>Ga0310344_10001685_pt1 | contig 16804 bp, 20 predicted proteins | sample HC15DNA20200_MG_FD_203801 | JGI IMG/M metagenome (GOLD analysis project Ga0310344, IMG submission 203801) | Marine microbial communities from station ALOHA, North Pacific Subtropical Gyre - HC15-DNA-20-200_MG | ecosystem: Environmental > Aquatic > Marine > Oceanic | place: Pacific Ocean: North... | reverse complement strand
CTGCAGCGTCAGGACCTACGGCAGCATCAGTAGCTGCACCTCCATCACCTGTCCAAGCTGCACCAGCAGGTGCAAAAATAAGTGGGCGCACATACAAGCGCACCGAATTTTGTACAGGTAAGGGTGCTGACGAACGTCAAGCAGCTTTCAACTTGCTTGCGTTCCACCCAAATCAGTGGGACACCCAAGAAGGTGACACTCTTAAGGTGTACGAAGTTAAGGAATACGCTGACGGATCTACTGACGTAACGAAGACTGGGAAGAACTTCCCTAACTTCTCGATCAGTAAGGATGCGTTGGAGTACATCGGGGTAGCAACATCCCGTGACGTTGGTATCTGGGTCAACGATGGGGACAGCAATGTACCTATCAAGGTCTGGGACCAAGCCTCAGGACAAGCCCAAACCGAAGCAGTTGAATGGGACTGGGTGGCTCGCCGCCAAGAACTTCAACAGTTTGCATATAAGGGCAACTGATGAGTGAGGGTGACGAAGCTGTCGCCCTCACCACCGAGGAGATCGATGCCCGACTTGCGGGCATTGATCTCCCCGAGGGAGAGCCGCAGTACAAATTCTTTAAGCCAACCGCAGATGCCGTAGACCGCTGGGTCGAATACGCCAAAGGAAGCCACGACTGCTTCCACCTAGGACTACAAGACATCGACAGTCGCATGCGAGGAGTCTGGCCGAGCGACGTACTCGTCGTCACAGGCAGAGCACACAGCGGCAAATCCGCAGTGCTTCTATCCTCAATGGCACGCAACCTACAAGAAGACCCAGACTTCTACGGAGTCATATACACTCCTGACGAACCCGAAATCTTGGTTGTATCCAAACTCTATGCACTCATTTATCAACGAAATCTTGCTGAAGTGGAAGAAGCTCTACGCAGTCAAGATGAAACAGTCATTAACGAAATTCAAGAAGCCAAGTACGGGTTCCTAGACAGAATCAAAATCTTCCCTAACGCTCTGTCATTCAACGACATGAGCAACGCAATGAGGGAATGCGAAGACTACTGGCAACACAAACCACGATTCGTAATGGTTGACTTCCTCGAACAACTTCCTGGCGCATCAGGATACGAAGGAGTGTCAACAGTTCTTAAAGGACTGAAGGAGTGGGCAGAAATGGAGAACCTCCCTGTCGGACTGGTTCACCAATCAGGCAAAGGCTCAACTCGCGGCACATCAAGAGGCATGGACGACGGCAAATTCAATGCCGACGAATACGCAATCCTGCAGCTAAACGTCTTCAGAAGAAGAGATGACCCAAAGCTTTCTGACTCGGAAAGAAGAATCCATTCCGTGTCAGTCTCACTGGATCTATGCAAGAACAAACGTCCACCATGTCAGGTAACTGACCCTCCCATTGACTATTACATGGACCCGAATTGTGGTCTTGTGAGAGAATATTATGAGAACGATATTCCTGGGGATGACCGATGGGTGGAATAACTCTTGAAAGGTTCGCTGAGCTACACCAAGGCGGAGCACTAGCAGACGTAACAGACTGGGTTCATCCGCTGGAGAAAGGCGGCAACGTAGCTCTCGGCTACGGAGAAGAATACCTGCAGTACATAGATCAGCACCTCAACGACAAACTTGCACTTGGGGTGTACCCGTTATGGCAACGTAACGGAGTGTGGATGGTCAACTGGTGTGCAGTTGACCTTGACGATGGAGAAAACTCCAGCGTCCACGCTGACAACCTGATCGCTCTCTTAGAAAAGACAGGGATACAAAGCTGGAAAGAAACATCAAAGAGTAAGGGCTACCACGTTTGGGTTTACCTAACTGAACCAGTAGCAGCGACCGTGGCACGCAAAGCTTTAATAGGTGCATGCCGCATTGTTGATGTTCCTACCCGAGAGGTGTATCCGAAACAAACATCATTGAACGAAGGTGCTCTAGGCAACTGTTTACGTTTGCCTTACCCTGAGCACCGTAACCCTGGCCGCCATGAAGTTTATGACCCATCGAAAACAGATTCTTTCTTCTCCCTTGAAGAATTTGTTGACGCTGCATGGGCATCACGAACTTCGCCAGGGTTGCTTCGCTCGTTGCTTCGTTTCTTCGAGGCAACAGAACCTAAAGCCCCTCAATACAAGCCAGGAAACAGAGAAGACGGAGACTTCAAGGGCAACGCTAAAACGATTTGGGAACAAGGAGAGTTTTCAGATCGTTCCGAAGCGATGTACGCTTTTGCCAGCAGTCTTCTTTGGCAGGAGTATTCCCCTGACGCAACACTTGATTGGCTTCGACGCCTTGACGAGAGACTTGAGAAGTTTGTTGACCGAGCAGACAGAGAGAAACAATTAGAAAACATTGTTTCTAAGGCTGCACAAACAACGAGGTATCATGCGTAAACGTTCTTATAAGTTCACTGTCCCAGGAAAACCAAAGGTCAAAGGTCGCCCTCGATTTGCACGAGGGAGAACGTATACACCTAAGTCCACGCTGGAACACGAAGAACATATCCGCAACCATTACGATGGCCCCAAGTTTGAGGGACCAATCTCTATTAGCTGTGTGTTCACATCTAAACGAACACAAGTAACTATCTCCGAACTAGAAGACAGCGAAACAAAGCTACGAGGAGACACAACTAACTACTTGAAAGCAGTCGAAGACGCATTAAATGGCGTCGCTTACGACGACGACATCATGGTTTACCGAATAGTAGGGAGAAAAAAATGATGGCACCCAAGTTCCACAAACGCCCATACCAAGAACGATATAAAGATATGGGTGACGAAGCCGAAGGCGAGTTCGAGAAACGAGAACGAGGCTGGGAACGGTTCGGGTTTAACCGACCCGACGCTTTCAAGCTACACCAAATACCTCAAACGTTTGCAGCTACTCCCGACTACATACAGTTATCTAACGGTGGGTTTCCTCGCCTAGTAGAAGTCATGGGTATGGGTGGCGACGAAATGTTAAAGGTTAAGTTCAATAAAATTCGTGCGCTACAGTGGTGGGACACATCCGATTTGGATGTGTGGTTTTGGATCTGGCATCGAACACGCCAGGACTATGCAGACCTGAGTTATAGAGAACTAATGAAAATCATTAACACTGAAGACATCCCTGTAGGGAACTTCGATAACAACAAGTTGTACTTCTCTATCCATTCAGATTTCCTGCATTGGGCAGGTGGATGAAGGAAGCGAGGGAGCAAAGCTCTTTGACGCCCTTAGGAAAGCAAACTTTCCTTCACTGCAACCACAACGCCCGTGGACAAACATAACTAGCTTACCTAAAAGTGGTCACTGGCAAGAAACAAGCAGAATAACTAGAAAAGAAGTTCTTTACAGGCCAACGCCTGCAACAGAAATGCAAAGCATAATGGAGGCGGGTCCTTTCGAGGACCCGCTTCGGTCTATACAAGAACGAGAAGAAAACTTAGAAGATCTTATTCTTGCAGTACATGAAACATTTATAAGGCTCACAGAAGACGAGCAGTGGCTTTACCACATGCTTGTTGACGTGGGTCTTTCTTTGCGTTTTGTAGCCATAATTTTGGACATACCTAAAACAACTATGGCTAGACGCAGAGATGAGCTAGCAGACAAACTACGAACTAGCTTGCTTCAGGAGCCAGCGGTACAAGAATACTTAAACCGAGAATTGTAAAAATATAAATTATATTTTTACATATCCTCAAGGTTGCCTGTACACGCCTGCAAAAACACAGTGAAACCCTGCAACCAATGAATCAAAGTTGACAAAGCAATAAGGTTTCCATCCTGCGCTTCATCCCACGCATTCAAAATAGAATCAACTTCTTCAAAGTCGAACGTTAAAAGAACACCTAACGTACCGCCCACCCACTGAGCATGAGTCCCATCATCCATGTCAAGCAAACCTTTGCTTGCCAACAAAGTCTGATGAATCTCATCCTCAATAGCTAAACCTTCTTCGGCCATCCAGTTGGCCCAAAGATCGTCAAACTGTTCTTCAGCCACGGGATCACTTCCCGAGGCGTGCCTTCGCAAGCGTTTTAAGCGCTGCGATAGCAGCGGCAGCGAACGCTGTAGCTGCAGCTTTGAGACTTGATACGTCAGTAACGACAACAACAGCAAGAGCAGACTCGACACCCGTCCAAACCGAACGTTCAATCCAATCCCCCCAAGAAAACTTTGTCTTCGCTGTTTCTTCAGTCACTTCTTGCCTTTCAATGGCTTAATATTTTTTGCTAGGACGACGAGCCGTTTTACGGCTCTTCTTAGGTTTTTTGTAACCTGCTTTAGGCGCTGGTTTCTTCATTTCCCGAACGGTCGTCCGCCTTGATGCTGGTTACCCAGCCCAGTTGAACGAAGATAAGCAGCATCAGCTTTAGCTTTCGCTGCCATATCAGCCATGTTGTCCGCAGATGACGAATCATATGGCTGCTCATCGGAATCACCGAACGTATCAGCAAACGATCCGTAACCTTTATCTTTAGGCATTTCAAGACCTCCTATAGAGTGTTGAGAGTGGCCCACTAACCAAACAATACATCCCAAGTCCTGGCACCCACAATGCCATCGACCTTAAGAAAAGAACAATATTTAACCTGAAACATTTTCACAGCACGTTTTGTGTTGTATCCAAATATTCCATCGATACCCCCAGGCTCATACCCAAGGTCCTTCAAACGCTCCTGAACGACCCTCACAGCCTCTCCACGGCTCCGCCTACGCTTAGACAGCGGACTATGGGATACAACCGCTTTCAGGCCCTCCAGATGAGCATTGATTCCGTCCCAATCCACCTTGTTGGGATCTCCAAGCGGTGACGGCATCCCTGACTTCAGCCAGTTGTACAACCAATTCCCAGGGCACGTAGAGTTCCCTAAATCTCGATGCCCTTTGACCCACAGCTTCCCTCCATAACGACTATTAATGTCACCAACCAGCCACTTAATAGAATCCAAAGCAGCTTGAGGAGCTTCTATCTCTCCCCAACCCGTGAAACAAATCGACTCAGTACGAGAATTCCAACCCTTAGTAGCACCAGAAACGACACCAGGCCCACGCCCTGCATAAATAACTCCTGCTTCGTCAACCAACCAGTTGTAAGCAATAGCGTTCCAACCACGAGAATCCATATGGAAACGCTCATAAGCTTTCAAAGCAGACATACCCTTAGGTCCGTCCTTCACACCACTGTGATGAAGAACAATGCCCTGCACTCGTGCTGGCTTTAATTTACTAAACGGTTTCTTAGGAGGACGGGCATCCCACCCATCCCGAGAAATAACAGTTCTCTCAGACATACCTAAATCCTAGACCTTGCGGAATTCTATATCTTCTTTATCACGAAGCTCTTCAGCCAGTTCTTTCTGCATACGAATTAGCTCACTACGTTTAGTCGAAGGAGTGTTAGGACGAATGTTCGTACCTAAGAACACCGAAAGCCAAGTAGTTATTGCTCGTTCTTGTTTAGGAGCTTCATTAGGAAGCAACCTTCGTACTCTATTTAACACTGGCATGAATTGATCTAACACATAAAGAGTTTGGTCAGTTGTTTTCCATTCCCCTTTACGATTCTTCTTCGCAAATCCAAACGCACCAAGGGCTGGCATAAGCCCAGGAATTTTTCCATAGCTAGGAGATTGTTGATATCGACCAGTGAACGGGATATTGCCAAAATATTTTTTGCCAAACGCAAGCTCTATCGGGAGCTTGTACATCGGGAAAACACTTTCCGCTAAAGGTCGCCACGGTTCTCTACCTTCAATAGCTTTAGACCATTTAGCAAGATCACGGAACGGCAAATCAGGAATAGCATACGCTCTGTTCCCACCAATATTAAAGGGCAAACGTATACCCATATTCTCTCCGAACCAGCTAGGCACTAGCCCTTCTTCAGGAGAATGCAACTCTAACTCGCCTTTAATCTGCTGCAACCGACCCCAAGCCGTAGGTTTCTTACCAATCGACTCGACAAGCACAGGCAAAATGTTTTTCTGCCAAGTCCAAAACGGAATAACCTGCTTCATCTTGCGTTCAGTTTGAGTCAGATTCGCATAATCAAAGTGATACTTATTTACAAGCTCGAAAGCATCATCGATACTTCCACCAGTCATAGCAGTGTGATGCGCTACTGAACCACGCAACATAAACTCAGCTTCTTGGTTTAACTGACGAACTTTAGCAAACGGAACAAACTCAGCTTTGAACGGATTCAAAGTCATTGATCCGCCACCAATAGCATCCAACGAAGATCTAACTTCTTGAGATACCTGACCACTGCTAGCCATACCAGTCCGATACCACGTCAAAAACGTTTCAAGCTCACCCACATCAACCGCAGACTGAATCTGTGGAATACCCAACTTCTTCAAACCAACAGGTTTTCCGTTAGCAATAAGTTGTTCTAAACCGTAAGCAATGTCACCTTTACGGCCACCTTCTCGTGCAGCCTTAGCTGCAGCACGACGGATACCCAAAACCCTTGTGTGCATACTCATAGGCACATCAGCGATCTGGTTGTTAATCCACATGCCGCCCATCATGTTTCTCATAATGAACCCAGGAGTAGCAACAGCTTGAGCTTTCCACCAGTTCACAATCGTTGAGTACTTCTTCATGAAGTCACTCATCGCTTTAACATCAGCGGTTCTAGCAGCAGCCTGAACCGCAGCAGAAAACAGTTCAACCGAACCTTCTCCTGCCCCGTCAACAAGACTGTATCCACGCAACAAATTGTTTGTTCTATTGGATACATCCTGGGCGTTGCCAAGCCCCGACATATTCACCATGTAATCGTTTAACCGACCACCATAAACATCTGACAAGTTGTGAAGGTTGCGTACTTTGCGAAGCTCTTTAACAGCAGCTTGCTGCGAATCAGCAGCACTCATTCGGACAGTTGTTCTATCCGAATCCATTAACCGCATCTTTTCTAATTTCAATTCGTCAATGATTCTTTGTTGCTGAACCATTGTTGCGCTGACTTCAGACAACTCGCTTTCAGTGAGTTGTTTCTTTCCTCGCCAGTAAGTACGTCGCTCCGCTAAATAAGCTTCTGTTTCCAAAAGTTTTTTCTGAGCACTGCTCATAGCTATTTCAAGCTCTTCATACTTTGCGCCAAGAAGATCAAACGTTTCTTGCAAAGCTTCATTTGCTTCATCGGAAACCTGACCTGCTAATGGTTTATAAGGAATACTCCTCTGGGCTTTTAAGCCAAGTCCTAAAATTTCTTCTATCTCACGCAACTTCGCATTCAACAACCTGCGTTCCGCCCCACCTATATCAGACAAAAGCTCAGCAATATTGTTACCTATAGGAGACTTCCCATCGATCAAAGCATCAGCGCCCTTGATCTGTCTGTAACGCTCAAGACGAGCAAGAATCCCCATGTCTCCTTCGTCAAGATTCTCAATAGCGTTCTTAAGATCCGCCAATTCAGGCATCTCTTCCAGCCACTTCTCCCACTTAGGATTACCCTTAAAGATCTGACCCAACCGTCTAGAAATCCGACCAAGCTCATCTTTACGAGCAGCACTTATAAGTCGCTTACCGTTCTTAGCGAAATCAAACAAGCCATCGCCTGTCATCCCATTTAAGAAATCTTCTAAATCGTCAGCAGCACGAACCGTAACGTCATCCAACATGCGGTTAATAAACGTGGACTTATATCCACGCAAACCCTCACGCATAATATTCACTGAATCTTGGATCTCTTTATAACCATCAAACAAAGGCAAAAACCCTTGAAGCTCAGGATCAATATTGTTGACAGCTTCAATGCGTTTAAGCATCTCTTCAACCTGAGCAATCTGCTCATCTAAAGAATGAATCAACTCGACAGCATCATTACGAGCATTATGCAAACGAGCAACTTCCTCAGAAGTTTGCTTCACCTTCTGACTTATGTATCCAACACCTCTACGAAGATCGAACTGAGCGCCAGGTTGAATAAGAGCCAAAGCATCGTTAGTCAAACCCTCAATTCCTGAACCATTAGCTATAGCTTCCATAACAGAAGAAATAGCTCTTAGCTCTCCTTCAAGTCTGGCTACTTCAAGAGCAGCTTTAGTAGCTGCTCGTTGACTTGTCTTACTTCCAGCCTTACCAGCCTCACCCGTGTAAAAAGCAATCTTCTCATCACGAGCAGTCTTAGTAGCTTCCAGTTTCTCTTTAGCTATCTGAGCATTAGTAAGTTTTTTACCTGCTCTATTCATCGCAGATGTCAAACGATTAGCAGCCGCACGAGTCAACTGACCATTAGCGCCACGAACAATAATCCCACGTTGCGCTAAACCATCAACAACATACTGAGAACGAATGTAACGAGAATGAGAATCTATGTAGCTCGTCAAAGCTTTAGTCATATCCGTATCGAATATGTCAACCCACTCGCTACCGTGAGCTTCTTTACCCATTCTTGAAAGCTGATCTCTAATAGAGCCAGCTTCAATATCCTTAAACGTTCCAACATGCGTTTTGTTGGTGTACACATGCCCGTCTGTACCAGTAACTCTGAAACCATCGTCAGCCGCATCGTCAATAGCTTTCAACAAAGCATCTTCTAAAGCATCACCAGTTAAAGAAGGATCAACACCTAGATCATCAACTAGCTTCGGAATATTGATACTGTCAAGACCTTCTTCGATGTTCTGCCTAATAATTTCTTTCATTCCTTTAGGCGTAATCCAATTACGCCGATGAAAAGAATTACCCTGAATCATGTCATCAGCAGCAACACCCTTTGGCAACGGCCTGCCACTTAAACGACCAAGCTCATCAAGCTTCTCTGCGCCTTCCTTACCGATATAACGCATCAAATAAAGCTCACCAACAACGCCATCTAAATCGTCGCTGTACGGCAAAGCCTCATTAACCATCGTCCGCAAACTGTCCAAATACTCCCGAGCCTGTGCCCTTAAAGCCACATGCTTAGGGCTAAGACCAAAGTCACTACCCTGCGAAACAAGGTAAGGAACCTCATTCTCGGCAGCCAACATCAACTCGTCAAAATCAATCTCAGCATCATCAGCGGCACGTTTAAGATTCTCTGCTCCCTGCTTTGCTGTCGCAGCAAACGCAGACGACTTCGTATTAGCTTGCGAACCAATACGCTGAACCCAACGACCAGTAACCTGTTCCTCTATATTGCTAGAACGAATCATTTTGTTGATATCAACGTTCGTTGAAAACGCTTTACCAAACGCCTGACCCATCTTTGTATCCGAAGAAGCTGCGAATGCTTTGCCAGGAGCAGAAGCAGTCCAAGCAACAAAAGCAGTACTCCCTGGAATCTTCGCTAACATCTGAGCACTTCCAGGCATCTCGACTGCCATCTTCATAGCCAGTCTCGCTGCTTTATCAGCCTCAGAACCAGTCTTCACAGCAACAGCAGGTCCCTCACCCCGCAACTGCCGAACCCTATTCCTAACAAGCTTCTGATTATTAGGATTAGTTAAATCAAGAGCACGATCCGCTTCATCACCCCACCGAAACATGCCCCCAGGACCAGCAGCAGTATCGGTATACAACTGCCTGACACGCATGTCATCTAACTTCCTGCCAACAACAGGAAATATTCTTCGTAACGGCTTCTCAATAATCGTGCGACCAATCTTGCCAGTCCCAGGAATCGTGAAACGAGCACCAGACGAAATACCTATGTCGTCCAAGTATTTACCTGCAGACAACACAGACTTAGTGCGATCAACTCTTTGTGCAGCCTTCAACATTCCTGCTGCCTTAGCTGCATCCCCAGCAGCTTCAGCAGCTTTAGCGCCTTTACGCAAACCATTCGCCACATCAGCAGCCTTAGCGCCACGAGCCAACAGCCCAGCACCAGCCATATAAGTCAAAGGATCTAAAGCAATATCTAACCCAAGACCCACAGCAAAATCTAAAGGCCCAGGAAGATCAACGTCCCAATCCCGCAACACCTCACCCATCATGATGTTGTCACGAGTTTGCTGAACAAATTCCCCAATCGAGAAATCATTATCAGCATCAAAGATGTCACCTATCTCTTTAATACCCGAAACAATCGCAGCACGAGGCGTATCAATAACATCAATAAGTTGCCCAAGAACAGGAATATCAAATATCCCTCCACCCGTTTTTGCAGGAGCAACATACCCAGGCAAAGGAGCAGAAGAAGAAGACTTATTCCCCCAATCAATCTTTAAATTTTTGATCATATTTCCACGGTCTTGAGGCCGTGGAGGAGGAGGAATCGCCACCTTAACTCCTACCCATATCAGTATCCGATAGCGTTTTGTCTGGCGATTCGGTCTATCTGCTCAATCACGTCAAGAGAAAGATTTTGACCCACTAGATGTTCAAACCCAGGAGGAGCCATATCTTCAGTGATAGTCATAGTCAATCCCTGATCATTGTCTGCTGCAATCTTTGCAAACTCTTTCAACAACCCAGGGAACGCAGATGAAGCCGCAGCCGCATCACCAGGCATACCAAAAGACTGCCCAATAACCATTGCCCGAGCAGCTTGCGCCCGAGCCTCATTAGCCGCTGCAGCAGAAGCAGCAGCAGCATCCGCTGCGCTGATCCGACGATTCATCAAAGCCTGATCAATGTCTTGAAGCTCATACGACAACCGTTGAGAACCCTGGAACAGCATGTCAGAAGCATTTCGATCAAACGCCCGACGTTCCTTAGCCATCCCAGCTTTAGCACGACCAATACCCAACTGAGCACGTTCAGCACCAAGCATCGCCATACGCTCAGCCAAATCTGCACCAGACTGCATCTGAGCACCAAGCAAAGCACCCATCTCCTGACCAACCACATTCGTGTAACCAGCAGGATCAATGCCAAGATTCTTTAATCTTGCGCTTGCAGCATCTGTGCGAGCATCAAATTTTCTTTGCAGTTCGTTAAACGATTGGCCTCTACGGGCTGTATACATATCTTCTGCTTGACGCCGTTTAGCGTCAGAACCTAAAAGCTGTTTAACAATGGCTTGTTCGTCGCTGTCGAACTGGGCACCAGCCCTAGTGCGTTCAGCGTCCAAGAAACTTGTTAGATCGTTGTAACGTCCTTGAGCGTAACCACGATTAGTGTCTGCTAACTGTTCTGCTAAACCCATGCCGCCTGCTGCTTGTGCACCTGCAGGGAACATTTGGTCAAACAAAGCCTGCATTCGAGCAGCTTCTTGTTCTTCAAAATTTCTTATAGCTTTTTCGTACTCTGGTCTTCCTGGCCCATACATTTCACCGTCAGCGTCAGGAGAAGAACTTTTGCTGCTCCCTCCTCTTTCGGGAACTAAAGTGCCTGCTTCTCTGCTAGCAATAGCATCCCTCAAAGCTTCCAAAGTCGAGTTATCAGTATCCCCCGAACCATACGGACTATAAGCCCCAGACATAACCTCAGGAGGAACAATAATGTCATTCAAACGATTAATCTGACCAGTCATCAAGTAATCAGCAAGAGCTTCTTTCTCCGCTGCACTTGGATCTTTCTTATTCATCAACATTTGAACGTAATCATTATCTGAAAGATTCAAATTACTTAAAGCAGGATTTTCCAAAGGAGGCTCAGAACCACCCGAAACATTAGTTAAGGCATTATTTACACCACGAAGATTACGAACAACTGTTTCTCTAGGAATATTTATCAAAGACTCCATAGCATTTATTGCAGGAGCGAAAGATTCCCCAAAAGATGAACCCAAATCAGAAGGCATCTTTTGTGGAGTAGGAGCATCGTAATTAGGTGGAATCTCAAGAGTCATGTAGTTATCTCTGTTAGGACCTCTTTTTTGCTCATCCAAATACTTGCGAACTGAATCACTCAAATCGTTCATAACGACTCCTAACCCATAGCCCGAATCTGCTGGGCAATACTCGCCCTCAACTCATTCGGATCAGAAATATTTGCTGTATTAGCAGCAACATTCAAAGCATCAGCAATCGCATCAGCATCAACACCACGGTAATACTGCTGCTCCTGAGCCAAATCCCCACCAATATCAAGACGCTGAGAAGACAAATCATACTCACGAAGCATGTCCCCAATCGCCCTCAACTGATCAGACTCATACTCCCCCATCGTACGATCCCTAATTCCACTATTAACAATGCCACGCTGATTCAACCTGTCCCAAATAGGACGCTCCCCACGAATACGATTCCTCTCGGCTGTATCCAAACCATAAGCCAACTGTTGACCCAAAAGCTCACGGTTATATTGATTGCCGCTCAAAGCGTCAATCAAATTAAAGTAATACTCATCAGCCGCAGACGTACCAAACGTACCAATATTGGTATTACCCACAGAAGGCTGTGCGTAATACCCACTCGGATCAGAGGATACAACCGCTGACCCAGGAGCATTCGTAGAAGCAGCTTGAGACAAAGCAGCCGACTCAGGAGTAACCGTCGCCCCTAAAGAAGCAGCATCGATAGTTGCCCAATCCGCAGTAGGTTTAGGAGTTACCCCAAAAGAACCATGATCGGCAGCAGCATAACCACTCTGGTTACGTTCTGCTCGAGACTCAGCACGACTAGGACCACCAACACCGTATTCTTTACGGTTGTACATGACTTCAGGGTTAAGAGTAACCCCTCTATTTTTTTTGCTTTTGCCAGGAACTGGCATGTGATCAAGCAACCTGAAAGCCATGATTCCTCCTATATTTAATCCTCAGTCGTCCCACATTTGTCACAGTCACCTGTGCATTGGTTCTCTTCAAGCTGGGCAATGTGAACTCGCATCAAAGCGATTTCCCATTCCAACTTGCCACGTTCACTCAAAGAAGCAATAACTTCTTCGATACCTACGTCAGCGCTCATGCTGAAACAGACGCCCCAATAGCAGTTTCACCCTCAGGAGGTTCAGCCCCAATCATCGCTGTAATTTCATCATCAGTTAAGCCAAGCGCAGCTAGCTTCGCTCTAGCAGAAGCCTTATCTGCCTGTTCTTTTTCAAGTTGAGCTTGTAACGCAGCTTGTTGAGCAGCGTTACTTTCTTGCATCGCTTGATAATGCTCGTACTCTTCATCCGTCATTGGCCGTTCAGTTTGAATACCAGTGGCGCAATCAAGTTCTAAAAGTATTGGTCTTTCTTCAGACATTACGATTCCTTAATTTGGATTAATATTTTTTGAATCCCATGCATACAAGTGAAACACAGATCCCTTTGGGAAGTTGTACGGAGCGTAGAAATAAAGAGTGCCAGGTGAACCCACTGCTGAATTGTTGGTCGACCCACCAGTCGTAAAGTTGTAGTAACTATTCGTTTGGTTGTAACTCGCCTTATTGCCCTTGGGTGCTACTGACGCTGATCGGCAACTAGCAGACGGGAAAGTATTTCGCCCAAATACATAATCTATGTAACCGTGGTCATAAAAAATATCTGAATCAATAACATCGCTAGTAACTGAAGGAGTAGAAATGTAGCTGTATCTTTCAGTCCCTGCGCCTGTAGCACCCATATGTTTCATCTGCATGTCGCATCCTGGGCGACTGTAAGTAACGCTGTTGTTGTAAGTAGTCCACCCACTGAGCGCTGTTTGGCTTGTCTGCCCGTTGTAGTAGCCTGATCGATCCCAGTTTGCGTTATTACTGGGGTCGTACATATACACCGAACCATAATTCCAACTATCAGAGTTGTCTTGACCCATAGTTGTTCGCCAATACAGACGGAAATGTAAACGCCAAATATTGGTGTTGTCATAGGTAAACACTTCGTTCATATACGAAGCGTTGTTTATACTCATGTCTGCACCAGCAGTCGTGTAAGGAGCACTTCCAGTCGTACTTGTTGTGTTTGAAAAACTAATCGTGTTCGTCCACGTTGTAATTTTGTGTGAACCGCAATGTCTTAATACTGTTCCTTGACCAACTAACGTCATTACCAGCCTCCTGTTACACCTGGATAAGCGATCAACATAAAATTAGTTCCAGCCATCCAGGTGGGAGAAGTAGAACTGTTATAGGTTCCATGAAATGGAAGGCTTACACGAAGAGAAGAAACTGGAGCTTTAGCTTCCGCACGAGATTTAGCGTTAGCTTGCCCATTAAAACCAGCAGCACCTAATAGCCTGTGGTTGTAGCTATCCGCTTGGTATGAAGTAGCAACACCATCCCACCAAATCTGTTTGTAGCAAGCACTATTGTTTCCAATAATTCGACCAGTCCAACCAAAAGCAGAATCGCTTGCCCCACCAGGATTGTTCGCTGCGGTCATTATGCATTTACCAGAAGTGCAAGGGTAACTTGCTCCGTCTCCGTAATCCGAAACAGCGTACTGTGAAGACTGATATTGGCGACTAGTTGTATAAATGTAAGAATTTTTTACATCAGGATCATAAGCAGAATAACCAGCAGCCCACGAATGATTCATTTCAATATTCATGAAATAAATTCCGCTGGATGCACCACTAGTGGTGTCCATCGTGTATTCACCAGCAATAACAAATTCTAAAATGTCGTAGCCGCTAGGAATATTTGTCCAGGTGTAGCTATTTTCAGTGTTGTTTGCTGCAACAGTGTGGCTAGAAAGAATTAAAGAATCGTGGTCAGGCATCAGATTTTACCGCCCCATCCATACAAAATGATGTAATTATAGGAACTAGAACCATTTTGGTAATCCTGATAAACATTTACGTGCTCTATCGCTGGTTCTTTGAAATGTCCGTAACCTGAATTAGCAGTCGCATAACTAGTAGCGTTACCTACACCTGCATAGCCTTGCCAATGCCACGGCTTTAACGAAGTCGTGCTCGCATAATTATAAATATCCATAACAAGATGACTGCCATAGTTACTGTGATTGCCACCATATTGCCGAACAACATTAGTAGTAGTTGTTGTTCCGCCATAACTAGTGCCAGATGACCAGCCTTGGTATTCGTAAAAATTAGGACCAGCCGTAGCAGTAGGAGTGTTACTCGTGTTACCGCTAGCATTGTTGAAGTTCATATAATTCCAGCCAATCCAGGAGCTTTGCTGCGAATTGTGCCAGATAATTCTCATATTTCTGTAACTTTGGTCAACATTGGCGATTGTTGTTCCGCCACCAAAGTAGGTGCCAGCAATAAGCTTCCAGTCTTTGTCAGGGTTTGACGCTTCAGAAGAAGCGACAGCCCCAAGACTCATTCTTGCCGCAGTCGTTACACCAGCCATTAGCTCAGAAGTCCTGCCGCAATCCAAGTATCAGCAGCACACTTCGTCAGAACAGCTTGACCGTACTGACCAGTAATGCCCAACGCACTGTTGTACGAGTAGATGGTTACACCAGCGCCAGCCGTCAAAGTTGTTTGACCCGCACCATATTGGACAACATTGATTGTTGTTCCAATGGCATAGTTGACGCTCGAACTTGGCGGCACCGTTACGGTGTTCGCCGAAGCGTTCGTCATCTTGACCAGCTTGCCAGCGTCCCCAGCAATCAACGTATAAGCGGTACCTGTCTGCTCATTAATGGTAAATACGTCGGTACCAGCTAGCTCTGCGTAACCCAAAGAAGTCCACGCAGTAGCGCCATCCCCGATCTTATACTTGTATCCATCAGTTTCTAAACCTAGTTCCCCCAAAGCCAACGTAGGATTAGCAGAGGTCCAGTTGGTGCTGGAGTCTCGTCGAAGTTGTATTTGTACAGCCATTTATATTCCTTGTGCGTTACCACCAGTAGCCGTAGCCCCGATGCCTCCATAGTTAGTTGCCGCTTCGCCCCCGTCAAGGTTATTGACAGAAGTACCGTGAGGACCTGTCGGCCCCGTCGGGCCACGTAGCCCGCCGTAAGCCAGCGAACTCCAAGCCGTAGCACCATCACCAATCTTTAAGGTCATGGCTTGTTCGCCACCACCAGCGTCAGTTTGAATTGCCATTTCACCGTCAGCTAAGACAGGATCAGCAGCAACCCACTGAGCATAGGTTCCTCTACGAAATTGAATCTGAATAGGCACTACGTTGGCCCTCCTGCGTCAATAGGTGTGACGCCTCCATAATCTCCATTGCTGTTGCTGTCAGCAGTTCCACCATTTACTAAACCGCTGGCTTGTCCCGCTGCACCAGTCGGACCTGTCGGACCTAACGGCCCTGTGGGTCCAGGCGGGCCTCCAGGAGGACCTAACGGTCCAGTAGGTCCCGTCGGTCCCGTCGGCCCAAGCGACCCCTGCGGGCCAATCAAACTAAATCCAACAGGCCACACACCACTAGCTTTAGGTCCAAAGAAATAGTTATTGGATACATTCAAGTAGAAGTCACCGTCAACGCCAGTAACGTTTTGCGGATCACCTACTCCGTTAAGAACAGTCGCACCTGCTGGACCAGTCGGGCCAGAAGGTCCTTGAGGTCCTGAAGCCCCTGCAGGGCCAGGACCGCCAGCCGTACCAGCAGCAGAAATAACTTGCCAATAAGAGCTACCCGAAGATGGAGTTTGACCAGAATGCGCTGTTCTCGCTACATACGAAGCATTGCTGTATTCAACAACATCACCAACAGAGTAAGAGGTACCTGAAGACCAAGTTCCTTGATACCGAAACCCGTCGGCATAAGAAATAAGGTTCGGTCCACCACCAACTTCGTTTATGTATGTTGCTCCTGTAGCCATTATTCAAGAGCCCCCAAACGCTCGTCAATGTCTTGCACTGCTTTAACTAGCATCGCAAGCATCGACTTCTCTCGATACACAATCGGGTCACCATTCTCATCGTACAATGTTGCGTCAGGCGCAGCCTCATGTACTTCCTCGGCAATAAACCCAAGCTCAGGAACCTGAGTTTCATAGTCCATCCCCGAATGAGTTGCCACTTCTTCGTTCCAACGAAACTTACGTGGCTTCAAAGCCCGAAGTTTTGTCCAATTATCTTCAGTTTCAACATCTTCTACAT
>Ga0310344_10001684_pt1 | contig 16811 bp, 10 predicted proteins | sample HC15DNA20200_MG_FD_203801 | JGI IMG/M metagenome (GOLD analysis project Ga0310344, IMG submission 203801) | Marine microbial communities from station ALOHA, North Pacific Subtropical Gyre - HC15-DNA-20-200_MG | ecosystem: Environmental > Aquatic > Marine > Oceanic | place: Pacific Ocean: North... | reverse complement strand
GTGTTTGTGAGAGGGACGCTGTTTTGCAGGAGTTGTAGCAAGGTCAGATCAGGAGAAAACTTCTTTAATCACTCGCCCTTCATTGACCGTTGCGCGTTCGGGACGACCCTGACGTTGAAAAACAAGTTGCTCGTGATTCAATCCAGCAAGGTGAAGGATCGTGGCATGAATATCGTGTACGTGGGCACGGTTTTGAATTGCGTGCAAACCAAACTCATCTGTCTCACCGACGATTCTTCCTCCACGGGTACCTCCGCCTGCCATCCAGATAGTGAATCCGTAAGGGTTGTGATCGCGTCCATCTCCTTTTTCTGACATCGGAGTTCGTCCAAATTCGCCTCCCCATATAACGAGAGTTTCTTCTAGGAGACCACGTCTTTTTAGGTCTTTTAAAAGACCTGCAATGGGCAAATCGGTTTCACCACAACGATCGGAATGATTTTTTTCAATTGCACTGTGGGCATCCCATTTGCTGCCTGATCCAGAATATAGTTGAACAAAACGAACGCCGCGCTCTACCAGTCTTCTGGCAAGTAGGCAGTTTTTTCCGAACGCAGCGGTTTGTGGACTATGGATACCGTACATTTCTAGGGTGGATTGTGTTTCCTGTGAAAGATCAATAGCTTCTGGGGCGTGTGTTTGCATACGAAAAGCAAGCTCGTAAGCTTCGATTCTGGCTTTCAGTTGTTGATTAATCCTGCGCCTCTGGCGGTGTTGTTCATTGAGTTTATTAATAAAATCAAGTTTGTTTCGTTGTTGGTTTACGGATACCGATGACGGAGGAGAAAGGTGCAAGATGGGTGTTTCACCGTTGCGAAATCGCGTTCCCTGAAACTGGGCCGGCATGAAACCGGTTCCCCACACACGTGAGCCTCCGGGTGGTTCTTTTGCGTTGTCAAGCAACACGACAAAAGAGGGTAGATTCTGATTTTCTGTTCCCAGTCCATAGCTGACCCAGGCGCCGAGACTCGGCCTTCCTCCCAGAATGCTTCCCGTGTTCATTTGTGAAACGCTGCCGACATGATTCAGGCCATTTGCCCAGCAGGATCGAATTACACAAAGGTCGTCGGCGCATTCACCCACATGCGGATACCAGTCCGATACGGGTATTCCGGATTTCCCGCAATGCTTCCATTTTCTTTGACTCGGAAGGATAGAATTGTTGGAGACCCCCATGGGGGTAATAACACGCTCGATGGAATCGGGTAGTGGATTTCCAGCATACTTATTGATTAGCGGTTTGGGATCAAATGTATCCAGGTGGCTGGGGCCACCATCCATAAACAGGTAAATAATATTCTTGGCTCGAGGTTTTAGGTGAGCGAGTCCTGGCGATGGGGAGTGTGTGTCAGAATACGAAGCATGGATACGGTTGGTGCGAAAAACCGGATCTTGCAGCAGCAGTGATTGTAAGGCAATAGCTCCAAGGCCTGTTCCCGCCTGAAAAAGAAAGTCCCGTCTTTTGGGTGAAGGCTGGCTGGATTCAGCTGTAGTTATGGAGGCGCGTGTCATTATTTCAGCTCACGTGTTGTTGTGTTTGAAAATTCATTGTAGGTATTTGGCCAGCCTGTTGTCATCGTAGTTGGAAAACAAGGAGTTCATTACGGGATGGTTGTTGGGGGGCTTCAATCGATGTAAATAAATTCATTCGAATTGAACAAAGCATGGCAAAAGTCGCGTACAGAGAGTTCCATACCAATAGGGGCTTCCTTTTTTTCCCGTTTATAGAGAGTCACCTGACCTTTGAGGAAACTGAGAGCGGACTTTTGTTCCTGTTCTGTGGCAGGTCGACAATAGGCTAGCAAAAACGCTTTTTCGACAATCGATTCTAGGGAGGGATCATCACGGTTCAGAAGGATGCGTTGTGCAAACGCTTTTGAGAACTCAAGAATCATGGGGCTATTGAGCAGCAGTAGCGCCTGGGGCGAAACCGTTGTTATGGAGCGTTTCGCACAGCTCTCATGTGAATCCGGTAAATCAAAAGCTTTCAAGATAGGGTAGGGAAGGTTTCGCTTTGCATGAATGTAGACGGAGCGGCGCGTATGTTCACCTTTATCTGTGCTGGGATCCCAGCCGTGTCTCTTACTGAAGTTCGCGGGAAGTGGAGGCTTGATTCCTGGTCCTGACATTCGACGATTCAGAATTCCGGAAGTCAGGAGAATCGCATCACGGATACTTTCTGCCGGCAGTCTTTTTTGGGGAAAATGCCAGTACAATCGGTTTTCAGGATCTCGTTTTTCAGCATATTGGGAGGAGATTGTTTCTCCGGTTGCGCGACTGGATTGTCGGTATACTGAAGAAGTGACGATAAGTCGATGTAGGGTTTTGATGCTCCAATTACTTTGCATAAACTCCGTGGCCAGCCAGTCTAGAAGTTCCGGATGCAATGGTGCAGGTGTTTGTGTGCCAAAGTCGTTTGCATTTGAAACAAGTCCCTGCCCGAAGTGGCCCTGCCAGATTCGGTTAACCATAACACGTGCGGTGAGAGGATTCGATCGATGGGTCAGCCATCGGGCGAGTGCCGTACGTCGTCCGGATGTACTGGACCTGGGGGATTGAATAACGGGATGAGGGCTGGAGCGGGCGCTGAGAACGCGTGGAAATCCCGGTTCCATACGTTGCAGTGGTTTTGTGTAATTACCACCGCTCAGGAGATTTGTCACAGGTGCTACAGATGAAATTTCAACGGAGGCTAAAGCTGGCAGTACTTTGGGGGGAACAGGTTTGTCATTTTCTAATTCTGTCAGGAGTGTTTTCAATCGAGTGCGTTCATTTTGTTGGTCTTTGGTTAATACGGCTAGTAGTTCTTCCTCTTTCAGTATGATCTGACGTTCCGACCAGAAGGCCAATTGGTGTTGAAAAGCCGTGCGGTTTTGAGGTGAAGTATCGATTGCCTCTAGTACCACGTCAGGAAATTTCATTCGTTTGACTGCAGCAGCCTTGGCGCGTGCTTTGGATTCTATTGCATGTAGTTGGTGGAAGTGACGGTCTGTCTTGCTATGCCAGTTCTGAACCTGTTCACGGTAGCGCAGGAGCTCTTTATCGTTCCCTATCACCACTGTTTCAACCGGAACGATGCCTGCGAAAAAGGCTTGCAATTGATAAAAATCTGTTTGCAGAAGGGGGTCAAATTTGTGGTCGTGACATTGAGCACAACCAATGGACAGTCCAAGGAATACAGCACCTACATTACGAGTCAAATCATTAAGCGCATCCTGGCGCGCCAGCAGAACGTCTGAAGCATTGCTTTCATCAGGCCAGAGTAAGTTGTATCCGGTAGCGATCACAGCTTCTTCTCGACTGGGCCAGAGTTCGTCACCGGCTATTTGTTCCTGAACGAACTGGTCGTAAGGTTTATCTGTGTTCAGTGACTGAATGACATAGTCACGATACCGGTACGCCAGAGGTCGAAGAGGATCGGCGTTAAATCCTGCTGTTTCTGCATATCGGACCAAGTCAAGCCATTTACGGGCCCAGGATTCTCCGTAATGAGGACTTGAAAGCAAGCGTTCAACCAGTCGTTCGTAAGCAAATGGGGACGGATCGTTGACAAAGCTTGAAATATCTTCTGGGGCAGGAGGGAGGCCAGTCAGGTCAAAGGTAACACGCCTTAACAACTCGTGTTTGATTGCCGGGGTAGAGTAACTCAGTTCAGTCGATTCAAGTCTTGTCAGGAGAAAGGAATCGATCGGGTTGGATATGCGGTGACTTTCTCGAGGTGTGGGAACGGGGGGACGGGAAATGGGTTCGAAGGCCCAGTGATTCGGACCGGGTTCACGGGGCGTCTGTGAATGGTCAGAACCTCCGCTCGAGTGGTTAAATGCAATCACGATCAGTGCTGTCAGTGGAATCGTGAGACGTTTGGTTACTCGGTACATCAATGCACACCTCTAACCCAAGCGTGAACGGAGTTTATTTATCTTAATCGTTTCCATTAACAGGTCAAATTGCAACCTAATTAGGGATGTATGATTCCGTTGAGTGTTTGTTACGAAATCAGCTCTCACGTATTCGTTTGTGCTGGAGAAGATGGTGATAGTGTTGCGCAAAACGGTGTGCTTCGTCGCGAACATACTGGAGTAAACGCAGTGCGTAACTATGACGGTTCAAACGAATGGGGTCAGGGTGATCGGGAAGGAAGAGCTCTTCGTGTTGTTTGGCTAAACCTACGGTTACAGGGGGGGAAATATTAATTGCCTGCATAGCCTCCAGGGCTGCATGCAGTTGTCCTTTACCACCGTCGATAAGGAGGAGATCAGGAAGGATGGTCTCTTTTTTATCCGAGATTCGGAATCGTCGGCTGACCACTTCACGGATGCTGGCGTAATCGTCGACTCCCTCTACCGATCGAATACGGTATCGACGGTAGCCGGGTTTAAAGGGAACGCCATCAATAAATTGGACCAGGCTTGCTACCGTATCCTTGCCGCTAAGATGGGCAATGTCAATTCCCTCAATCGTTCGAGGTATTTCGGGCAGCTGTAGCACTTTACGCAGTCCAGTGAGTCCTTTGTTCGGATCAATAAAAAAGACTTCGGGCTGAACATGAGTGTCGAGATCCCCTCGGAGGTTGAGGGTTTCAAGTGCGTGAATTTCGTCCCGAATACGTGCGGCTTTTTCATATTTAAGGTTCTGAGAAGCCTGTTGCATTTCCTTTTTCAGGTCAATCAGAACACGGTCTTTTTTCCCTTCAAGAAACATTCGAAGGCGGTGAATATCTTTGCGATATTCTTCTCTGGAAATGCGCAGATTACAGGGTGCGGTACATTGGTTGATGCTGTGTAAAAGACAGGGACGAAACCATTTCCATTTTTCAGGTTCGGTTGTCTTGATATCGAGGGTACAGGTGCGAAATTTGAAAATCTTCTGTAGGACCTGAATGGCTCCACGGAGACTTCCTGCGTTTGCAAAGGGACCGTAAAGCCGGGTGCCTCGGTCCTGTGGGGTTCGAGTAAATTCGACACGTGGAAAGTCCTCACGTACGAAAATCTCGAGATAAGGGAAGGACTTGTCGTCCTTCAGCTCCTGGTTAAACTTTGGTTGAATATCTTTGCATAGTCTCGCTTCCATAAGAAGCGCGTCCACTTCACTATCGGCATCAAGATAATCAATGTCCGCAATCTCTGGAACGAGATCGGCTGTACGTCGTTCTAACGATGCTGCAGATGTAAAGTAACTGGATGCCCGGTGACGAAGGTTTTTTGCCTTACCAATATAAATCACCCGTCCCTGTCTATCTTTCATGAGATAGACTCCTGGCGTGGTGGGAAACCCACGTGCTTTTTCAGCGGGACTTGATTCGGATGTTGGTTGCTTGTGTTTTTTTGTAGTTGACGGATTGCGAACTGGGTGGTCAGAGGATAAACGGTCTGAATCAGAATACTTGTTCATCTGGTCCACGAAATCAGCAAGGAGCTGGAAGCGATGTCATCATACCGGAGAGAGTCCATACTTATTGTACTGTAACGGACGAACGGTTTTGAGTCGTAAAGAATATGTTGGGTGCAGGATTGGATTTTACGGTTTCACTGCACCTGGCTTATGAAGAATTGGCAATGTTGGTCTCAGGATTATCATGGTTCTTACGACCATCGAAAAGAAGCTGGATCAACGTCCCTGAAACGTAAGTGATGAGGGATGCCGCAAGGGAATACAGGGGCCATGCCAGATGGGTGTATTGCCAGATGAGAGTCATTCCTATCGTGCCAAATACCATGGCCCAGAGTGCAGACAGGGGGCGGATGTGTTGGTTCGTAAAGGCCAACAGGAACAGTCCTAGTGTGATTCCTGTCGTGAACCCGGTAATTGTCAGCACACTTGTGATAACGTCTCTTTGTAGGATGGTGATGGCTACGAATGCAACGGCCATCTGGACAAGCCCCCAAAAGACAGTCAACTGTTTTGCGAGTGGAAGTAAAGAAGGGTCGTCTCGTGTTTTGCGTTTGCGAGAAACATAAAGATCGTTGATAGATGTTGTTGCTGATGAGTTCAGAGAGCTGGAAAGCGTGCTCATGGCTGCTGAAAAAACTCCGGCGAAAACCAGACCTCGTAAACCGACTGGCATTTTTTCTACTAGAAATCGTGCAAAGACTTCGTCTGTCCGTTGGAAGGGATGTTGGGGAGGAGCCTGCTGATAGTAGGCAGCCAGACCAATACCAATCAATAGAAATACAAAAAACTGCAGGAACACGACGATGCCACTCAGGCGTAACGCTATTGCCGCATGGCGCTGGGATTGTGCCGCAAGATAACGTTGGACCATCAGTTGATCGGTGCCGTGCGTTGCGGTACTGAGTATCGCTCCACCTATAAACGCGACCCAGAAGTTATTTGGATTATTGTAGATGCTGTGATTGATAGAGAAATCGAAGAGTTGTAAACGTCCGGTGTCGAGGCCAAACGTGACAAACTGGAATAGATGACCACTCAAAAAGTCAATCAGCAGAAACAGGGCGACACAGGCTCCTGTCATATATACAAAAAACTGACTGGCATCCATCCAGAAAACCGCTCGTATACCGCCCATCAACGTACAGCAGATAGTCAAGCATCCAATCGTTAAAACAGAAAACGCAAATACTCCAAAGGAAGGGCCATCGAACAACGGTGATAGTACGGTTTGCAGGGCCAGGGCAGTTAGAAAGAGCCTCAATCCATCAGACAGGCTGCGCGTGATAAGGAAAAGTATGCTGGCTGTTTCTTTGACTCGGTGCCCGAATCGTTGATGTAGAATTTCGTATGAGGTGAAAGTGTCGGCAGAGAAGTAGCTTTTGAGAAAAATGCCACAGACCAAAAATCGCCCAGCTATATAGCCCAGTGCAATCTGTAGGAATCCAAGATTTCCACCTTCGGCATACGTAATAGCAGGAATGCTGAGAAAGGTAACGGTACTGGTTTCAGTTGCGACAATAGAAAGGGTAATTATGGGCCAACGCATACTGCGGTCAGCAAGGAAATAATGGCGCAAAGATGATTGTTGACGCCGTAACCAGAATCCCAGTGCCACCATGGCTGTAAGGTAAATCCCAATAACCGTTAAATCGAGGGGATGAAGAATCATGATTAGTTAACGACCGGAGGATCAGTAGGGTGGCGGCGTTTGTGCCAGAAATAATAGGCAGGGAATCCAGTCGCAATCAGGGCGATCCCAATTCCTGATTCAAGGGGGTTATCCACTAAAAGAGTGCCAAGGAACCATATATAAACCACTACGAAGGTCAGGGGAACCCAAGGATATCCCCAGGTTTGATACGGACGTTCGAGGTGGGGGTTTGAATGTCGTAGTACCAGCACAGCTGCTACCGTAAGAACGTAGAAGATGCTTGCGCCGAATATGACGAGATCTGTAAGCAATTCAAAAACATGCGATTTGGAAGATTGGTAAATGGTTTCCAAAGCACGTTGAAAGGTCATATGGTCAGTGACTGCAGCGAGCTCTTGTTTTTCACGGTATCCCATAGGTGTTCCACGGAACACGAGAAAGGGTGTTCGATTCTGCTTATTTTCACTCGATTTTATTTCGATGCTGATTCGGCCTGAATACGAGTCAGGAAAGATCAAATCGCTCAGATCTTCGGGAAGTTCTTCCTGAATAGTTCGGATGGGAATAAAACCGGTGGCAGTCATGAGAATGATGGCCAGTATTGCCTGGGACGCGATGGCATAACCCGGTGTTCGTCTGGTCTTATGAATTTTTCCCAGGGAGGAAAAAAATAATCGGTCACGCGCCATAGCAAAGAATACTCGTGGCCCGTAAAGCATGGTTCCGTTGATCGCACCAAATACCGAACACATTACCAGACCGGTCATCACGGCACCGCCCACAGGACCAATGATTCGATCGATCATGCTGCTGGCAACGTTTTTTTGAAGGGCAAGATCTTCCAGTGAGAACACACCGTGATACGCTATATTGGCAGTGACGTAGAGTGCGATGAGAATGCCCATTCCGGTAATCAGGGCCCAGGGAATGTTTTTTTGTGGGTTTTTTATTTCTTCCGCTACAGGTGTAACCTGATGCCAGCCGTTGTAGGCCCAAAGTACTGCTAACAGGGCGGTTGCAAATCCGGACAGCGTGAGCCCTGTGTCGGATGACGTATGATGAGTGGTTAAGTGGCTCAGTGATATGTGGTTGAAAATAAAAGGCAGCAGTGCTATTCCGGCAAGGAAAACTGCTTTTATGAGAGTTGTCAGATCCTGTAATTGGCCTCCCCAAATGACACCGGCAATATTAACCCATGCGAGGAGCAGGACGACTCCAACAGACAGGGCGAAGCGTTCGGCGTCCGGTAATGGAAGAGGAAGTGTAAAGGCGGTGGCTAAAGCACCAATTGAGGCAGGACGAACGATCCAAAACTCGGTCCATCCAAAAAGAAAAGCAGTCAATCTTCCATAGGCCTCACGCAAGTAAACATAAAGTCCTCCTGAACGTGGCAGCATCGCAGCAAGTTCGGCGATGGATAAAGCACCAAATAGACAGAGCAGTCCACCTGTGGCCCATATAAACAGGATTACGGGAACACTAGAAATGGTTTGTGCGATGATCGCTGGTTTGAAAAAGATACCAGATCCAATCACGTTCCCAACGACTAGAGCAATAGCTTCAGGACGACCAAGTGCCCGGAGTAACCCATGTTCTCCGGTATGTTCTGCAGTGGGGCCCTGTTCAGAATGAGAAAATGCGTGCGAATTCATGCGGGCATTGTGCATGATGATGTTGGTCGCAGCAAGTCAGGTTATCCAACTACTTATTGATGAGTTGGATTGCAGATGTTCTAAGAGTGAGGGTATCTTAGAAGTAAAGAACCTTTCTGTGGAAACAGGAAGTAATAGGATTACAGGCAGAGCTTCCATCAGATGGGGTAATGGGTGTGAGGCAATGTAGGTGGTCAGCGCTGTAATGGTTTCAGGAGAAACAGTGTCGTTACATAATAGTAGATTCGGTCGGATGTCTCGCTGTAATGTTAAGGGAACCATTCAGTTACGCATCTTGCTTACGTGTTGTCTGCTGCTAGCAGGAATCGGACTTCTGGTAGTACTGTACACGAATCCACCTTCCGCACCTGATTCGAATTTGGAACGTACTCTTATTCCCGTTTCAGTAATGATCCCTCAGGTGGAAACACTTGAAATAGTCGACGAATATGCAGGGATGATAGAACCTCTTAGGCGTTATGCTCTCAGCTTTAATGTTTCGGGTCATGTTCATTCCCTTGGCAAGAATGAGCAAGGTGTTGCACTGGATGTCGGTGACCGAGTTGAACCGGATCAAATAATGGGACAATTGGTTCAAAGTCGATTACTGGTTCAGCTCCGTGAGGCAGGAGCGGCTTTGGAACGGGCACAGGATCAGGTTCAGCGGACAGGTGAGCTGCGCAAGACCCGTGCAGTCAGTGATCAGGAGTACCAGGATGCTCTGCGTGATCTGGCGTTGTTCGAAGCACGTGTTGACCTGGTTCGGAAAGGCATTGAAGAGACCTATCTTATTGCGCCGACTGCTGGAGTGATCAGTCGACGTCTTGTTAATCCTGGAGAAACCGTGGCCCCGAATGAGGCAGTGTTTGAGTTATTGAATGTTTCCGAAGTGTTACTTGTTTTGGGTGTTCCAGAGGGTCGAATACTGCGATTAAAAGAAGGCATGAAAGTTCAGGTATCGATGTGGGGAAATTATGAAGTTCGGCAAAGCGCACAGGTATTGGAAGGAGTAGTACGTCGTATTGCACCGTCCGCGGATCAGGATTCCGGATTATTTCGTGTCGAAGTATTGCTGTCAAATACAGAGCGACTCATTCGTCCAGGTCTGGTGGCTCGAGCTCGTATTGTGATTGAAACAACACGAGGATTTCGGTTTCAGCCCAACGTGATCATTCTGGATCAGGGAGAAGTGTTTCTTTTTTCTGTGGATGAAAATCAACGGGCCCGTCGTCATCGTTTGAATCAAGTTATTTTTCAGGATGACTATGTGATGCTTAGAAAGCTTCCGGAAGGAGTAGACACGGTGGTAGTTCAGGGACAGAGGCGTTTGGCACCTGGAGTAAAAGTGGAAATCGTGGATGGTTTATTGGAATCGACTAGTTACGCAACTTCTCCTTCGACGAACTTTAGCCATCATGAAAATTAGCGAACGCGCTATTGACCGTCCAAGGATTGTCATGGTTGCCACACTGGTTGTGATGGTTACTGCTGTTTTGGCTGTGTTTAACACGGCTGTAGAACGGACACCTTCTGTAACGCTTCCAGTGGTCATGGTGGCGGTCCCTTATCCCGGGGCACAGCCCGATGAAGTTGAGCGGGACATTTCCCGAAAGATTGAAGATCAGTTGGCTCAACTGGATGATGTCGATTACATCACGTCGACAAGTATGCGGGGTTCCGGTGTTACCCAGATTGTTTTTCAGGATCATGTAGCAATCGACCAGGCACGGACAGATGTTCAAAATCTCATCGATCAGATTCGACGTGAGTTACCTCAGGCCCGAGATGTGGAACCTATCGTTACGGATATCAGCTTTGATGATCTTCCGATGATATTGATTAACATCGCCGGCGAAATGGGGCCTCGAAAGCTAAAAGAAATTGCAGAAGACGTGTCCAAAGAACTGGAAATAATTCCAGGAGTTGCGGAGGCGGAAGTTTTCGGGGGGCTGGAAAGAGAAATTCACGTCAATGTAGATGCCGATTTGCTGATGCAGTACGGGTTAACATTAGGTGATATTCGTCAGGTACTCCAGGAGTCTAATACCGGTCTACCAGCAGGGAGCTTGTCCGACAAAACCTACGTATTGCAGGTGCGAAGTGAGACTCGGTTTAAAACACCAGCCGATATCGCAGCAGTGGTGATTGCTAATCGAAACGGGCGGCTAGTCCATATTCGAGATGTGGCCCAAGTGAAGGATACGCATCGAAGGGTTAAAAGTATCAGCCAGCTTAACGGTATCCGGTGTGTCACATTAGTTGTTCGGAAAAAGGCTCAGATTAACATGCTTGATACACTCGAAGCGATCAAGCGTCGAATAGCGGAACTGGAACTGCGTTATCCGGGACTGGAAATACAGGCTACTCGTGATGTAGGTGATGAGATTCGGGTCATGTTTGAAACGATCGGATCCAGTGCACTCTACGGAGGCATGATGGTTCTGGTGTTGTTATGTGTTCTTATGGGATTTCGTTCCGCTGCACTTGTAACGACAGCCCTTCCCGTTACTGCAGCAATAACCCTAGTGTTCCTTTACGTCTCCGGAAATGCCGTAAATAACATGGTTATTTTTTCAAGCATTCTTGTAATGGGAATGGTCGTGGATGGTGCGATAATTGTAGTGGAGAATATTTATCGTCACATCGAACTTGGAAAGGACCCTGTTCAGGCTGCGAAACAGGGGATTGGCGAAGTAGGTATTCCCGTGATTGCTGCAGATTTGACTACGATTGCCGCATTTTTGCCGATGCTTATGGTTTCGGGAATTACCGGTGAGTTCATGGCCGTGTTACCAAAAGTGGTTACCGTTGCTCTTTTTGGATCCGTATTAGTCGATCATTTTCTGCTTCCTGTTGCATGCAGCCGTTTTTTCAGCAGACGATCGTCTGTCCATGTGGAACCGGTGTCATATAAAGCGCAAAGGAATCCTTCCACAGATGATCATGATGGCATGGTTCAAGAGAAGGAACAGACAATCCATGTGGGAGGAATACGATTCCTTCAGAAGTTTTATGTACGGTTGTTGAAGTCCGCAATTGCGCACCAGTGGATTACGGTGTTGCTAACAGTTTATGCATTTAGCTTAGCCGTAGTCATGCTGTCTACCGGTAGAATTCCGTTTACTTTTTTTCCGGAAAGTGATCGTGGTCAGTTTGATATCTTCTTCGAACTTCCGATTGGGTACAGCATTGATCAAACAGAGGCGGTCGCCACACGAATAGCCGAGCCTTTGAATACACTTTTCGAAAAAGGAGAAATGCTGAGTTTTGTAACGACTATTGGGACGACTGGAGGAATCAGTAATCGTTTGGACAATGATCCAGCAGTTGGGCCGGAATTCGGTCGAACCTTGGTTGAGTTGGTACAGCCTAATCAACGAGAGCGATCACTGAATGAAATATTGGAAGAGGTTCGTCAACAATTACCGATCATTCCCGGCGCTGAAATTAGAATTGAAAAAGTGACCGAAGGGCCTCCCGGTGGATCTCCAGTTGCTATTCGACTTCAGGGAGATGACTTGGTGACATTGGGTAAATGGAGCAACCGGGTTGCGGATCAGCTGCGATCCATTGACGGAACACGCGATGTGAAAAGTGATTATCGACCGGACAGTCCGGAAATCGTTGTGGACCCCGTTCCGAGTTTATGTGGCTTACAAGGTATTACGGAAGGCGATATTGCACGAACCGTGCAGACTGCCATGCTGGGAGATACCACGGTTCGCATGGATTTGGACGACGAAGAGATCAACGTTCGATTACAGCTGAAACCAAGTCAACAACGATCGATTGAAAACATCAAGGATCTCTTGTTGCGAGGTACTTCCGGAAGGGTTTCCACACTCGACGAGGTAGCTAAGGTACGTCTGGATACAGGACTTTATAATATTTCAAGGCGTGATCGTCGGCGTGCTGTGACGGTTCGATGTAATGTCGACAGTTCTAGAGGATTCACACCGGATGATATTTTTTACGCGATGCGTCCCGCTATGGCCGAAATGGGTTTTTCTGTTGTGAATGAGGATGACAACCAGTTTACATGGAGAGAAATTACAGCACATTTCACCGGTGAAAATGAAGATCGTGATGAAGGTTTTCAGGATTTATTACAATCGATGACGTTCGCTGTATGTGCCATCGCGGCGATTCTTACGATTCAATTCAATAGTTTTCGCCTTATGATGGTTGTGATGGTAACCGTGCCGCTTAGTTTTGTGGGTGTGGTGATGGGGCTGTGGATTATGGGTTTTCATTTCAGTTTGCCGGCTTTCATTGGTCTGGTTTGTCTTACCGGTATTGTTGTTAATGATGCGATTGTGATGATCAGTTACACCAATGAGCTCCGTGCAAGCGGGAAAAGGGTTCGTGAGGCACTGGTAACTGCCGGACAGACACGATTTCGCCCGGTTCTGCTTACCACTTTGACTACGACTGGAGGGTTGCTGCCTCTGTTTCTTAATATTTCCGGAGGGAATGAATTCTGGCAGCCTCTGACGGGATCCATTATTTTCGGATTGTGTTTTGCGACCGTCCTGACACTTGTGGTCATACCGGTTTTTTACAGCTTGGTATATCGTGACTGAAACACCAATCCCGCCCCTGTTAAAGGTGGCTTATCTATGTGAATTCCCGACGCTGCTTGGGGGAGAACGGTCACTACTGACTTTTCTTTCACAATGGATTAATAACGAGGGGCATGCCGTTGTCGTCGCTCCTTGCAAAGGATTGCTTGCCGACCAACTGTCTGATCTTGGTGTGATACATATTCCCTGGCCGAAGCAGGGAAAACGTGCCGCGGAGCAAATCATAGAGACGCTGCAGAGTCAGCATGTACACCTTGTCCATTCGAATTCGTTGATGATGGCTGATACGGCCTTTATGCTGGCTGAGCGAATGCAGATTCCATGTGTGGCACATGTGCGTGATATCATGTCTCTTTCTCAATCTCATCGGACACGCTTATCGCAGGTGGACAAGCTGATTGCTGTTTCGGAAGCGGTACGTGAAAGCCTTTTGAACCAGGGGATTTCCCAGGAACAGGTAACAACAATCTACAATGCGGTTGATGCGGAAATGCTTCAGCAGTCGGCACGTCCAGGTCTGCTTCGGCACGAGTTGAAACTTTTGCCAGATGTCCCTCTTGTAGGATGTGTGGGGCAGATAGCCATTCGAAAAGGTCAGGACTTTTTTCTGGATGCGGCAGAAGGTATAGCCCGGATAGACCCGTCAGTTCACTTTGTGATGATTGGGGAACGTTACTCAACAAAGCAGGAAAGTAGAGATTATGAACAATTACTACATCGAAAGGCTGCACAATTCCCCCTTGCTTCCAGAGTACATTTCATGGGATATCGATCAGATATCCCATCAATGCTGAGTGATTTGAATGTTCTGGTGGTGCCGTCACGTCAGGAACCGCTCTCTCGAGCAGCACTGGAAGGGTTCGCAATGGGTATTTGTGTGGTGGCGACCGATGTTGGAGGAACGTCGGAGATCATGCAATTACATCCAGATTTGGGAAGGTTGGTACCGTCTCATGATGTTTCGGTATGTACGAAGACCATTCTGGATGCCATTGAAAAAAAAGTCTCGAAGACACAGCAGTCAGCGGTTAGTCAGTCTGGATTGTCCTCTGTTTTCTTGCCGGAGAGGCAGTTCGACAGCATGTTGAGGTTGTATGAACAGGTGTTGTTAAGACGTGCGCAAGGGTGGTGAAGACAGGTGACGATCACTCCTCTGTTGGGTAGAAGCTTGATGTTCAGGTTTTCGAAAAGGTCCGTCCATTGATCCACAATCTATTCAATGATTTTCGCGATACAGTTGCATCTCCATAGTCCGGCGAAATTGTTGGCTCGGAGTAGGGCCGGAGGGGTGTATCTGTCTGAACATGTTGTAATCCATACCACGGTTGTCACCGTGGTCTACGTGTTTAGTTTCCGGAAATGGGGGATGGGATTGTGTTTTAGAGCCAGGAGCAAAGCGAGTATTGAAATAGGAGGGTACCGGAGCTGTTTCATCGTAAGAGAGGCTCATTAAATGGAGGCTTTTCGTGATTACGGGATCTGTTCAAACAGGCACATGAAATGTGACCAGAGTGTTTCGATGTCATCAACAAGTCGATCTATGAAACGTGTTTCCGGTTATCATATCGTCCGATCTGGACAGTCCAAAGAAAAACAAACCAGCGATCGATAAGAGAGTTTCTTGCATTTGTTATTACGTCAACTATCCTGAAAGGCCGAACGGCAAACAGGGATGATGTCGATCCGATGGAAAGAGCTTTTGTTTCACGAATTTTGATTTATTGTGGAGAGAGAAAGGAACAGGTTATGCGACTTCGAGAAGGATTGGGATTAGGATCGGGTTTCTGTTTTGCACTGCTGTTGCTCAGTTTTCCTGCATCGATTGTTGTGGGAGATGACGGTACTCCAGTTTCACAGACAACGATCGTACCGGCCAACGCATCGCTGGAACTGGTGTTCGATGGAGGGAAAGTTCTGACGGAAGGAGTGGCCGCAGGACATGATGGCAAGCTTTATTTCAGCGACATCACCTTCACATATCAGTCCAAGGATGAAAATGGATTTTCCGAAGCCGGTCATATATGGCAATTTGATCCGGGGACGGGAATCACCAAAATTTTTCGATCGCCCAGCGGGATGTCAAATGGCATCAAGTTTGATCGTAATGGCGATATGATTGTGGCTGAAGGAGCTGATTTTGGTGGAAGGCGCGTGATACGTACCGATATGGAAACGGGAAAAAGTTATGTTATAGCGGGCCTGTATGAGGGACGTCCGTTCAACTCTCCAAATGACATCACGATAGATGAAAAAGGGCGTATCTATTTCAGTGACCCACGTTATCTCGGACACGAACCGCTCGATCAGGTTACCATGTCCGTTTACCGGATTGATCCTGATGGTCAGATTGAACGCATCATTACCGATGCCGGAAAGCCCAATGGTATCTGTGTTTCACCCGATCAAAAATCAATCTATGTCGTGAGTAATGACAATGGTTCTACGGGATTGGATCGCGTTCCTATGGATGCGCCATCTTACAAAGGGCGTATGGCTTTGCTGGCATACGATCTTTCACCCGAAGGGAGAGCATCATTTCGAAAAGTCCTGGTTGACTACGCACCCCAGGACGGCCCTGATGGACTGGTTGCAGATCGTGATGGAAACCTGTACGTCGCCGTCCGGGATGAAACCAGACCGGGTATCTGTGTGTATTCTCCCGATGGAAAAGAATTGGCCTATATCAAGACAGAAGTCCCGACAAATGTTGGCTTTGGCCGAGGATCGGATCGAAATCTGCTTTACATTACTGCAGGTAAAAGTCTTTATCGAATTCGGTTGAATCAACAGGGTTATGAATTGCCGAAATAAATAGACCTATTTTACATGGCACATGGTCTCGAAACGACGAGCCCATGTGCCTTTTTTCTGCTGTGTGCTGTTACTATTGGTTTCCACTACGCCGTGTGTTGATGAATGAGGAATTTATCCTACAATGCCGGTTCGGGAGTGACGTAGAATGCCTCCCTATCCTCATGCCACGACTCTCCATTTTCAATCGCTGGTGATCGATACACACAATGACAGTATCGTTTCACATATTCGTCGTGGCAACCAAAGCTTTGACAACCCGAACAGGCGAGGAGTCGGTCCGGACTCATTGATTGGCTGGTTGAGAGGTCCTCTGGATGGATCCGTTTCTGATACTGAAGTACAGTTGAATTTCCCGAAGATGATCCGTGGTGGAGTCGACTGTAGTTTTTTTCATGTTGACGTCAGCCGTGCGTGGAAAAACCATCTTGCCTATGCGTTGGACGGACATGGATTCTTTTCCTGGCAACTGGAAGAGCATAAGGATGTTGTCCAGCGGGTTTGTACCAGTAGCGATATTGAAAATGCGAAAAAATCAGGAAAACTTGCCGCGGTTCTGGCGATTGAAAACAGTGATGTTTGTGAGGGGAGTCTGCACGTTTTAGAAATGCTGTACCGCCTCGGAATTCGTAGTATGGGCCTTACCCATAATCTCCGATCTGATGTTGCGGATGGTAATTACGAAGAGCGATCGCAAAGCGGACTTACTCATTTCGGAGTGGA
>Ga0310344_10001682_pt1 | contig 16819 bp, 10 predicted proteins | sample HC15DNA20200_MG_FD_203801 | JGI IMG/M metagenome (GOLD analysis project Ga0310344, IMG submission 203801) | Marine microbial communities from station ALOHA, North Pacific Subtropical Gyre - HC15-DNA-20-200_MG | ecosystem: Environmental > Aquatic > Marine > Oceanic | place: Pacific Ocean: North... | reverse complement strand
ATACAGATTTCTCTGGCAAAGGTGGATTATCTATCGCTGCTTCTGAGAAGTTAGACATCTACGGTGAAGTATCTTTCCTTACAGATTCTGTAAATGATACAGCATATGGTACAAAAATAGGTGCCAAATTTAAGTTCTAATGAACTGTGCGAAATCACTCTAAACTAAACCGTCCCCCGTAGCGAAACTGCGGGGGGTCAATCTCTTAATAAACAATGCCTTTTACAGCTAACTCAACTTATGGTACTGTTGCATATACATCTACTGGATGGTATGACAATGGACTAATCCTACCTAATGATACATCCGATGCTGGTGGAACTACACTAGCTACAGTCTCTGATCTTAGCATCCCTGTTGGTGCTTATGAGAGAGTTATTGGTGAATATAAAATCTGGTATGATTCAGATGATACCAATAAGTTTAAGTTTAGAGTCGCAAACCTAGCGCAGTCTGACGGTTCAACTGCAGTTGCTACGACTATCTATACTCGCTTCGAAGCTGGTGTAGAAGAGTCTACTTCTGCTGATACTCCTGCAGCTGTAAACCTAGAAGGTACTGGCACATCATCAACAGATGGTGCAGGTGAGATTATCACTATTGATATCGGTGCTGCTACAACAGGTACATTAATAACATTATACTTTAATGCACTTTCAACAGCAGCTACTAAAGGTAACCTTGTGTTCCAGTTTGCTAATGCAGCTGGTTCTTCAGCAGGTACACACCTATTAGCTGGTTCTTCTGTTTGCTGGAAGAAGTTCTAAATAACAAGGAGGCATCCACCTCCTTCTTGCGGGTATAGTTTAGTGGAAAAACTGCAGCCTTCCAAGCTGTTGTCATCGGTTCGAATCCGATTACCCGCTTTGGCTTATGGCCCTTACGAGGATACCCTTAAGCTGTCTAGACGGTGGGATAGACCACAAATATAAAATTAATTTCTCAAACGTTTGAGAGTCTGTAAACTTATACACTCTCGTACTAAACATGGCTAACGCCACGCAGTCAGTACTTGGTGCACTGAATAAAGCGGTCTCTAATACCGCTGGATCTCAGGCATATGATACCAAGTATGCGACTTATCTAAAGCTGTTCTCAGGTGAGCTATTTAAAGCTTATGAGTCAGCAACAATCGCACGTGAAACCGTGCAAAGACGTACCCTAAAGAACGGTAAATCATTACAGTTCATCTTTACGGGACGTATGCAAGCGGCTTACCATACTCCTGGTGAACCAATCCTCGGATCAGGCGATCCACCAGTAGCTGAGAAGACCATCCAATGTGATGATCTACTCATCTCTAGTGCTTTCGTATATGATCTTGATGAGACACTTGCACATTACTCTCTAAGATCTGAAATAAGTGCCAAGATCGGTCACGCTCTTGCAGAGGCATATGATAAGAAAGTCTTCAGAACGATTGCTCTAGCAGCACGTGAAGCTCATCCTATCACAGCATCTCCAGGTCCAGAACCAGGTGGTACTCAGATCAAGTTAGGAGCTAACAAGGAGTATGATGCTCAAGCTCTAGTTGATGCCTTCTTCGAAGCTGCTTCAGTTCTCGATGAAAAGAATCTTCCTAAGACTGGTAGAACAGCTGTACTATCTCCAAGACAGTACTATGCTCTAGTATCTCAGGTTTCTTCTAACATCTTAAACAGAGACTATGGTAACAATCAAGGTAACTTAACCTCTGGTGAAGGTTTAGTTGAAATTGCTGGTATTTCTATCAAGCGTTCTAACAACCTACCTTTCCTTGCTGGTACAGTTAATGGCGTATCTGGTGAGAACAACACCTACTCAGGTGACTTCTCTAACCATTGCGGTCTTATCTATCAGCGTGACGCTGCTGGAATTGTAGAGGCTATTGGCCCTCAAGTCCAAGTAACGGGCGGGGACGTATCAGTCCTTTACCAAGGTGACGTACTTGTAGGTCGTCTTGCAATGGGCGTAGGAACTCTTAACCCAGCTGGTGCTATCGAACTTCTTAACAACTAAGGAGGTATATTATGTCAGTTGCACCTGGCACATGCAAGAAGCAAACTAATACCACAGGTGTTGGTGGAGCTTTATCAGTGCAAAAGAACATGCCTAGCCCTGTAGAGTATGGACGTACAGTTCTATCCGATGGACTGACTGCCAAGAAATACGGTGCTTGCTAATTATTATTTATAACAATGGCCGCTTCTGTAGCTAAAGGGAATGCTGCTGTCTGCACAACTAATGCAGAGCGTATTTCCGTATCAAAAACATCAGGCGGTGCTAGTGATTCTGCTGTTAAATCAGTAACACAGAATCTACGTGTTGCCTATCCAGGCGTTGAGTGTAACATCACTAACGTCTAATAATAGAGGGGGGTTTCCGAACTCCCCTTTTTTTTATTCACAAATATTTATACCTATGACTACCACAACCGTTGATATCGATACCGAACTATCCGCAGTCAATGCGATTCTTGGTAGCATCGGTCAAGCTCCTATATCAGGATTAGACTTTGCCAACCCTGAGATATCATTTATTTTTAATATACTTAAAGAAGTAATGCAAGATGTTCAGGCAGAAGGCTGGACATTTAACATGGAATATCACATTAAAGAAACAGTAGGATCTGATAATAAAATCATAATTGAATCTGATGTATCACGTATAGATAATGAAGATGCATGGGATAAAACTCGTGACTTTGTAAGAAGAAAAGATTCTGATGGTCTTTGGAAATTATATGATAGAGTAAACCATACATTTGAATATCCAGATGATGATTACTTCTATGTAAATAAAGTAAGACTACTTAATTTTGAAGATATACCAGCACCATTCCAAAGGTATATAATATACAAAGCATCAGGTAGAGCTGCAGTACAGTTAGTATCTAATGCTCAACTACAACAAATGTTAGCAGTATATGAACAACAAGCTCGTGCAGCTGCTTTAGAATATGAATGCAATCAAGGTGATCATAACTTTATGGGTTGGCCTGATGAATCTGCATATCAATCTTACAAACCTTATATATCCTTAAGACGCTAATGGCAAGTGTTACACAAAAAGTTCCTAATTATGTATTAGGGATGTCAACACAACCAGATGAAAAGAAAGTACCAGGACAAGTAGTAGACCTAGTTAATGGTGTACCTGATGTTGTCAGACAGTTGATAAAACGTCCTGGTAGTCAGCTGGTAAATACTATATCACCATCCACCGCATCTCATACTAAATGGTTCACTATATATACAACAGATGAGGAACAATACATTGGACAAGTTGGAGCTGATGGAGCTGTTAAAGTCTGGAGATGTAGTGATGGTGTTGAGATACCCGTGGATTATAATGATATTACTGGAACAAATAAAGCTACTTACTTAGATAATACTGCACTATCAGATGAGAAGTCTTCTGATATACAAGCATTAACAATTAACGAAACAACATTTTTCTGTAACAGGCGGAAGACTGTTGCTATGAAAACTACTGCTCCTGATAAATCACCTGCCCAATTAAATGAAGCCTTTATAGCACTTGATACTATATCATATGGTAAGCAGTATGCATTAGATATATTCGATCCAACTGATAATACTACCTATACTCATACTCGTGCTACAGGTTTAGTTGTCGATGAGGCTACTAGTTATAGTGGTACAAGTAATGGTGACTGTTTAGGTATGGGTAGAGAGACAGTTAATATAAGCACAGGTACAGATAAATTTGGTACCTCGCCTCCTAACATGAGTGCTAATGGTAAGTCTAGGATGAGGTATGAAGTAGATACAAGATGTACCCCTCAACCTACACCTCCAGTTGATTCTAGTTATAGTTATCATGATGCATATCAACCATTTGTTAAATTACAATTTGGTGGAGAAGGTTGGACTACAGGAGATACTCATCAATATACATCTGAGAAAGGGATTACAACAACTGTCACTGTAAAGAGTCATATTAATGTTGTCTCTAGAGCAAACATTGTAGGTGTTAGACCAGCTCCTACATCTTCAAGTGCAGAAGAACATGTATCATCTGGTGGTATATTAGGTGATATAAAAACTGTACTAGATGCAATAACTGGTCATGGTATAACAGCCACGGTTTGCGGAAATGGTATTCATTTATACAGAGCTACTCCATTTGGTGTAACAACACCAGAGAAAACTCTGATGACTATTACCACTACTGAAGCTAATAATATAGCTGATTTACCACGTACATGTCGTCATGGATATACTGTTCGTATAGTTAATAGTGGTGAGGATATGGATGATTATTATCTTCGCTTCCAAGCTGAAGGTATATCAGCTGATATCGTACAGACTGCTACATATGCAAGATCTGGTAATACTGTAACTGTAACATCAACTAACCACGGTTTAGCTAATGGTAGTGATGTTATTTTAGACTTTACTAGTGGTGGTGCTACAGATGGTTATTATACTATTCAAAGTGTAGCTGACGCTAATACATTTACAATTACAGATTCATCATCCGGTACAATCAGTGCAGGTGAGACTGTTACAATACACCCAGCTCGTTACGGAGAGGGCGTATGGGAAGAGGTAGCAGCTCCTGGGATAACAACTACCTTCGATAACGATACAATGCCTCTGAGCCTCACTAGAGTACTTCCAGGGACATTCTCTATTAACGGTGGTGGTGCAACATCTTATGCTAATGGTGCTTTTAGATTTGGTTATCCAGATTGGGGTAAGCGTGATGTAGGTGATGATATCACAAACTCTGAGCCATCCTTTGTAGGTAATACTATTCAAAGAATGATCTTCTTTAGAAATAGAATAGCTTTACTTAGTGCAGAAAACGTTATCCTATCTAGGGTGAACGATTATTATAATTTCTGGGTTAAGACTGCTATGGCTATATCTAATGCAGATCCTATTGACCTACAATCTAGCTCGACATTTCCAACTAAATTGTATGATGCTGTAGAAGCTAATGCGGGTTTAATTATATTTAGTGCTAGTGAACAGTTCTTATTAAATTCTGGTGCAGAAGCTTTACTTACACCTGAAACCGCTAAGATTGGGTATCTATCTTCTTATGCATTTAACCCTGATACTAACCCTATTTCATTAGGCACTAGTGTAGGATTCTTAAATAGTACTGCTAGGCAAGCTCGTTTTTATGAAATGGCAGGTGTAACTGGTAGAGAAGAACCTGATGTATTAGAACAAAGTAAGGTTATAGGTGAACTATTCCCAACAAATTTGACATATATCTCTGGATCTACTGAAAATGATATACTTTTATTTGGTGTAGATAGTACATTACATACAGCATCTAATGAAGTATGGGGTTATAAATGGTATATGGCAGGTGATAAACGTGCTCAATCTGCATGGTTTAGATGGACATTACCTAATAATATAGTCTATCATGCTATATTAGATGACGTATACTATGCTGTATTACAGAATGGGTCTGATTATACACTAGAAAAATTTGACATAAAATTGTCTTCAGATACACATGTAATAGGTACAGCACCTGATGAAAATAGGGTACATTTAGATACCAAGAAAACAATTGCATCAGGTGATATAACATATAACACTGCAGCTGATACTTCTACATTTACATTAGGCGCTGGCTACTATAGTACACGTACATTAACTGTATATTGTACTACAGATAGTGACGCTGTAGGTAAAAGTTATGATGTACAAGCTGCTGATATATCAGGATCAAACCCTAATAAAGTAATAACATTACCTGGTAACTGGAAGACTTCTCTTAAAGATGGTAGCTCAGTTAACACAGATCTTGTAGTTGGTTATGAATATGAGTTTGAAGTTGAACTACCTAAGATATATGTAACTAGATCAGAAGGTGAACGAGTTAGATCTGAAACTAGAGGATCTTTAGTAGTACATAGGATGAACTTTGACTTTGGTGATGTTGGTGTTATAGATGTTACACTTAAACGAAGAGGTAGAGATGATTATACTTATACAGTTGAATCATTAGAATGGGATAATGTTAATGCTAGTACAGCTGCAATAGCACGAGGGTATGTACATACTATTCCAGTGTATGATAGAAATGAAAATCTAACAGTATTATTAAAATCAAATCACCCATCTCCAGCTACTATTCATTCAATGAATTGGGAAGGAGATTATTCACCAAGATACTATAGACGTGTCTAATTACATTCACCCAATTACAATGGAGGCTGCTGTTGAAGTAGCTTCTAATCTTAGATTTGATGATTTTAGAGAAGTGTACGAAGGCCACGGTCATTTTCCACTTCTCTATCTTCCTCAATCTGCTTTCATTGGAGATACAGTTTGGTTTGAAGTGCCAAACGGTAAGACTGCCGGATTAGCAGGAGTGCAAGAAGGTGGTAGAATATGGATGCTATGCACAGATGCAATCCATGAATATCCACTAACCTTTGCACGAGAAGCCAAACGCTTCATTGAAAGTAGAGAAGAGAAACTTCTTTGGAACATAGTAGATAAACGGAATACCGCTCATCTGAAACTTCTAAAGTTTTTAGGATTCAAGTTCTTACGGGAACTTAAACATGGTCCTAACCAATTAACCTTTATAGAATTTTGCCGTGTGCGAACCAGTATCAATGGCTCTCAGTATGGCCGGACAAGTAGCCGGACATGCAGCAGAGAGTCAAGCCGTAGAAGGTCGAAACAGAGCCAAACTACATAGTTGGCAGCAACAAGAAAAAGTCCGTTATACAAATGCTATAATGGATAATGCTGAATATCTAAATGATATTTCACAAGCTGATATAGAAGGAGATAGAACATATAAAGCAATGATGGATCAATGGTCTCAAGAAGATTTTACTTTGAAAAAATTATTTTCAGAAGGTGATCAGAAGATTGAACAGGCTATTATAGAAATGTACGAGAATGATTATGCAGGATCTCAAACAGGTAAGACTGCAGGTAGATTAGCAGGTAAAAGTGCTATGAAAGCAGGTCAAGAAAAGTCTCGGATATTACATGGGTTGATGATGGCTAAAGAAGAGACCACTATGAAGAAGGAACAGATTAAAGAGAAAGGTGATACTGATATGTGGAGATTACATGAAAAGATTATGTTTGCTCCCACACATAAAGGTCCAACACCACCTCCTATATATGAACAAGGTCCATCTTCTGCTGGTTTGATACTTGGATTAGCAGGTACTGCTGTTGATAGTTTTGGAGTTATGCAGGATAATACAGCACCTGATATTTGGTCTGGTAGTACTGCACCTGCTTTCAATACTACAGCTACTAACTATTTCTAGAAATCATGCCTACATTTAAAGAAAATATTGCAAGGCTGAAACAAGGCGTTAGACAAGATGCTGAGTACAGTTCACAACAATATACTTCTGCTGCTGAAGCTAGTGGTAGACGAGGTATACAAGAAGCTGAACAAGTAGCTAGTTCCTTATCTGGTTTTTCTAAAACATTAAGGGAATGGAGAAAAGAAGATATAAAAAAGAAACAAGAAGAAGGTGTAAGAGAAGCTAGAAAAGCACGTTTAGATAAAGCACAAACTTTAAATGAACATGCTCAGAAAGTACAAGAGATTGAAGATGCTCAAAAACAAGGTATTTTATTAGAAGAATTTGATTCTGCTAAAGCTCAAGATACTGCATATCAAGAGATTAAAGCACAGATGTTAGCAACTGGTGGTGAAGGTGCTTATCCTGATGCTGAACGTATTGCTAAATTATCACCATGGGCGCAGGTAGGATTTGCTAAAGAAAAGCTACGTTTATTTAATGAGAGTTTTGATGATAAACTTGCTCATGAAATGCAGAATAGTGAAGTACCTATTACACTTGGTAATATAACTTTCACTCCAAAGGAGATACATGGTAATAGCCAAGCTCTTCCTATGAAAGAAGCTGCTATTCAAATACTATCAGAACAAATAAGAGAGAAAGCAGGTGTTAATAAATTCTCTGATGAACTCTTAAAAATAGGAGGTACTGATGATGCTATTATTAAATCTCAAGATGCTCAATTAGCTAAATATAGAAAAAGACATAATATAGATTCTTCTATTAATACTAGAGGTAAAGCTAATTTAGAATGGAAAAGTTCTGAGAAAACAGGTGATGATTTACATCGATTATTATTAATTAATTCTAATACAGTTGATAAAAATAATAATATACTTGGTAATGCAGGTGCTTGGGAGAAGGTAATAAGTACACTTACATCTGAAGGTGTTGCTGTACAAGATCCTGGGTATGCAGATAAAATGGGTGCATTAGAAATACCAAAATCTTTAGCACAGAAAATAGGTGCTAAACCAGGTACAACTTTTGCTCAACAATGGCCAGGTAGATTTGCTTCATTAAAAACTGATATTAAACAGGGTTATGTTAAACAAGTTGATGAAGAATTAAAATTCCAAAAAGCTGATGGTAAAAAACTTGAATCTGATTTCATTGAAGCGGCTAAAGAATCTGCTAGAAATGGTAAGGTTTTAAGTACAGCTGAAGTTAATCAATGGAAAGCTAAAGCTCAATTAGCTGGTGTTGGTATACCAGAAGAATTGAAAAGATATGAAACTAATACTATGTTAGATGAACGTGTTGGTAAACAATATCTAGAAGCTTTAGCAGCTAGTCAACAAGGACGTCTGACTCGTGAACAGTTACAATCCGTACACCCATTAGCAGCTGCTGAATATTGGGAAAAAGTTGAAAAATGGGAAGCTGCAGATCTTAAAGCTTTTGATTCTGAAAAGAAAATTAAAGCACATTTAGATACCGTATGGGAAGCTATGGGTATTAAAGGTAATGAAAAAAGCCCTGCTTATATAGAAGCAATGTCTAATGCTAAAATAGATTATAATAAAAAATATAATGAATTAATTGCTATGGGTTATAAACCCTCTCTTGCTAGTCATTGGGCTTTAAATGCTACTCCAGGTCAAATTAAAGATCCTGAAACTGGTGAACCTCTTAGTGATTTTGAAGGTGTGCTTACTGAAATCAAACAGAACGAACATAATAATAAATATATTAGAACAGGTCAATCTATAGAAAATGATATTAAACCAGGTGATCGCCGTGTAGCTAGGATTGCTAGTGGTAAAAGAGAAATAAGAGATGATTCTAATATCATTTTAAATGGTACAATAGGTGGAGACTACGGTAAACGACAATTAGATTCTATTGTTAGCAATCTAGAAAAGTATGGACCTGATAGAGGTCTTTATATGGATAAAGGTGCTAAACAATACTATGAAGGTTTAGCTCGTGGTAGAGATGGAAACTGGATGGGTTTACTTGATAAACAACTTAAAGCTATAGGTCATGAAGGTTTATGGCCAAACGAACGTCCTCCTGAACAAGATTTATTTGAAGGTAGAGATAAGGATGGTAAGCGGATAGAAGATCCAAACGGTCTACTACCTCTTGCTAAACAAGCTGAAAGAGCAGGTAAATATCCTTCTGCAGAAACTTATAAATATATTGTTAATATCTTAAAAGAAGGGCAGATGTTTGATAGGCCAACTACTGTTTGGGATACTAATGAAAACTTAGCACCTTGGGTATTTAATTAATGGATATACTAAATTTACAACCTGATGATTTAAACGTAACTGATACTACATTTGAAGTAGAAGGTTATGAAGATCATATTGAGGAAATTGAAAATGCATATCCTCAAGAAGATTTTAGAACACCCGCTGAAAAGGCTGCTGAAGAACAAGCACAACAACAAGCTACACCTGAACAACCTACAGCTGCACAACCTACAACACCTGTAGAAACAAAAGAAGCTACCCCTCAAAAACCTAAAGAACCTGAGTCATTAGTTGAAGAGTCTAGTAAATTTAATTTTACTCCAGATCCTGAAACTGGTGAGATCTCAGATGAACAATTATTTGAAGCTTATGGTGAAATACCAGAACCACTGAAGAGAAAATTAGCTTTAAAAAAATCTTATATTCCTGAAGAAGATGAGGTAAGAGAGTTATGGGAAGACGGAAATAATCTACAAAAGCAACTACAAGCTTTTATGATGATTCGTGATAATCCTGCACTATTAGAAAGATATGATCATAATGGAGATGGTCAGTATACATATGCTGATGCAAACGATACTACCAATCTAAATGGTGGTGCCGGAATGACTCCAGAAGAGGATGCTATAGCTACAGAGGAATGGTTAGAAGGATTTAGAAATCCTGACGCCCAAGCTCGTCTACAAGCTTTATGGCAGCAAAACGGGGCAGGACAAAACATGTCTCGTTATATCAATCTTAGAAGAGCACATGCTTTAAAAGCTGAAAAAACTGATGATAGAAATGTTGGTGAAGGTGTAAGACAAAGTACAGCTGGTGGTCTATATGATATGACTGCTACTGGTTTAGAGATTGCTGGTAGATTTGAGAATGTTATAAATGGTAAAAGTTTCTTTGAAGATTCAGATTTAGATGAAAGGGTTTTAAAAACTACTAATGAAAATTCATTAGAGTATATGGTAAACCATAATCTAAGAAGATCTGCAATGGATACTATAACCTATGAAGCTGGTTATTGGGCTATCCCTAGTTTACTTAGTGGAGGTCTAGCAGGTAAAGCTGGTGTAGCTATGCAAGGTACACAAGTACCCGCACTTATTAAAGCAGGTCAATTCTTAAAACCATCACTTACTGGTGGTAAAGCAGTATTTGCATCTAATCTTACAACTAAACAGATTGGTATACAAACAATCAGACCAGCATCTGGATGGTTAGGTAGGCAGAAAGCAGTTCAAGGTATTAACTTAATTAAAAGCGCTGGAAAGACAGTAGCCTTAGATACACTTCCTTTTGCAGCTTTTACTAATCTTGAAGAAGAAGGTAGAGGTATGATGTATGAGGATGGTTTCTTTAAAAAGGTATTTGATGAATATCCTGAAGGTGCTATCTTTGCTCCTCAAATTGCTAAAGGTATGAACTCACCACTCTTTAAGCAAGCCGATTTTATGGCAACAGAAATGGCTTATGGTGTGATGGGTATGGCTACTCTTGGAGGTTTTGGTAAAGCTATATATAATCAAGGTGGTAATTTATTAGGAACATTACCTAGTGTGCCTGGTAAAGTTACTAGATATGCTCAAAAGAATTTAGATCAACTAGCTGTAAGTACTAGAAGTTGGTCTACAAAAATTGATTCTGAATTACTTAATCAAGAAGCATTCTTTAAAAAAACACAAGCACAAATAAGTGATGTATCTGCAGCTGCTTCAGAGCAATTAAATAAAGCTGCTGATGGTTTTTCTAATGCATTTTCTGATGCTACAGGTTCAGATATAATGAAATCAGCTTATGGAGCATATAAGAATGGTTCTTCTATGCTTGGACAAGGCTATAGTAAAGCTAGAGATGGTATAAGACAAGTTATAAATGACTTAGATGAGATAAGACATACTATTGGTGTAGGAAAAACAGGTAGTACTAACTCCTTATTTTCTCAAACTGATATGGCTAAAGCTGGTAAAGCTGGTATACCTGGACAAAAGTTTGATAGTTTAGCTAAAGAGTTAGTTGATGACCCAGACTTTGTAAAACAGATACAAGCAACAGATCCTGGTAAAGCTAGAAGAAGTGTAGTATCTCCAAGTTCTATAGAAGGTGTTAGAGAAATACTAGGTAGAGATGCAAGTAGATTAAGACCTCGTAGATTTTTAGGTAATCTATATGATCAAAAACTAAAAGTAGGGGATTATACAAAAGCATCAGATTTAGAAAAATGGGCTTTCCAACATATTGAAGTACAAGATGCGGTCAATAAATCTCTATTAATACAACTTAGAGATCAAGCAAATGCAACTGATGCCATGATAGGTAAAACAGATATATTTGCTACAGATGGTCCTATGAGAAGAGTTGCAGATAATCTAACAGCTAGTTTACATCAAATCAAAAAGAGTCAACATACTTGGAAATTAGCTGCTAAAGATATGGCAGAAAATAATGGTATATTAACTGCTGATAGAGTTAAAGAAATTAACAGGCAAACAGACTTAGCTTCTAAAAAACTATTACAAGAAACTAGAGATAATGTCAATGTAATGACAAGAATGCTCATGGATCAAGGTGATGAGGAGTTAGCTGGTGCTGTTATTGATGTATTTAAAGTAGCTGGTAGTGATATCCATGGTTGGAAAGATTTCGATGCTTGGATGCATCAAGCAGTTGTAGGTGGTAAGTTTAATGGTGAAGTGAAAACTGGAGATTTAGTACGTGGTTTACAAAAAACTATGATTCAAAGTATTCTTAGTGGACCTAAAACACCACTTAGAGCTATGATGGGTACTACTATTAATTCCTATCTAAATACTATGAATGAAGCTTTAGGAGCTATGATTAGACAACCTTTTACAGGTGATATGGTAGCCAGAAAAGCTTCAGTAGCTAAATTAAAAGGTCAATTAGAGCTTATACCAGAAGCTATGCAAGTATTCCGTAAAGAATGGAATGCTAAATTTAAAGCAGATATAGCAGATATTAAAACAAGATATACTGCAGCTTCACCTGATGATGATATGTGGAATGCAAAAGCTGCTTGGGTTGAACAACGTGGTACTGATGGAGAGAAGGCTGCATTTTTTATAAATAATACAACTAGAAATCTTACTAATAATAAATTATATAGTTGGTCTCCTCGTGCATTAGCTGCTACTGATGATACCTTTAGATGGTTAATGGCTAGATCTAGGTCTAAAGAGAAAGCTATGCGTACTGTTTTAGCAGAAACAGGAGATGACTTTACAAAGATCACACCTGAATTATTACAAAAAGCAGAAGATCTTCATTATAAAGATTTCTTAGATGGAGATGGAGTTTTAGATTTCTCAGGAGATTCTTTCTTAGATAAACAGTTTAAAGAAGTAACTTTAACTAGTGAATTAAAAGGTGCTGCAGCTAAATTAGATGATGTATTTAATTCAATTCCAGCAGTTAAACCTTTCTATTTATTTGCTAGAACAGGTGTTAATGGGTTGAATTTTACATTTAAAAATACCCCATTATTAGGTGCTTTACATAAGGAATCTATAGCTATACTTAGGCATACAGGAGATGACTTTACTGAATTAGCTGAATATGGTATTAAAAATGCAGCTGATTTAGCTAATGCTAGGAACTTATTTGCAGGTAGACAAGCAGTAGGTGCTGGTGTTGTAAGTACTTTTGGTGGAATGTATATGGCTGGACAGTTAACTGGTAACGGTCCTGCTGATAGACAACTTAAACAGAACTGGCTTAATGCTGGTTGGAAACCTAACCATGTATATATTGGTGATGTAGGTTTCGATTATACTACCTTAGAACCTTATAATATTATATTCTCTACTATTGCTGATATTGGAGATAATATAGAATTAATGGGCAGTGAGTGGGCTGAGAAACGTTTACAAGCTGTTGCATATGTAGTAGGTCGTGGACTTACAGGTAAGACTTATATGTCTGGTTTAGATCAACTGATGCAAATTGCACAGATGAAACCTGGTGCTTTTGATAAAGCTGCTGCTAATATACTAAATAATAGTGTACCTTTAGCAGGTATGAGGAATGAATTCGGTAAATGGATTAACCCTCATATGAAAGAATTGAATTCTAGTACATGGGATTCTATTAGAAATAGAAACCAAGCTACTGAAGGTTTAGCAGGTTTAACTGGTCAAGAACCTTTACCAGAGAAGAGTGATTTATTAAATGGTAAACCTATTAAGAATTGGAATATTATTGGTAGATCATTTAATGCTATATCTCCAGTTTCTTTAGATATTAGAAACGATACACCTGGTAGAAGACTTCTATTAGATAGTAATTATGATCTAAAATCTACAACCTATGCTTATGGTGGTTATTCTTTTGTTAAAGATAATCATGTGCGAGCACATTTCCAGAAAGCTATAGGAACTGTTCCAATTACGATTGGATTTAAAAAGTTTAAAAATGTAGAAGAAGCTTTAAATCATTTATCAACTAGAGATGATGTTAAAAAATCTATGAAAGATATGAGGGCTGATGGATCAAATCCAGCTAATTGGGATGTAGATCCTAATACATATCCTCATAATACTCTTATAGATAATGTCATGAACCAAGCTAGATCTAAAGCTTGGGCTAAGATAAATGATCCTAGTCATCCAGGGTATTCTAGAGTACAGCAATTAAAAGCTGAGAAAGATGGTAAGGATGCTAAAACAAGAAATAATAGGAAAGAGATTTTAGATCTTAGTTTTCCTAATAAACAAGTAGAAAGATTCCCTCAGAACTAAATGGCACATACAAAAGTAACAAAAACACATTCCCAAAATACGGGAGTTGCGAATACATTTAGCTACTCAGGGAGTTTTGATGTATTCAAAGGTAGTGAGGTAGTAGTATCGTTAGATGCAACAAATCTGACATTTACCTCTTCTACCATAAATGAATCCGCCTCACCTAGAGAATATACCGTAGATACAACAGCTAAAACCATACATATTGGTGGTGCTGATTTGTCTAGTGGTACTATTATAATAAGACCAAATACAGATTTAGGAGCTCCAACACCTAGAGCTACCTATACCCCAGGTGCATCAATTACATCAGCAGATTTAAATAATAACCAGACTCAACTTCTAAGGAAGGCTCTGGAATATGACGCTGATAAGTTATCATCTACTGGTGGTACAATGACTGGTCACCTGACAATGGGTGAAGATACGCATATTATATTTGAAGGTGCAACAGACGATGCTTATGAAACTATACTAACAGTTGCTGATCCGTCAGGTTCAGATAAAACTATTACTCTTCCAAATACTACAGGAACAGTAGTAACAACTGGTGATACAGGTACTGTAGCAACAGGTATGATTGCAGGTGATGCAGTAAATGGAGATAAGATTGCTGATGATTCAATTAATTCAGAACATTATGTAGCTGATTCAATAGATGCTGAACACTATGCACCTGGTTCTGTAGATACAAATGCTTTAGCAGATAACTCAGTTACATCAGCTAAAATATTAGATGGTGAGGTTGTTAATGCAGATCTTAATGCAGCTGCAGCTATTGCTCATAGTAAGTTAGCAGCTATACCTGATGGACAAATTCTTGTTGGTAGTGGATCAACTGTACCTACAGCTGTAGCAGTTTCAGGTGATGTAACTATTGCTAATACTGGTGCAGTAACTATAGCAAATGATGCTGTAGAAATTGGTATGATAGGTTGTGAACAGACAACTATATCAGACAGTGATTCTCATATTCCTACATCAGGAGCTGTTGTAGATTATGTAGCAGCACAACTCGCCCCTATTGGTGGTTTCGAAGTAATAGCAGATGAAGATAATTTCCCTACATCTCAACCTAATTCTGGTGTTGTAATCAGTATTGCAGATGCTGGTGGGATTGTAGTTAATGGTAGTGGTGTATCGACTACTGCTAGAACAGCTGGCAATGGATCTGATAATGTAACAATTAATAATTTCCCTTCTACTCTATATAGTGAAACTCTAGTAGCTGGAGTAGGTTTACAAGTTAGTTCTACAGGATCAAGTAATACATATAATTATCATAAATTATTAGCAAAGGAATCTGATGTTAAACAGTTATCTGATGACATCAATGACTTTAATGAAAGATATCGTGTAGCAAGTTCTGCCCCAGGATCTAATAATGATGCGGGTGACTTATACTATGATACTAATAATGACAAAATGTATGTCAGGAATGCAGCCAATAATGCATGGGGTGAAGTAACATCAACTGGTGAGTTTAAGTTCTTATTCTTATGTCCAAATGGTGGTTCTGGTGCTCCAACAATAAATGGTAGTATTGCTACATATGATTTAAGAGAAACAAGTAATTCAGGTACAGGTGCTAGTGTAACAACAGCAGCTCAATTAATCGTTAGTGTTAATGGAGTAGTACAGAAACCAAATGCTGGGACAAGCGCTCCTAGTGAAGGTTTTGCTATGGTAGATTCCAATACTATTATATTTGGATCTAACCTGCCTACTGGTGCTGAAGTATTTGTTATTCAAGTTGGTTCTGCTGTAAGTATTCCTACACCAGGAGATAACACTGTTACATCTGCTAAGATTGTAGATGGTGCTATAATGAATGCAGATATCAATGCTTCTGCAGATATTGCAGGTAGTAAGATAGCAGATGATTCCATAGCTGAAGTTAAATTAGATATATATAATGCTCCTAGTGGTACAGATAAATACCTTAAATATACCAGCAATGGTATGGAATGGGCAGTAGCTGTTGATACTAACTTCAATGCAGGTGGTACAGCCACAGGTCATATCAATCTTGATAACGATAAAGAATTACGTCTCATGGAGGCGGATTCAAATGGATCAGCTTATGTTGGTTTAAAAGGTGCAACTGATAAAGGATCAGAGAGTTCATATACTCTATCTCTTCCAGCTGCAGCTCCAACAGCAGGTAAAGCTCTTGTTGCAAACGCATCAACACCTACTAATCTAGAATGGGGAACAGCAGGTGGAGCATCCGGTGGTGGTACAGATCAAATTTTCTATGAAAATGGAACAACTGTAACCCAAGATTATACCATTACAAATAACTTTAACGCCATGTCTGCAGGACCAATCACTATTAATAATGGTGTCACGGTAACTGTAGGTACTGGAGAAACCTGGACAATCGTATAAATTATGCCAATAACAATTAATGGAACTGGTACCGTCACAGGTCTCTCTGTAGGCGGTTTACCAGACGGATGTGTTGATCGAGATACTTTAGCGGCAGGTGCTAAAGGATCAGTACTACAAGTCCTACAAGATGTAAAAACTGACGACTACTCACAAACTGC
>Ga0310344_10001681_pt1 | contig 16820 bp, 15 predicted proteins | sample HC15DNA20200_MG_FD_203801 | JGI IMG/M metagenome (GOLD analysis project Ga0310344, IMG submission 203801) | Marine microbial communities from station ALOHA, North Pacific Subtropical Gyre - HC15-DNA-20-200_MG | ecosystem: Environmental > Aquatic > Marine > Oceanic | place: Pacific Ocean: North... | reverse complement strand
TTCTTATTTTGTCCCTTTATTGACAAATATAAATTTTCAATATCGCAAATAGTTTCCTTAAAAAAATCGTTTGAAAATGGAGTCTTCATTAAATACCAGAGTTTAGAATTGTATGTTTTGTTTACACCACATTTTGCCAGCCATTTAGAAGAATCAAGAATATAACAATTGTTTTCTTTTTCAAAATTTTCAAACAAACGATAATTCATAGAGGACAAATTATATTCTAAACCAGAATCTTTTTTATATGATAAAACAAGATTACCTTCGTTTGGATATTTCGTTATCCAGCTTGGAATTAGTACGATATCACTATATTTTTTTATTGAATCTAAGCATGAACAAAAATATTTAACTTCATCTTCTATTTTTTTTGAATTAACTGTATTTCCATTTTCCAATTTTTTAAATTCTGAAGAAATTGAATCTGGGGTTGTCCAGACCAGAGTGATGTTAGTTGGTTTCTTCCAAATTTTTGCTTTTGGGTTTGTTAATGTTTGAAAAACCTGATTGTATTCAGTGTCATTTACTTCCCAATCAAATTTTTTTGAACTTTTTAATAATCCAGAAAAATTTTTACAATTAAAACTTGAAATTATATTTATAGAAATTTTATTTTTTTTCATTTGTAAATTTTTTTGTTAAAAAAAGTTCCAAGGATCCTATAGTTTTCAAGTGCTCAACGTTGTTAATTATTTCATCAAAAGTTAAATTAAAATTACCCTTATTTTTTAAATTTTTTTCTAAATTTACAAATAAATTGACAAGATCTATAGATTCTAGGTCAGATTTTTCACCTATTAGTGGTGTGGAGTTTTCTATTGTAAGTTTTTTTTCCTTTGCCAATATTTCATTTAATTCTTCTATAGATTTTCTCACTACCTCTTTCATAAATTAGACTTTGTATTTTTTTTTAGAATATATTAACAATACTACCTTAGTGTTGAAATTGTTTCAATTTAACTGTAATTTCAAACTTATATAGAGGGCCTGTAGCTCAGCTGGTTAGAGCAGTACACTCATAATGTATTGGTCCCAGGTTCGAATCCTGGCGGGCCCACCATTATTTGATTTAAATGCATTTAGATAATAGCAACCAAAAGTTTTTAAAAGAAAACAATTATTTTTTAATATTATTTATTGTAATCTTTATTATTCATCAATTTATTTTCCAAAAATTTTTTCCAGGGCCTAAAGGTTTATTGGGACATGATTATGAACAGTTTGTTCCAAATTTAATGTTCGGTAAAGTGTGGTTTAAAAATAATTTTTTATCAATTCCCTGGTTTACACCTAGTTTTTGTTGCGGGATACCTTTTTTTCCCGACCCTCAATCAATGTATTATTCTATACCACAAATTATCTTCTTAATTTTTAATCCGATTTTTTCGATAAAAATAATTTTTTTTATTTTATCAGCATTTAGTTATATAGGCATGTTTTTATTAATGAGAAAAAATTTTAAGTTTAATATTTATGTATCATTATTATGTGCAAGTTTGTTTTTGTTTAATGGTTTTTTTGTGTACAGAGCTATTGCCGGTCATGTAGCTTATTTAAGTTATATTTTTGTTCCTTTATACTGTTTTTTTTTAATAAATAGTTATGAAAGTAAATCAGAAAGTCTTAATAACATTTATTTAATTTTATCAGCGATAATTTTTGCAAATTTTTTTCATTCAGGATCTGGTCCAATAATTTTTATAATATTTACAAGTATTCTGTCTGTCTTGTTATTATATTCTCACTTAATAAATAGTTTAAGAATTATTTTTAAACTAATTTTATCCTTAATTTTAGGAACTTTAATTGCTCTATCAAAAATTATTGCAAGTTTATTCTTCTTAAGTAATTTTCCAAGGCAATATCCAGCAATGGAATTTCATTCTATTATTTCTTTTATTCAAACATTTTTCTTATCTTTTTTCCTGAATCCCAATGAACAATATTTTAATGAAAATATTAAATCCATGTTTCCATTTGGAGTTCACGAAATAGAGTATAGTTTAAGTGTAGTACCAATAATTTTACTTTTTTTTGTTTTTTGTCTTAATAAAAAATTTTTTAAATTTAATTATTACAATATTCGATTATTTTTTTTACTTACTATAATTTTTTTTATTCCAATCTTATTTAATGTCAATTTTTTAAATCAATTTAAATTAATTCAGACGATCCCCTTTTTAAATAGTACCTGGGTTCAAGTCCGATGGATGTTGATTTATATACTACCAATAATAATTTTGGCCGGACTTATAATTGAAAGTATTGACATTAGTTTTAAAAAGAAATATTTGGCAATTTCTTTGATTTTTATACTGTTGGCGCAAAATTTAATAAAAGATAAAAGTTGGCATGTTGATGACCAAAAATATAATATAAAGAACGCAACAGATTTTTCATTAAAGATAAAAAAAGAAATAGATCTGGAAATAAAAGGTCCAGCTATTTTAATGAACGAATTTAATTCTCCAAAGAAAATTAATAATAAAAATGATATGTTTTTTCAATCTTATTCACCGCTTACATGTTATCAACCAATTTTTGGCTATGGACTTGAACAATTAAATGCAGAAGAAATATTTTTTAATTCAAAGTTAATTTTACAAGACAATTCATATATTCTCTATTCTGATAAATTGGACGAAAGGGAGGGTCGTTTAACGTTCTTTAATCCGAGCTGTTTCCTTTTTCCTAAAGAAAACAATTGCTTACCAGGGGATACATTCAAAATTTCAGAAAAAGAAAAACTAGTGAAGTTCACAAAGTATAAAAAATTTAAATTTCAACAAAACGGATTTCAAATAATTTCAAATTATGTAAGCATTTTTACTTTTTTAGGTTGTTTAATATATTTGATGTATCATTTTTTAATATTTATTAATAATTTAAGGAAAAAATATTAAAAAATGATTTATGTTTCAATAAGCACTATTCCACAAAGATTAAAAAATATAAGTACAACTATCGAATCTCTGTTAACGCAAACTCAAAAGCCAGATAAAATTTTTATTAATATACCTAATAAATATAAACGATTTAATGAAATTATTAATGATGAACAAATTCCTAAATTTTTTGATAAAAGAGTAGAAATAACCAGGTGTGAAGACTGCGGCCCTGGAACTAAATTATTAGGTTCTTTAGATAAATTAAATAAGAATTCCTTACTAATCCTAGCGGACGATGATCATGTATATGAAGATTATATGATAGAAAAATTTTATTATTTTTATTCAAAAGCACCTGATAATGCTTACAGTTTTTACGTTCATCCTTTAGGGACTTTTGGAGTGGGGCAGGGTGCCGATGGATTTGGGATAAATACAAATCATTTATCTGGGATTAAGATTTTTTATGATAAAATTGTAAAAAATTATAAAGAGCTCTTTTTATATGATGATTTATGGATTTCATATTTTCTTTATTTTTTTAAAAAAAATAAAATACTTTCTTTACAAAATCATCTTAAAAAAAATTATGACAACCAAAGATCTTTGATTTATAAAACACACATAGTAGCTTCAGGATTAGTATCAACTTATGGAAAAAATTTAGTTGAAGCCGTTAAAAAAAGAGATCAAATAGCATTTGAAAGTTTGAAGTATATGGACGAGAAAACTAAAGGGTTATCTTTTTAAAAGTCTTGCTTCGTTAAAGAAATTCTTCCATTCCATTGACCTTACATCCCAAGAATATGAGGAATTTATTTTTTCAATTTGTAATTTAAGTTTTTTTTGATTTTTCTCAGACCAGAAGTTTTCAATGCTGTTTAAAAGTATTTTACTATAATTTTTTTCTAATTCATCTAAATTTTTATCAAAATTTACAAACGTACCAAAAGAAGAGCAAGTTTCTGGCAAAGCTCCGAGGTTTGTTGTAACTACTTCACAGCCAGCTGCCATAGATTCTATTGCAGACACACAGCTTGTTTCCGGCCAAATACTTGGATGGGCAAAAATGTGCATTTTTTTTAAAAGTTCGATTATTTTTTTATTTTCCATAAAACCAAAATAATTTATATTTTTTGTATTTTTGCACTCTTCAAAAATATTTTCGAATTTTTTTCCTAGAATAGTATCAAATTTTTTTCCGTAAATAATAGTCGATGAGCAAACATTTAGTTCAACATTTTTTAAGTTCAACTTTTTAAATACTTTTAGTAATATTGAAAGTCCTCTCCAAGGCGTTGTATGATAAATTAAGTTAATTTTATCTTTTGGTTTTTCATTAAAATTAATTTTTTCAATAGCATTTCTTATCACAATTGATTTATTTTTTGGTATATCAAAATATTTTGTATGATTTTCAAAATTCCAGTTAGAGTTAAATACAATGTGATCTAATTTTTCAACAAATTTTTTGGAAGCTAAATTTTGTGCTTCTTTTTGATTTATAAAATGGTGCATCCAAAGAATATTTATTTTATTTTTTTCTATTAAATTTCGGTCTGTATTATTCAAAATTAAGTTTATATCTTTGAAATCTTCGTCTGAAAGATTTTTTAATAATAATCTAAATTGATTTTCACTTCCTCCAAAGGAGTCGTTAAACGAAACGGGTCTAGTTTGATCTTCTTGGACTTTTTTTAATATTCTGGCTTTCTCTTTCACAAGATAAGTATAGCTAGCTATTTATTTATAAATTCTTTTAGAGTAATAAATAATTTAGTGACATCTCCATTATTGCTTTCAATTACAGAAGTGAATTCTTCTTTTTGGGTTCTAGCTAAACTCAAACCTTCTACAATTAAATCTCTTATTAAAGGTCTGTCAGGATTTTTTGTATAGACTCTCCAGTCAATATGTACCTCAGGTTTTTTATCTGTTGCTAAAAGTAAACTTTTAACGATTGTATATTTTTCATTTAATACATCCGATGAAAGCACTTCAATTTTGGGATCTGAATAATCGGTCAATCTAGAGGTAAAACTTTTCAAAAAATATTTTTCAAATAATTTTAGATACTCATTCATTTGTTCGTCGTTAAGTTTTTTTCTGTATTTTCCTAAAGTGTAATAAGCCACCCCCTTAATATCTACTGTTTGAAGAGCCATTTTAGATAGTTCTTTTGTTTTGAATTCTTTTGAGTTTGTTTTAACAAGAATTTTTTTTGCTTCGTCGACTACTTCTTGAATAAATTCTTTAGGATCACTGCTATACGAGTTACCTTTATTTGGCAAAATCAGCACACAAAAAACAACAAAAATAGTAATGAAAAAATTTTTTTTCATAAGTGTTATTTTTTAGAAATTATTTTGTATCTATTTCTTCCCAATCTCCATCATCCATGGTTTCAATGTTTGATTGAGAATTTAAAATCTTTTTATTCCTATCTTGCAAATACAAACTTTTAACTGAAGCGTATAAGTCAATAGAATTTTCTTCTACGCTATCAAAGGACTCAATATTTTTTGCTCTAAAGTCAACAGCGCCTGTGCCTCTGTAAAAATAATAATTGTGTTCCGAATAACTTTGATTACCAATTCCACCATCAACTTCCGTATTATGAGTAATTTGATATACCGGATCAATAAACACGTTACCTACCAACCCTATAGCATCTCTTACAGTTGTAGGTCCTAAAATTGGCAAGACAAAATAGCACCCGGTTTGCGCTCCCCATACTCCCATTGTTTGCCCAAAATCTTCTTTTCCTTTGGCCTCTATACCAAAAGCAGTTGCTGGGTCCCAAATACCCAAAATACCAACTGTTGAATTAATTACAAATCTTCCCGCAGTATTTCCTGCTCCTCGAAAATCACCCTGTAAAATGTTATTTGATAAAGTTAAAAGAGAACGTAAATTACCAATAAAGTTACTCGTTCCTTTTCTAACTGCAACTGGAAGAGTTCTATAACCTTTTGCAACTGGTTCAAACACAGCTCCATCCAGAGCATGATTAAATTTGAACATAGCTCTACTAAATCCTTCAAAGCATTCAGTAGTAGTACCTGTTGAACCACTTTTTTTTAGCTCTTCACTTCCTGTTGTTCCTGCATTTGCAACATTTGTTTGAAGTAACAAAGCAACTATTGATATATATATAATTTTTCTTATCATTTCTGCTCTATCAGTTATGTTATATATATTTATTTTGTTGGCAATAACTAGTTAAAATATTGTTAATAATAGGATTGTTATATATGCTTTATTGCAACATTTAACAACATGAAGATTAATTATAATTATAGCCCAAACTACGACACGCAAAAAAGGTCTGTCAAAATAATAGTGATTCACTATACAGGAATGCAATCTGAACGCGAATCTATTAAAAAACTTTGTGATCCAAAATCAAAAGTTAGCTGTCATTACCTCTTAGGAGCGCGAGGGAGAATTGTTAAAATGGTTCATGAAAAACATATTGCTTGGCATGCAGGAAAATCATGTTGGGCAAAATATAAAAATTTAAATAGTAATTCTATAGGTATAGAATTAGTAAACAAAGGTCACAGTCTTGGCTATCATAATTTTAATAAAATGCAGATATTAGCTTTAGTAAGTCTTTGTAAAAGAATTATTAAAAGACATAGAATTAGAAAAAAAAATATTTTAGGTCATTCTGATATTGCTCCATTAAGAAAAATTGATCCTGGAGAAAAATTTCCATGGGAGTATTTAGCTAAAAATAAAATAGGAATTTGGCACGATTATAAGTTAGGTTTTTTAAAAAAATTTAGAAAAAAAAATTTATTGGATAAAAAAGAAAAAATAGAATTTATTAAAAACTTACGTAAGATAGGTTATTGTATTTATCTAGGTAATAATCAAATTCTTAGTAAAACTGTCAGAGCTTTTCAGAGACATTTTAGAAAAGAATTAATTAACGGCAGTATAGATAAAGAATGTTTTTTAATAGCGGAAAATTTAACAAAAAAACTATAAAAAACCCTTGATTTTAGCACTAATTTTGCTTTATAAGTCAATTGCCAGACAATTGATTAGTCGCTTTTGCAATATAATATATGCAATGGAGGAAAGTCCGGGCTCATTAAGGACGCGGTGCCAGATAACTTCTGGCGAGGGAAACCTCAGGGATAGTGCCACAGAAAATAAACCGCCTGATCGAGGCAAGGGTGAAAAGGTGTGGTAAGAGCACACCGGTTTTTTGGTAACAAAAAACGCATGGAAAACCCCACCGTGAGCAAGACCAAATAGAGATGGCAATGCCAAATTAGGCAAAAAACAGTTCTTAGTTAGCCGTCTGGGTTGGTCGCTTGAGGCTAAACGTGAGTTTAGTCCCAGAGAAATGACTGATTTAAAAGACAGAACCCGGCTTACAGGTTGTCTGGCAAAATCCAAAAATTGTTTACACACCGTAAACTCGAAAAATACCAAATGTTCACGGTTTGATTCCGAAATGATTCAAAACTGTACTAAAAAAACAATCTAACGGTTAATTTCTAAAATTTACATTTTTTGGCTAAAATGGCCAAAAATAAGGTATTGACAATCAGTGGTTGATATCCCATAGTATCCCATATATTCCCAAAGGAGGGGGAGATGGTGCTTGTAGAATCAAATCAAGAATTAAATGTTGATTTTATTGAAGGCCCCACTGACTTAAAAAAAGATGTTTTTATCAACTTACGAAAACAAATTAGACAAAAAAGGGAGGGTATCTGTGCCAGCCAGTTTTAGGTCTTACTTAAGCAGCGTGGGTTATAACGGGATTATATGTTACCCGTCTTTTAACAATCCCTCAATTGAAGGATGTTCTCAAAATAGAATAGAAAAACTTTCAGACTCAATAGATTCTTTGAATCCTTTTGAGGAAAAAAGAGATGTATTTGCGACTTCTGTATTAGCAGAAAGTGTAAATCTTCAATTTGATAGTGAAGGAAGAATTTCTATACCTGACAAATTACTAAGTCATGCAAAAATTAAACTAGCTATGCTTTTTGTCGGTCAGGGTCCAACATTCCAAATTTGGGAGCCAAGACTTTTCGAAAAATTTAAAGCCCAAGCAAGAAAAAAAGCAAACTTGCATAGAGCAAGTTTGAAATGGGAAACAAAATTTAAAAAGGAGGAAAAATGACAATTAATGTAAATGTTCCAGAATTAAGAGAATTAAAACCCAGAATTTTAGTTTTAGGTGTAGGTGGCGCAGGAGGTAATGCAATTAACGGAATGATCGAAGCTGGTTTGAGAGGTGTAGAATTTGTTGCTGTAAATACTGATGCTCAAGACTTAAAAATGAACAAAGCTGATGCGAAAATTCAATTAGGATCAAATTTAACTAAAGGATTAGGAGCAGGCGCCAAAACAGATATTGGTCAAGCATCAGCTGATGAATCTTTAAATGAAATAATTAATTTTATTCAAGGAAGTAACATGGTTTTTATAACAGCTGGAATGGGAGGAGGAACAGGTACTGGAGCATCCCACGTAATTGCAAGGGCTGCCAAGGAACTTAATATACTTACAGTTGGAGTTGTAACTCTACCTTTTTTGTATGAAGGACCGAGCAGAATGAGAAGAGCTATACAAGGCTTGGAGGAATTAAAAAAACATGTAGATACAAATATAGTTATTCCGAACCAAAATTTATTTAAGGTTGCTAGTGAAAAAACTACATTTGAGGAATCTTTTGAATTATCTAATAGAGTTTTAAAACAAGGAGTTCAAAGTGTTACTGATTTAATGGTGAGACCAGGTTTAATAAATTTAGATTTTGCTGATGTTGAAACAGTAATGAGTGGCATGGGTAAAGCCATGATGGGAACAGGGGAAGCAGAAGGAGAAAAAAGAGCTTCAGATGCCGCTGATACAGCTCTAAAAAATCCATTAATAGACGAATACTCTTTAAAAGGAGCAAAAGGTCTTTTGATAAACATAACTGGAGGAAAGGATTTAACTTTGTTTGAAGTAGACGAGGCAGTTAATAAAGTTAGAGCTGAAGTAGATCCAGAAGCTGAGTTAATTATAGGCGCAATAACCGATCCAGACATGGAAGGTAAAATGCGAGTATCTATTGTTGCTACTGCTTTGGATAATCAAGGTCCTCAAATCAAGCCAGTAGTTAGTATGGTACATAGAATTCAAAATAGAAATACTGGCTATAATGATCATGTTAAAACTTTGGCAGTTAATCAGCCAGTTTTAAACGCTACAGAAGGAGCAACAGCACTTGATATAAATAATGCGATTGTAGAAAATAAAATTTCTGAACAAGTAGAACAAGAAGCGCAAGAAACACAACAAGCAGTAAAAATTGAGCCTCAAGAACAAACTGATGAATCATCGTTGAATAATATTTCTTTAGATAGCGCAAACTATTTGCAAAATGCGGAAAATATTTCTCAAAGTGAAGAAACTCCGAATTTTGAAGTAGAAAGTATAGAGCTGGCAACACCCCAACTATTTTCTGATGATGAAGGCATAAATACTACTGAACAAGTAAATAATAATAGTGAGCCTGAAATTTTTGAAAATAAGGAGTCAGTAGAAAATACTGAAGCAAATATCAAAGAGCCTGAAATGTTTGAAAATCAAGATACTGAGGAAGATTTTGAAATACCGGCCTTTTTAAGAAGACAAAAAAATTAAATGGAAGACAAACTGGAGATAGAAATTTATGAATGCCACCATGTCATCGGACAAAACAAAACATTATCCGGTGATGCTCGATCAAGTATTAAGCATTATATCCCCTCAGCATGGTGGCACTTTCATTGATTGTACTTTTGGTGGCGGAGGCTATTCCGCAGCGATACTAAAATATCCAAATACAAAAGTCTTTGCTATTGATAGAGATAATTTAACAAAAAAATATGCAAATGATTTGATAACAAAGTTTCCAAAAAGATTTCAGTTTTTTCAAAATAAATTTAGCAATCTTAACAAAATTATTAAATCTAATCTAAATCCAAAAGCAATAATTTTTGATTTAGGCCTATCATCTTTTCAACTATCAGATTATCAAAGAGGTTTTTCGTTCATGTCAGAGGGTTCTTTAAATATGCAAATGGGTTTAAACAATTTTTCAGCACACGAAGTTGTAAATACTATGGATAGTAAAAACTTATCACATTTAATTAAGACATTAGGTGATGAAAAAGATGGTAAAATTATAGCCAAAAAAATTGTCGAATATAGAATAAAAAAACCTATCAATACACCAAAAGAACTTTCGTCTATTGTCTGCGAAGCAAAGAAAAATTATAAAAAAAATAATAAAAATCCTGCTACTAAAACTTTTCAAGCAATTAGAATTTTTGTAAATCAAGAATTAACAGAATTATACTTAGGGTTAGTTGCGGCAACAAAAATATTGAAAAAAGGAGGCATACTAATTATTGTAAGTTTTCATTCTCTCGAAGATAGAATTGTAAAATATTTATTTAGTTCATATTCTAATTTAAATTCAAATCCATCTAGATATCTTCCAATCAAAAAAAAATCAGGATTTTTTAATTTAATTTCTAAAAAACCACTTACTCCAAGTAAAAAAGAAATATCTACAAATATACGTTCAAGATCGGCAAAACTTAGATATGCAATAAGAAATGATAATGATTTTTTTTACCCTACAGAATTTAAAAAAAGATTTGATAGTTATTTTAAAATAGAAGAAGGAATTAGATTATGAGTATGAATCCTGATAAATGGCTAAATACTTTACCAAATTCAAGTTTTAAAAGTGATCAAGAAAATTATAATTCAAATCCAGATAAATGGATTAACACTTTACCAAAAAAAAATGTAAATAGGCCTCTTAAAAATTATTCAATAACCTTAATTTTATTTATTGCAGGTTTAATATTTGTTTCAGTAATTAAAAACCAAACTAGAGATTTGCAAAAAGAAATAAATAATTTAACTACTTCAATAAATGTACTAAAATATGAATTACATAAAGTAACATTAGATCATGAAATTATAACTTCGCCTGAAAATATTTCTTTTTTAGCGAAAGAACATTTGGATAATGATTTAACTAATTACGCGAGATCTCAAATAAAAGATATTAATAATATAACAGAAAAAAATACTAATACGATTAATGTAAGTAAAAATGAATCTCAAAAATTAGCTAAAGTAGTTCAATTGAATATTTCAAAAAAAATTAAAGAAAAAAAAGGTGAGTTAAAAGAACTTCAAAAAATTTATTCTAATCCTAAAAGAATACCAGATGAAGTAAAATTACACGTGTCAAAAAAGATTGAAAAAACAAAATTTGAAATAAGACAGTTATACGAAAATCCAAAAGGAGTCATTAGTAATGAAAAAATTAAAAATTGGGCTTTGGTTCAAGTTGTAAAAGTCTTTTTCGGAATACCTATTATACCTGGAAAATAATTTTCAATGAAAAATAAGAAAAAAAATGCAAAATTAAAAAGCTTTTTTTTTAAGGATTATCAGGATTCGGAAATTTCTTTTAATAAAAATAACAACAAGTTAGTTAAAATTTTACCAAATCGAGTAACTTTTTTATTTTGTGTTTTTCTTAGCTTGGTATTTATTTTTAGTATTAAAATAATTTACTTATCTTTATTTCCTGAAAAAAATTTTTATTTAAGCAATAATAAAAATCATTTTATAAATGAAAGAGCTGATATAATTGATAGAAATGGTGCAATTTTAGCAAGAAATATAGATATTTATTCAGCAGGTATTAGGCCACAGTTAGTCCAAGATAAAAAAAAATTTTTGATAAATTTAAAACTTGTTTTTCCTGAACTTGATATACAAGAAGTTAAAAAAAAATTAAATAATGAAAACTTTTTCTACATAAAAAAAAGATTAACCGAAGATGAAAAGACAAAACTTTGGCTAATTGGAAACAAGGCTATAGTTTTTGAAAAAAAACAATTTAGGATTTACCCACAAAAAAATCTTTTCAGTCACGTTTTAGGACAGATAGATGAAGATAATACCGGTATTGCCGGTGTGGAAAAATTTTTTGATCAAAGGTTAATAGATAAAAAACAAATTAATAACTCTTTACACTTAACACTAGATTCAAATTTACAGTATTTAATTAGAGAAGAATTAATTAAAGCCAAAAATGATTTTAAGCCGACAGGAAGTGCTGCAATTTTAATGAATGTTGATAATGGCGAAATACTATCATTAGTATCACTTCCGGACTATGATTTAAATAAGAGAATTTCAATTTCCGAAGATATATATACAAATAAAATTACTCTAGGTGTATACGAGCTTGGATCAGTTTTTAAAACTTTTACTATTGCTGCTGGTTTGGAAAATAAAATAATAAAATCTAATACGTTATTTAAAAATTTGGAAAGCAGTTTAACTTGCGACAAATTTAAAATAAGTGAACATGACGAATTGCCTAAAGACTTGAGCGCAGAACAAATCCTGATTAGATCATCAAATATTGGAGCAGTAAGAATAGCTCAAAAAGTAGGTGAAAAAAATTTAAAGAAATTCTTAAATTCTCTGGGATTATTTAAGAAAATCGAATTTGATTTAGATGAAATAGGAACTCCACTTTCATTTAGATGGGGAAAATGTAAGCTTGCAACGGCTTCTTATGGACATGGTATTACAACTACTCCTCTGCAATTGGCAAAAGCGTATGCAATTTTAGGCAATGGAGGTTATGAAATAAATCCGTCTATTTTAAAAAAGGAAGCAAGTCTTACAGAAAAAAGAAAACAAATTATTTCTTTAAAAACTAGCAATGAAATTAACTCAATATTAAGAAAAGTGGTTAATCTAGATGAAGGCACAGCGAACTTTGCTGATATAAAGGGCTATAGTGTAGCTGGAAAAACGGGAACAGCATTAAAATATAATTCAAATGCCAGACTAAATACATTTGTTTCGCTGTTTCCAGCTCATAAACCAAAATATGTTTTACTTGTCATGTTGGACGATCCAAAACCTGCTCCACAATATGTATATGAATTTCCACCTTCAGAGAAGTTTCCGAACGGATTTAAACACAAAGGTGAAAAACGAAATACTTCTGGCTGGAATACTGTTGTAGTAACTGGCAAAATTATAGAAAAAATCGGTCCAATTTTAGCCATAAATAACCTACAAGCTTCCAACAAAATTTAAATGCTTTTAGGCAAACTACTTAGAACTGTAAGTAAAAGATATCAAAGAATACCTGTTGAAGGTATTTGCTTTGATAGTAGGAAAGTCAAAAAAAATTATATTTTTTTTGCAATAAAAGGAAATCAAACATCAGGTATTAAATTTATTAACGAAGCATTGTCTAGAGGAGCCTCTGCGATTATAAGCGAAAAAAGAATTAAATTTAAAAATTATAAGAAAAATTTACTTGTAGTAAATGACGTTCGAAAAAGCCTAACAGAAGCTTGCTCAAATTTTTATAAAAAAAAACCAAAAAATATAATTGCTGTAACGGGCACAAATGGAAAATCATCAGTAGTAGATTTTTTTTGCCAAATATTAAATTTCAATAAACTATCTGCAGCTTCAATTGGAACATTAGGCATTTCTTCTAAAAAATATAAGAAAAAAACTAATTTAACTTCAATTGATCCTTTGTCCTTGCACAAAAATTTGAAAATACTAGCAAGAAACAAAGTTAAAAATGTAATTTTAGAAGCTTCAAGTCATGGTTTGGACCAAAAAAGATTAGACAATTTAAATTTTAAAACTGGAATTTTTACAAATCTTAGTCATGACCATCTCGATTATCACAAAAATATGAAATCATATTTTGATTCAAAAATGTATTTATTTAAAAAATTACTCAGTAAAAATTCTCAAATTATAACCGATGAAGAAAACAGGGAATTTAAAACTATAAAAAATATATCGAATACGAGACTAATAAAAAGAAGCACAATAGGTGTGAATTCAGGAAATATAATAATATTGAACACCAGATATAAAAATAACAAACAAATTGTTAAAATTTCGTTTAATTCTAAAATTTTTACATTGGAAATTCCATTAATAGGAAATTTTCAGGTAAAAAATTTGCTTATGGCAACTTTAGCCGCTTCAAACTGCGGTTTAAGTTTGAATAAAATTTTTAAGCAGCTGCATAAAATTAAACCTGTATCGGGTAGACTTGAATGTGTCGCTAATTTTAATAATAATTCTAATATTATTATAGATTTTGCTCACACTCCCAACGCGCTAGAGCAGAGTTTAATTGCATTAAAAAAACAATTTAAAAAAGAAATTATAATTGTTTTTGGATGCGGTGGAGAAAGAGATAAAAAAAAACGATTCATAATGGGTAAAATTGCAAAAAAATATTGTCGAAAAATTTTTGTCACTGATGATAATCCAAGAAACGAAGATCCTAAAAAAATTCGAAGAGCAATAATAAAGGGTTGCAAAAAACATGCTATAGAAATTGCCAACAGAGAACAAGCAATTAAGATGGCGATAAAAGAATTAAAAATAAACGAAATACTTTTAGTTGCAGGAAAAGGCCATGAAAATACCCAAGACTATGGTCATAAAATTATAAAGTTTTCTGACAGGCAAATAATCAAAAAAATACTTAAAAAAACAAAAACTTCATTTAAATCTATTCATTGGCCAACCTATGTTGCAAGAAAAGCTTTTAATAATAATAAACTTAAAAATATAAATTATAATGGAGTCTCTATTAATACAAAAACTATTAAAAAAAATAATCTATTTTTTGCTATACAAGGAAAAAAGAATAATGGTCATAAGTTTGTTAAAGAAGCGATTCATAAAGGTGCAGCTAAATGCGTAATAAGTAAGAAAATTGACAAAATTTCTAGAAACAAATACATCAAAGTGCAAAACACATTTCGTGCATTAAATGATTTTGCAAAAATAAGTCGGCATAATACATTGGCTAGAATAATAGGAATTACAGGAAGTGTTGGCAAAACAACTTTAAAAAATCTTATTAGTTTTTCGCTTAGAAGCTATGGGAAAGTCTGTTTTTCTCCACATTCTTATAATAATAAATTTGGTGTTCCCTTTAGTCTTTCAAATTTAAAATACAACACCCAATACGGCATATTTGAAATAGGCATGGATAAAAAAGGAGAGATAAAAAAATTATCAAAAATTGTAAGTCCTGAAATAGCGGTGATTACAAATATTTCAGAAGCACACTTTAAAAATTTTAATACTTTAATGGATATCGCAAAAGCAAAAGCAGAAATTATAGATAATATTTTGGAAGATGGAAACATAATTTTGAATAAGGATGATAAATTTTTTAATTTTTTTTATAAAATGGCAAAAAAAAGAAAAATAAATATAATTTCTTTTAGTTTTAATAAAAAAACAGATATTTTTTTAATGGGAGTAAAAAAAGCCAAGAATTATTACAGGTTAAAAATAAATATAAAAAATAAAGTTTTTTATTTTAACACAAAGAATTCAACTAAAAGTTTTTTAAGTAATATTTTGGCATGTATTTCTGTTTTGTATGTTTTAAACCTAAATTTGAATAAAATAAAAAATAAATTTGTTAACTTTATAATTCCACCAGGAAGAGGTGATATTAATATAGTTAAAAAATTCAATAAAAAATTTAAATTTATAGATGAGAGTTATAATGCAAATCCATTATCCATGTTGTCAGCAATAAAAAATATGAGCTATTATAAAAGTAATCGCGATGCACAGAAATTAGTTTTTCTAGGGGACATGCTGGAATTAGGTAAAAAGTCAAAAAAACTTCATAAAGAATTATCAAATACAATTAACAAAAGTAATATAGATAAAGTCTTTGTTTACGGAAAACATATAAAAGAAACATTTAATTCTTTATCTGCGAATAAAAAAGGTAGAGTATTTGATAATCTTAATGAAGCTTATAATCATTTTAGTAAAATTGTGCACAATAATGATTTACTTATGGTAAAAGGTTCGAATGCAACAGGATTAAATCAATTTTCAAAAAATATTAAAAAGGGTCAAATCGGTGTTATATAATTTTTTAATTTCTTTGGTAGATCAATTTTCTGCACTAAATGTATTTCGATATTTAACTTTTAGAACAGGACTTGCAGTTATGTCTTCTATGACAATAGTTTTTTTAATTGGAGGTCCATTTATAAGGTTTATTGAGAATCATAAAATTACTGGTCCAATAAGAGATGATGGACCAATAGACCATATAATTAAAAAAGTAGGGACACCTACAATGGGTGGACTTCTTATTTTGATAGGAATTCTTTTTGGTACTTTGTTATGGGCTGATCTTAGTAATTCTTATATTTGGGTTTTGTTAATGGTTGCAACTAGTTTTGGACTTTTAGGAGCTTTAGATGATTACTTAAAAATAAAACATAGCAATTCGAGGGGCATATCTTCTGGGATGAAAATTATTTGTCAAATTATTCTCTCTTTAATCGCAATATTTTTGTTATTAAATTTTGGAGACAACGATCATCTTGAAAATCTTTATTTTCCCTTTTTTAAGAATTTAGTTTTAAATTTAGGTTTGTTCTTTATTCCATTTTCCATTTTTATAATTGTTGGATCTTCAAATGCAGTTAATTTAACTGATGGTCTAGATGGTTTAGCTACAGTTCCAGTCATGCTAGTTGCTCTTTCCTTTACTCTGATATGCTATGTTGTAGGCAATACAGTTTTTTCAGAATATTTACAAATACCCTATATTGCTGATGTAGGCGAATCTGCTATTTTTTGTGGCTCCATGGTTGGAGCATGTTTGGGTTTTTTATGGTACAACGCGCCACCAGCAAAAATTTTTATGGGAGACACAGGATCACTATCTTTAGGAGGTTCTTTAGGTGCTGTAAGTATTATATCTAAACATGAAATAGTTTTGGGTATAATTGGTGGATTATTTGTGCTTGAGACAGTTTCTGTAATTATTCAGGTAATTTCTTTTAAACTTAC
>Ga0310344_10001680_pt1 | contig 16821 bp, 16 predicted proteins | sample HC15DNA20200_MG_FD_203801 | JGI IMG/M metagenome (GOLD analysis project Ga0310344, IMG submission 203801) | Marine microbial communities from station ALOHA, North Pacific Subtropical Gyre - HC15-DNA-20-200_MG | ecosystem: Environmental > Aquatic > Marine > Oceanic | place: Pacific Ocean: North... | reverse complement strand
GATAAAAGTATTAATCTTAAAGATTTAAGTGAGATTACCTGATGTTAAAAAAAAGAATTATCCCATGTCTTGATGTTAAAGATGGAAGAGTAGTTAAAGGAATTAATTTTGTAAATTTAACTGATGCTGGAGATCCAGTTGAACAAGCGATTATTTATGATAAAAATGGAGCAGATGAAATTTGTTTTTTAGACATTACTGCATCAAACGAAAAAAGAAATATTTTATTAGAAACAGTTAAAAAAACCGCTCAAAATATTTCTATTCCTTTAACAGTCGGTGGTGGAGTAAGAAGCCTGGAAGATATTAATAAATTATTAAATAATGGAGCAGATAAAGTATCCATAAACACTGCAGCAGTTGTTAATAAAAATTTAATTAAAGATAGTGCAGAAAAATTTGGATCACAATGTATTGTTGTTGCCATTGATGCAAAAAAAGTGGGTGAAAATAAATGGGAAGTTTTTACTCATGGTGGTAGAAAGCCTACAGGAAAGGACGTAATAAAATTCATATCAAAAATGGAAACAATGGGTGCCGGGGAAATTTTGCTGACTTCTATGGATAGGGATGGAACTAAAAAAGGATATGATTTAGATCTTACCAAAAGAGTATGTAGCTCGGTTAATATTCCGGTAGTTGCTTCTGGGGGAGTTGGAAATTTGGAGCATTTATATCAAGGTTTAAAAATAGGTAAAGCCAGCGCTGTATTGGCAGCATCAATCTTTCATTATGGAGAACATTCAATTCAAGATGCAAAAAAATATTTGGACTCAAAAGGAATTCCTGTAAGAATCTGAGAAATGTTTAAAACTTTAGAAGAATTAATTGCTATTATTCGTCAACGGAAAGGATCCTCAATTAAGGAATCTTATACGTATAAATTATTAAATGACAAAAAGTTAAGTGTTGAAAAAGTCAAAGAAGAAATAGCAGAACTTATTGATGCTATCGAAAAAAATACAAACAAAGTTCATGAAGCAGCAGATGTTTTATATCATTTGATGGTGCTTTTAGAAGCTAATGGTATTAAAATTGAAGATGTAATGAGTGAGTTAAAGAAAAGACAGAAATAGTAAAATGATAAATTAATAGAAAGGGAAAAAATGAGTTATGATAAAAATAATATTTTTGCTAAAATTTTGAGAGGAGAAATTCCTTGCAAAAAAATTTACGAAGATGAATTTGTTCTTGCATTTCATGATATTAACCCCCAAAAAAAAGTGCATGCTTTAGTAATTCCCAAAGGGGAGTATGTTAATTTGGATGATTTTTCATCAAAGGCATCGGAAAAAGAAATTTCTGGACTGATTAGAGGCATAGGAACAGTAGCAAAGAAAATTGGAGTTTCAGATGTGGTCAAAGGCGGTGGGTATCGATCTTTAGTTAATGTTGGTGAAAATGGAGGCCAAGAAGTTCCTCATTTACACTTTCATATTTTTGGTGGTGAAAAAGTTGGAAAAATGGTTTCGTAGTTATATTTATTAAGAATTAGGACGGACCAATGAGTGAAAAATTTTTTGAATTACAGGAAACTTTTAATCAAGCTTTAGAAAATTATAAAAAAAAAAATTTTAAAATCGCAGAACAGCTATACAATCAAATTTTAAAAAATAAACCAAATCATTTTGAATCTCTTTTATATTTATCATTAATATTATTAAATAATAGAAATTTTATTGAGGCAAAAAAAATATGCGAAAGGGCAATTAAAATTCAACCTACAAATGCTGCTGCTTATCATAATCTTGGGCGAACTTTAAAAGAATTGGGCCAAAATGAAAAAGCTATTATATATTACAAAAGGTCAATTGAACTTCAGCCAAATCTAATTGCTTCACATAATAATCTTGGCAACATATTGCAAGAGTTTGGAAAAAAAAGTGAAGCAGTCAATTGTTTTTTAAATGTAATAAAAATTCAACCGAATATGTTTGTAGCACATAACAATTTAGGAATTGTTTATCAAGAAATGAATGAAAACGAAAAAGCTATTGAGTGTTTTAAAAAAGCTATAGAAATTAATAGTAAATTTTATATGGCTCATTACAATCTTGGCAAAATTTATAAAAAAATAAAAAATTATAAAGAAGCAATAAAATTTTTTAAAATTGCAAATACGACTAGATCTAGAGCAGAGCTTTTAGAAACTACATATTTTTCAAGTGGTCTGGAAAATTATTCTGAAATTTTAAGAACACTATCTTCAAAAGACTCTTTAAATTTAAGAGTAGCAACTATGGCAGCTTATGTATCAAAAAAGGAAAACATACAAAACGATTATCCTTTTTGTAAAAATCCATTTGATTATGTATTTATAAAAAATTTAGAAAAAGAAATAAATTCACCAGATAAATTTTCTGAAAATATAGCCAAAGTATTAAATAATGTTGAGTTAATTTGGCAACCTACCTCTAAGAGTACCACTGGAGGTTTTCATACATCTGGTAATTTATTTAATAAAAAAGACGAAATAATTTTGCAATTAAAAAAAATAATAGAAACACAAATTAATATATACAAGGATAAATTTAAGTCTGGTAATGACTATTTCATAACAAAATGGCCGAAGAGAAGTGATCTAGAAGGATGGCACGTAAAGCTTATGAAAAAAGGTTTCCAAAAATCTCATATACATCCAGCTGGGTGGTTAAGTGGTTGTTTTTATTTAAAGATTCCAACAAAATTAAAAAAAGATGAAGGTGGTATTAGATTTACTCTTTCAGGATATGATTATCCTACCGATAAAAATTTACCAGTTATAACACATATACCAAAAATTTTTGACATAGTATTGTTTCCTTCTTCATTATTCCATGAAACAATCCCTTTTGATACACGAGAAGAAAGGCATGTAATAGCTTTTGATCTATCACCAAAATAGAGAATTGAAAAATTTATATGAAAAAAATTTTTTTTTTTAATCAAAAATCATTTCTTGATCAACTGGGCGTTTGTATCTCAAAAAATAATTATGAAGAGTCTTTACAAAAATTAAAAGAATTATGCATTAATAGTCCGTTTAATACTCAAGCTTTTATCCAAGTTTTTATAAGAGCATGGTGTGAAAAAATTCTTAATATGTTAAATAATGATGCATTTGAAAATGCGAGGTTAAGAATTAATTCTCTTTATATGCTAATTAAGCATAATAGTTATTTGAATAAACTTATAAATATATATTTTGAAAAAATTAATAAAAAAGAAATTTTTTCAAACCTAAAAGATAATGATAAGGCAATATATTTATCAATGCAATCACAATACTTTTACCAAATCAATAAACACGATGATGCAGAAAAATGTGTTCAACAATGTCTTGATATAATAATTAAAATTTCTAAAAGAAAAAAAAATTCTATAGATTTTTGGTTATTATTACAAAAAAGCCTCAAAAATGTAAAAAACAAAAAAAATTCTGAAATATTTTTAAAAAAAATTTTGGAAAATTATGAAAATTAATATTTTATGTGGATATTAGGTATTTCAAAAAGTCATAACGGAGCGGTAGCCTTAACCCATAATGGGAAGGTAGTTTGTGCCATACAAGCAGAACGTTTGTCTCGTATTAAAAGGCAAGCTTTAGATTTAAAAAATGATAAAGAACTATTAGTTAAATGTGTTTCATATTGTTTAAATTATGCTGGGATTAGACATTCTGATTTACAATCAATCGCAATATGTACACCTTGGGACGTCGATTTTTTAGAAAATAAAACTTTGTTTGATTATATTGGAGGAGCGCCCAAAGATTATAAAGGTACTTTCTATGTACCTCATCATTATTCACATGTTGAATACATTTTACATTATTCAAAATTATCACCTGGAATAGTTCTGATTATTGATGGTAGTGGATCAAAGGAAAAAGACAGAAAATACTTTAATATCAAAGAACAAATAAATCCAAAATGTATTTCCCATGTTCATAAATCCGGAAAAGAAACTATTTCAGCTTATTGGTTTGATGGAAAAAATTTATATTTAATTTATAGATTCAGCCCTTCAATAAACCGTGACGATAAAATTAATCAAAATAGCAATGGTTTTCTTCAAAGCATTGGACATTATTGGCGATGGGCTTCAAATTATTGTTGTGGTTCACATTCTGAAGCAGGAAAAGTAATGGGTCTTGCAGCTTTTGGCAAACCTAATAAGTACAAAAGTTTAAAAATTTTATCAACCAACAAAGATGGGTTAATTAAATTAAACTACAAAAAATTAAATGAAAAATTTAATTCACCAAATATTTTTGGAACAGATTTAACCGAAAGTGAACACTACAGTAATATTGCTGCAATGGTCCAAAAAGATACAGAACACACTATATTAAAAATTTTGAAAATTTTAAAAAAAAAATATCCTACTGATACTTTTTATTATTCAGGCGGTGTTGCTTTAAATGTCGTTGTAAATGAAAAAATTATAAAAAGTAATTTGTTTAAAAATGTTTTTCTTAATGGTACGGCTATTGGTGCAGCATTATCAGTTTCGAATTTTTTAACAAATAAACGTTCGACAGAATTAGTTACAGACTATTATGGAAAAACTTATTCTAACGATGAAATTTTGAGTGCCATTAAAAAATATTCATTTAAATATGATTTTATCGATGAAAAAAAGAAATACGATTTAGTTGCATCTTTAATTTTTAAAAACAAAGTAGTTGGCTGGTTCCAAGGCAAAAGCGAATTTGGACCAAGAGCACTGGGTAACAGAAGTATTTTAGCTAATCCAATGAATCCCAAAATGAAAAATATTCTTGATCTTTATATAAAGCAACGAGATAGATACCGTCCATATGCGCCAGTAGTATTAGAAGAATATGTTAAGGAATACTTTGATATAAAAGGCGTTTCCCCAGTTATGATGACTGGTGGTACGGTATTAAATAAGGATCTTCCAGCGATTACGCATATAGATAAATCTGCACGTATTCAAACACTATCGGAGAAGGATAACGAAATTTTTTATAAACTTATTAAATCCTTTGAAAAATTATCAGGAGTCCCTATTATTTTAAACACTTCCTTTAATTTACCAGGTGAACCTATTGTTGAAAGTCCAATTGATGCATTAAATACATTTAGTAGGAGTACTCTTCATTATTTATGTTTGGGCAACTATTTAGTTCAGCAATAATTAATTTAATTAGAGATCTTCTTCTCTCGGTATTTTAAAAACTTTATCCTCAATTATTTTATTTATTTCCAAATTACTAATTATAAAACTTACATCATTAGAATATGCATCTTTAGTTTCCCATCCTTTGAGATTAAAGTTAGTTTTATCAAAAAAGATTTTTAATTTATTATTTTTTTTATCAATTATCTCATATTCAATTATATTTGAATTTACTTTTGTCGGGTTACTATTTCTTATTATATTTAAAATTTTTTCTTTTTGTAAAATAACGAAAAGGGGAGTTGTTTTTATCGGGTAGCGATAAATTTTTTTGTATTTCCTTTTTATTATTGCAACACTTTTTCCGTTAGAAATTACAGTTTTCTGTTTTAAATTTTTATAATTACATTTCATTAAAAGAGGGTATTTAATAAGGCAGTTCCCAATTTCTATAGTTTGCGAAATTTTTTGTTTAAAATTAAAAGATAAAGTTTTCGTTGCTGTTATATTATTAATCAGTTCTTTTTTTAAATTTGCATATGCAGATTTTAAAGAAAAAAATGATATTGAAATTATGTAAATGATAAAAATTATTTTTTTTGGCAAAACTAACCTATAAAATTTCTCTTTTACCTACGTGATTTGCTTGACCAACTATACCTTCTTTTTCCATCATTTCCATTATTCTTGCTGCTCTATTATATCCAATTTGTAATTTTCTTTGCAAAAGACTTGTTGAAGCTTTCTTTTCAAGTTTTATAATTTCTAATGCTTTAAAATATAATTCATCTTTTTCTGAATTTTTATCACCATCTTCATAAGCTTCTTTATCTTTTATAATTGTAATTTCCTCAATATAGTCTGGTTTTCCTTGAGATCTTAGAAAGCTGTTTACTTTTTCTATTTCATTTTCAGAGACATAGGGACCATGAATTCTTATTATTCTGTTCGCAGAAGACATGTATAACATATCGCCCTTTCCTAACAACTGTTCTGCTCCTTGTTCTCCCAAAATTGTTCTGCTATCAATTTTTGAACTTACTTGAAAAGATATACGAGTTGGAAAATTTGCTTTAATAGTTCCGGTTATAACGTCTACACTAGGTCTTTGTGTAGCCATTATGATATGAATTCCCGCTGCTCTTGCCATTTGAGATAATCGTTGAATATAATTTTCTATTTCTTTTCCAGAAACCAACATAAGATCAGACATTTCATCAACTACGACAACTATGTAGGGCATATGCTTTTTATTTTTAGCATTATAACCATCTATATTTTTTACTCCTACACTAGTCATTAATTTATATCTGTTCTCCATTTCTTTTACAGTCCATCCAAGTGCAGCGGTAGCTTTTTTTGATTCAGTAATTACAGGACAAAGTAAATGCGGTATTCCTTCATAAGTGGAAAGCTCTAACATTTTTGGATCAATCAATATTAAATTTAATTTTTCAGGAGAATATTTGTAAAGCAAAGATAATATTATTGTATTAATACATACTGATTTACCTGATCCGGTGGTGCCGGCAATCAATAAATGTGGCATTGCTGATAAATCACCAATAATTGGAATACCAGAAATACTTTTACCCAAAGCTATTGGTAGTTTTATTTCTCTTTTTTTAAATTTTTCATCAGAAATAATCTCATTAAGAAAAACATTCTCTCTTTTTGAATTTGGAATTTCTATACCTATAGTATTTTTACCTGGAACTGTCGCGACTCTTGCAGAGACAGAGCTAGTATTACGAGCGATATCATCAGCTAAATTAACTATTTTTGATACTTTAATGCCAGAGGCGGGCTCAAACTCATTTAGAGTTACCACTGGACCAGAGCTAATTCTTTTAATTTTACCTTCAACACCGAAATCAAGGAGTATTTTTTCTAAAAATTCAGAATTCTTATTTAATTCAACATTATTACCATTTTTTTTATTTTTTAGATCTGAGTTTATTTCTAAAAAATTTATTGAAGGTAATTTAAAACTATCATTATTAATTTTTTTTTCTTTTGTTGATGAGAAAGGTAAAATTGGCTGTTTTATTTTTGATATATTTTCAGAAAGACCATCAGACTCAATACTAGTATTTATATTTTTTGAACTAAGATTATTTTCTTTATCTTTAATAAAAAAACTTAGTGTTTTTTTTATTATTAGAAGAGGTGAAAGTAAAATTTTATATATTTCATTAATTTTTAAATCTGAGCTAAGTATAAAAAATACTATTGTTAAAGAAATTAAACCATAAATTGAATATTTATTCTCAATTAAAGGTATAAAGTTATAAATATTTTCTTTAATAATTCGACCAACAAAACCACCATTACCATTATCAATTAATAAGAATGATTCGTTATATGCAATGTTTAGAAAAGTGGTACCAAAAATTATATATATTAAAATATAGAAAAATTTTGGAATAATATTATTAATTTTTTTTTTTATAATGAGTTTAAATCCCCAAATTGTAATATTTAAAACAAGCAAAATAAAAATTAATCCTATAGCTTGGAGAAAAAAATCAGATATCACGCTTCCATAAAATCCACCAATATTTATTATTTCGGTATTTTCTGGTGTATATATAAAATTGGGATCATTCGGTGAATAAGTAAAAATTGATACAAATAGAAATATACCTACCAGTATTAGAGAAATACCAGTTAGTTCAATTAGTCGCTTTTTAATAAAGTTGTTAGCTTTCGTAAGAATTTGAGTGTTCATTTTTTTTCAAATCGATTAATTAACTTTGTATCATTTATTAATAATTGTTAAAATTAATTTATAAAAAATATAATCATGAAAAACCAAAAAATTTGTATTATTGGAGGCAGCTTGACAGGATTAGCAACAGCTATTTCTCTCTCAAAACTAGACTGTGAGATTGATTTAGTGATGGGCAATTTGAACCAAAATCTAAAATCTAGCAGGACAATAGCAATTTCAGAAAATAATTTTGACTATCTCAATAACTTAAATATTTCTAATGATTTGAAGAAGATAGTATGGAAATGTTCAGTATTAAAATTATATACCGAAAATAAAAAAGAAAAATTTTCAGAAATATTTGAGATAAATAATGAAAATAAAAAAGAAAAAATTTTATATATGGTGGAAAATTCAAAATTAATGAAATTAATGATAAATAAAATAAAGCAAATAAAATCTATTTCAGTAAAAAGTCATAAAAAAGTATCTTCAATTTTAGATTCTGGATTATTAAAAAGTGTAAAATTTAATAAAAATATTTCTAAATATAATTTAGTAATTATTTGTGCTGGATATAAATCTGGATTAATTAAAAATATTTTTAATGAAAAAATGATAGAAAATTCTTACAACGAATTAGCTATAACTACAATTTTAAATCACAGCCTTCATAAAAATAATACTGTAAGACAAATTTTTTTAAAAAATGAAATATTAGCATTGCTTCCTATTTCAAGTACTAGAACATCAATAGTTTGGTCAGTAAAAAATGATATGAGAAGAAAAAGTAATTTGTTTTTACAAAAGAAAATAACAACTTACGCAGAGAATTTTTTAAAAAATATAAAATTTGTTACTAATATAGAATTTAAAGAATTAAATTTTCTAATTAGAAGTAAATATCATTTAGACAGAACTCTTTTGTTTGGAGATGCATTACATATGATACATCCCTTTGTAGGACAAGGTTTTAATATGACACTAAGAGATCTAGCTTCTTTGGAGAAAGTACTAACTCAAAAAGTAAATTTAGGTTTAGATATAGGAAGTCCAGATATTTTATCGAAATTTTCTAATGAGGTAAGACCAAGAAATTTTGCTTTTTCAATTGGTACTAATTTATTAAAAAATTCTTTTTCTAATTCAAAATTAAGAAACGAAGTACTAAAAACTTTAAACAAAAGTAATTTTGCTAAAAATGTTTTCTTTGAAATTGCAAATAAAGGTTTAAGATTTTAATTAAAACTGATCTATTTCCGTAGAATCTTCCATTGCAGTTGTTGAGCTTTTCCCTGAAGAAATAATATTTGAAATGGCATCAAAGTAAGAAGTTCCAACTTCTTTTTGATGCTTTGTGGCAGTATAACCTTCTTTTTCACTATCGAATTCTCGTTGTTGTAATCTTGAGTAAGCAGTCATTCCATATTGTTTGTATTTTTTAGCTAAATCAAAAACAGCATAATTTTGAGCATGAAAACCAGCTAAGGTAATAAATTGAAATTTATATCCCATTTTACCAATTTCTTTTTGAAACATTTCAATTTCTTTATCAGACAAGTTTTTTTTCCAATTAAAGGATGGTGAGCAGTTGTAAGCTAATAATTTTCCTGGATATTTTTCGTGTATAGCTGAAGCAAAATTTTTTGCTTCCTCTAAATTAGGTTTTGCAGTTTCACACCAAATTAAATCACTATAAGGTGCGTACGCTAAACCTCTAGAAATTGCTTGGTTTAAACCATCTTTAACATAATAAAAGCCTTCAGGAGATCTTTTGCCCGTTAGAAATGGTTTGTCGTTTTCATCAAAATTATTTGTAATTAATTTTGCAGCATTTGCATCCGTTCTTGCTAAAATAATTAAAGGGACTTCCATTACATCTGCAGCTAATCTAGCAGACTTAAGATTTTTTATCATAGTTTGAGTTGGCACTAATACTTTGCCGCCCATATGTCCGCATTTTTTCTCAGAGGCCAATTGATCTTCAAAGTGAACTCCAGCAGCCCCTGCTTTTATGAATTTTTTTGTTAATTCAAAAACATTTAATGGACCGCCAAATCCAGCTTCACCATCAGCTATTATTGGCATTTTGTAATCAATTTGATCTTTTGCTTCAATTTTTCCTTCTGTTATTTCCATGTGTTGAATTTGATCAGCTCTAATCAAAGCATTATTCATTGATTCAACTAATTTTGGAGCACTATCATAAGGATATAAGCTTTGATCAGGATACATTTCGCCAGCGCTATTCGCATCAGCCGCTACTTGCCATCCACTTAAATAAATTGCTTTTAAGCCAGCTTTAGCGTGTTGAACAGCTTGATTACCCGAAAGAGAACCTAGTGTATTAACGTAAGATTCAGTATTTAATAAATTCCAAAGTTTTTCTGATTGTGATTTGCAAAGAGTATATTCAATATTAAATGTGCCTTTAAGTTTTTCAACATCTTGTTTTGTGTAATCTCTTTTAATTCCAACAAATCTTTTTAGATCAAAAGATACATTTCCTGATTTAATTTTTGAACTCATTATTATTCAAACCTTTATCAGAAGATTTGTACTAATAAAAGAAGAATATCAAAATACGCAAGTAATTAGCTTTCAAAACTAAGTAGTTTTTTTTTTAGTTTAATACCACCCCTAGCTGTAAAACCACCCAACGACCCATCTGATCTTATTACTCTGTGACAAGGTATTGCTAATGGAATTTTATTTTGAGCACATATTTTCCCAACATGTCTAGGTGATATTTTAAATTTTCTCGCTATTTCACCATACGATTTTGTTTTACCAAATGGTATTTTTTTTAGTTCACCCCAAACTTTTTTTTGAATTTTGTTTCCTTTAATTTTATAATTAAAAACAATAGATTTTTTTTTTTTAAAATAATTATTTAAGCTTTTTTTAAATTTAATAAGGTTTTTTGTTTTCGAATTTTTATTGTTTTTATCAAATTTAACTCTTTTGATCTTACCGCCTTCTTCGATAGCAGTGATCCAACCAACCTGAGTTTTTATTGATAATGAATTCATTAAAAAATATTATTTCATTTAGTCTTTAATTCAAGCTATATTAGTTGCATGACTATATATGCATTATCATCTGGATCAGGAATATCGGGCATAGCCGTTATAAGGGTTTCTGGTAAAAATACTAAAGAAGTAATAAAAAAATTGACTGGATCAAGTTTGCCTCGCCCAAGAGTTGCTACCCTCAAAAAGTTCAATAAAAATGGGAAAAAAAATCTGATTGATGAAGGAGTAGTTTTGTGGTTTCCAGCCCCAAACAGTTACACAGGAGAGGATTTGGCCGAATTTCACGTCCATGGTAGCAGAGCAGTAGTGAATGCTATGCATTTAGCTATATCGAAGATAAAAAATTGTCGTTTAGCAGAGCCTGGTGAATTTACGAAGAAAGCTTTTCAAAATGGAAGAATAAATTTGTTAAAAGCTGAAAGTATTGCTGATTTAATTTCATCAGAAACAGAAATTCAAAGAAAACAAGCTGTAAAAATTATGACCGGCAAATCTTCAGATAGATTTAATTCATGGAGAGAAAATCTTCTTAAAATTTTATCACATGTTGAAGCTAAAATTGATTTTCCCGATGAAGATTTACCTAAAAATATTATTAAAGAAATTCAAAGTAAATCAAATCATATCTTAAAAGAAATTAAAAAAACATTAAATGACCAAAAAGTTGGTGAAAGGATCAGAGAAGGTTTTAAGATCGCAATCTTAGGTCCACCTAATTCTGGTAAATCTAGCTTATTAAATTATCTTTCTAAACGTGATGTTGCTATTGTTTCCGAAATAGCTGGGACAACAAGAGATGTTATAGAAACACATTTAAATCTTGATGGATATCCCGTGATAGTTTCTGATACCGCAGGAATTAGAAGTTCAAAAAATGAAATAGAAAAAAAAGGAATTAAAATAGCTCTAAAAAGTGCCGAGGATGCAGATTTAAAGTTGGTGATTATATCTGCAAAAAAGCCTGATTTTGCTATTGTTTTTAAGAAATTACTAACAAAAAATGCAATATTAGTCGTAAATAAATCTGATTTAGTAAAAGGAAAATTAAATAGTAAATTAAAAAAATATGAGCCTGTTTTAATATCAATTAAAAAAAATTCAAATTTAAATAAATTAATTAAAAAAATAAAAAGCAAATTAAAAAATAAATTTACAACAACAGAAGATATTTTAATTACTAGAGAGAGACACAGACAAAATTTAATTAATTGTGCTCAACATTTGGAAAAATTTCAAAAAAAGAAATCAGCTCAAGATTTTGATAAAGCTGCCGAAGATTTAAGATTAGCAACAAGGCACCTTGGAATGATCGTTGGAAAAGTAGATGTAGAGGAGCTATTAGGTAGCATTTTCAACGATTTTTGTATTGGGAAATAAACCAGCAATCAGCTTGTAAATCCATATATCATCTATAAATTCATGCTATGAATGATGATTTATCATTTGATGTAGTGGTAATTGGCGGTGGCCATGCAGGATGTGAAGCTGCTGCAGCTTCGGCTCGAATGGGAGTTAACACTGGCCTGTTTACCCACAAAGTAGAAACTATAGGAGAGATGTCCTGTAACCCAGCTATTGGAGGTTTGGGAAAAGGTCATCTTGTAAAAGAGATTGATGCTCTAGACGGGGTGATGGGGATAGTAGCTGATAAATCGGGAATTCAATTTAGATTGCTAAATAGAAGCAGAGGGCCAGCTGTGAGAGGTCCCAGAACTCAGTCCGACCGAGCTTTATACAAGAAATATATGCAAAAAACGCTCTTAAGTTATTGTAATTTAAGGGTTTTTTCGGATCCAGTAATTGAGTTTATTTTTGTAAAAAATCGGATTGTTGGGTTCCATACAAAGTCAGGAAAAAAAATAAATTGTAAAAAAATGATTTTAACAACAGGAACTTTTTTAAATGGACTAATTCATATTGGTGACAAAAGAACTCCAGCAGGTAGACATAACGAAAAACCATCTACAGGATTAAGTGAGCAGTTAGAAAAATTTGAAATGAAACTTGGAAGATTAAAAACTGGAACACCTCCACGTCTTGATGGAACGACAATTAATTATAAAAATTTGGAAAAGCAGGATGCAGATGTAGTGCCTGAATTTTTTTCTTTCTTAACAAAAAAAACTTATAACAAACAAATTGCCTGCAGTGTTACTTACACAAATAGAAAAGTTCATGAGATTATAAATAAAAATTTAAAAAAAAGCGCAATGTATTCTGGAAGTATTAAGGGTGTCGGACCAAGATATTGTCCTTCGATCGAAGATAAAATCGTAAAATTTTCTGATAAGACTAGACATCAAATTTTCTTAGAACCGGAAGGGTTAAATGATAAAACTGTTTACCCTAATGGCATCTCGACCTCTCTACCAGCAGACGTTCAAGCCGAAATATTAAGTAAAATCAATGGGTTAGAGCGTGTTCGTATAATCAGGCCAGGTTATGCAATAGAGTATGATTATGTTGATCCTAGAGAGCTTAATTCAACTTTAGAAACAAAAAAAATTAATTCACTCTACCTTGCAGGACAAATTAATGGCACAACTGGTTATGAAGAAGCCGCAGCCCAAGGACTAATGGCAGGCGTTAATGCTGCGCTTGCTGTTAAAGAACAAGAGCCATTAATTTTAGATAGAGCCCAAGCTTACATTGGTGTGATGATAGATGACTTAATTACAAAAGGTGTAGCTGAACCTTATCGTATGTTTACTTCTAGAGCTGAATACAGATTAAGCTTGAGAGCTGACAATGCAGACATAAGATTAACTCAGATAGGCATTGATGTCGGCCTGGTTCAAGAGACTAGGGCAGTAATATTTACTAAAAAGGTTAATAAAATCAATAAGTTAAGCAATATACTGAAAAGTCTTAAAATATCGCCTAATGAAGCTGAAAAATTTGATATTAAAATAGCAAAAGATGGAATTAAAAGATCAGCTTTCGATATATTATCTCGCGATGGTGTCATCTTTAAGAAAATAAGAGAAATATGGAAGGGAATACCAAAGGCTACGAAAAAAGAGGAAGAACAATTAGAAATTAGTGCTCATTATTCAGGATACTTGGAAAAACAGGAAGCTGATATTATAGCGTTTAGAAAAGATGAAAATATGGCTATTCCTGAAAACATTGATTATAGCAGGTTAAGCGGATTATCTAATGAGGTTAAGGCCAAATTTAAGCTTATAAAACCAAAAACCTTGGGCCAAGCCCTTAGAATAGACGGAGTGACACCTGCAGCTGCTTATATATTACTATCTTATGTGAAAAAGGGGTCAAAAAAGCTCAAAAGGGCCTAAATGGATCGATCTAATCAGATAGATACATTCTATAGATTAACTCAAGTTTCACGTGAAACAATCATAAGTTTAAAAGAATACGAAAATACCTTAATTAATGCCAACACCAAGTTAAATTTGATTGGAAAATCCACTATAAATCACATTTGGAATAGACATTTTTTAGATAGCGCTCAACTAATTGATTTAATTGATAAAAATGATAAATCGCTCTCAGATGTGGGTTCTGGAGCTGGTTTTCCAGGCCTAGTTATTGCAATAATGGCAAAAGACAGAAAAATTCCTTTAAAAATAAAATTAATTGAAAAAAGTCCTAAGAAAGTAAAATTTTTGACTGATCTAAGTTCCAAACTTAATTTGGATGTCAAAGTAATTAACCAAAATATTTTGGATGATCCAAAAAAATTATTAGATGATGTTTTTACCGCTCGAGCTTTTAAGCCTCTAAAAATTATTCTTAAACTTATACACAGTAAAGGCGAAAACTGTAAAAAATTTTTTATTTTCCTAGGAAAAACGGGAATGGACGAGTTACTTCAAGCTTCAAAAATTTGGGATATTGAGTATAAGCAAAGGATGAGCGTTACTAGTAGTGATTCGAGCATAATAGAAATTAATAAAGTTAAGAAAAAATAAATTGAAAAATACTCAGATTATTTCAGTTATAAATCAAAAGGGTGGTGTTGGAAAAACCACTACAGTCATTAACTTAGCAACAGCGATTTCTTTTCACAAAAAAAAAGTTTTGGTAATTGATTTGGATCCGCAGGGGAATGCAACAACTGGTTTTGGACTTTCTAACACTGGCAACGAAAAAACTATTTATGATGTATTAAATGGCAAACATGATTTTATAGAGACGATTAAAGATACTAAAATTGATAATCTAAAAATCGTGCCCTCAAACGTAGATTTATCAGGACTTGAAGTTGAGACAGCAAATGAAAATAGAAGAGCCTTTATATTAAAAGATAAAATTGACCATTTTTTAAAAAGTCAAAAAAATGATTTTTCTTATATATTAATTGACTGCCCTCCTTCACTAAGTCTTTTGACTGTTATGGCATTAGTAACGGCCAAATCTTTAATAGTTCCTCTCCAAGCAGAATTTTTTGCTCTTGAAGGTGTAAGTCAATTAATGAAAACGATAGACAGAATTAAAATTAAACTTAATCCTGAACTATATATAAGAGGTGTACTTTTAACTATGTTTGACAAGAGAAATAAACTATCCATGCAAGTTGATAGCGAAGCTAGAAAATTTTTCCAAAACAAGGTTTATCAAACAGTTATACCTAGAAATGTTAGACTTTCTGAAGCACCATCTCACGGAATACCAGTTTTAATTTATGATAAAGCATGTTCGGGGAGTAAATCATATTTAAGTTTTACAGAGGAATTTTTTAAACAAGAAACAATAATGGAAACCGCAGCTTGATGATTGAAAGTCGTTTAAAAAAAGGTTTGGGTCGAGGATTATCATCTTTGTTAGGAGATTCTGCAAAAAAAATTGAAACTAATAAAATTTCAATAAAAGATTTAACAAGAAGCAAACTTCAGCCAAGAAAATATTTTAATAAAGAAAATTTAGAAGAGTTGGCTAGCTCAATTAAAGAGCAGGGTGTTATTCAGCCAATAGTTGTTCGAAATAGCAAGTCCGCAGAAGGCAAGTATGAAATAATTGCTGGTGAACGCAGATGGTTGGCATCACAAAATGCCGGGCTTCATGAAGTTCCAGTTGTCATTCTTGATGTAGATGATGTTAAGTCATTAGAATTTGCTATTGTAGAGAATGTTCAAAGACAGGATTTAAATCCAATAGAAGAAGCCCAAGGATATCAAAGACTAATTGACGAATTTAATTATAATCAAGAAAAACTATCTAAATTTATAGGAAAAAGTCGAAGTTACATAGCTAATTCTTTAAGATTATTATCACTACCCGAAGAAGTTTTATTAATGGTTCAGCAAGGAAGTTTATCTGCTGGCCATGCAAGATCTTTGATAGGATTACAAAATTCATTGTTTATTGCTAAAAAAATTATAGATAAAAAGCTCTCTGTAAGACAAGCCGAAGCATTATCGAGACAGTTTCGAGATAAAAAATTTAAGTTAATACATAAGAAAGATCCAAACATATTGAACTTACAAAATGTTCTTGAAGAAAAAACAGGATTAATCATCTCTATTGTTAACAAGAAAAATAATTCTGGCACTATTTCTTTTGAATATAAAAATTTAGATCAGTTAGATAAAATAATAGATGCGATTAAGAAAAATTATTAGCCTTCTTACATAGTTTTGTAAAAAAATTAAAAAAAATCATTTTTGAAATTTTAGGATTTTTTTTACATAAAAGTTCGGTATCATTTACTTCATTTATAATATTTTTTAGATCATTAAAATTCCAAATTGATAACTGTTTTTTTATGAGAGGTTTTTCTTTCCAAAAAATAGGGGGTTTTGATGCATTTATTAAGGCATCAAGGTTGTTATAATTTTTTTCTATTTCTTTCATTCTTATAAGTTTTTGAATTTTGTTACTTAATATTCGTAAAAAAAATATTTGATTAATTGTATTCATGTAGATTTCTGACAAAATTTTTTTATACTGAGAAATATTCCCACACAAACACTCGTTAATAAGATT
>Ga0310344_10001679_pt1 | contig 16824 bp, 15 predicted proteins | sample HC15DNA20200_MG_FD_203801 | JGI IMG/M metagenome (GOLD analysis project Ga0310344, IMG submission 203801) | Marine microbial communities from station ALOHA, North Pacific Subtropical Gyre - HC15-DNA-20-200_MG | ecosystem: Environmental > Aquatic > Marine > Oceanic | place: Pacific Ocean: North... | reverse complement strand
ACGCGCATGGAATCCATGGAGTTCTTCAAGGCTGCCTCCGTGGCGAACAGTTTGGCCATGCCGGCCTCCATGTCGCAGCGTTCGCCCTTGTCGTAGGAGTCTGCGGCGCGGTAGGTCAGCAGGCGGCCGGCCTCCGTGCGGGTCACCATATCGGCGACATTCAACTGGATCGCCTGATGCTCCGCGATCGGCTTGCCGAAGGTCTGGCGCTGCTGGGCATATTTCACCGCCTCGTCGAGCGACGCCTGCGCGACCCCGACGCCACGCGCGGCGACATTGATGCGCCCCAGTTCCAGCCCGCCCATGATCTGCTTGAAACCCTGACCTTCGATGCCGCCGATGATGTTCTCTTTCGGCACGTAGCAATCCTCGAACAACAGTTCGGCGGAATCGATGCCCTTGTAGCCGAGCTTCTCGAGCTTGCGGCTATGCTTGAACCCGTCGCCCTTCTCGACCAGGAACAGGGTAATGCCGCGATGGCGAGGATCCGCCTCCGGGTCGGTCTTGGTCAGCACCGCGAAGGTGTGGCCGTAGATGCCGTTGGAGATCCAGGTCTTGGTGCCGTTGATGCGGTAGCCATCGCCGTCCTTGGTCGCGCGCGTGCGGATCGCCTGCAGGTCGGTGCCGCAATTTGGCTCGGTCAAGGCGATGCCTCCCCGCATCTCGCCCGATGCGAATTTCGGCAGCCATTTGCGCTTCTGTTCTTCCGTGCCGTAGCGTTGGACGCAGGACGACATGATCAGGTGCGAGTTGAAGATGCCCGACAGGGACATCCAGACCCGCGACACCGTCTCGACGATCTTGGCGTATGTGCTGCAGGACAGGCCGAGTCCGCCATACTCCGTCTGGATGATCGAGCCAAACAGGCCAAGCTCGCTCATCTTGGCGACAATCTCCTCCGGCCAGGTGTCGTTGTGCTCCAGCTCCATGGCGTGCGGCACGACGTCCCGCTCCAGGAATTGCTCGACACTGGCCAGGATCAGTTTTTCGTCTTCGCTCGAGGTCTGCATAGCCGTCCTTCCGGTCACTAGTGTGATGGCTCTGAAAATCGTCGCATTGCATGCGACGATTTTCGGGAGCTGAATCACACTAGATTCAAAAAAGTTAGTGTGCTGATTCACGCAAAATTCGGCAACCCGAATTTCCCGATCAGGACACTAGTCGTCGACGCTGTGGCCGCGCTTCGGCACCAGAATGGTTCGCTCATAGGTTATGAACACGGTGCGATCCGCCTTTGTGCCGGTCGTCTTAATCTTGACGACGCCTTGGGTCGGGCGCGATTGCGACTCGCGTTTGTCGAGCACTTCGCTCTCGGCATAGATCGTATCGCCTTGAAAGACTGGTGCGGTGAGTTTGATATCGGTCCAGCCGAGATTGGCGATGGCCTTCTGACTGGTGTCGCTGACGCTCATCCCGGCGACGATCGAGAGGGTCAGGGTGCTGTTGACTAGCGGCTTGCCGAACTCGCTCTTCGACGCGTACTCCGCATCGAAATGTAAGGGGTGGGTATTCATCGTCAGGAGCGTGAACCACTGATTGTCGGCCTCGGATATCGTCCGCCCGGGACGATGCTCATAGACGTCGCCGACGATGAAATCCTCAAAATAGCGGCCGATATCCTCGCGATAGCGTTGCGGCCCCGTTTCTTTCGCCTGATACACCATGGTTTCTGTCCGTGTGGCTCCTGTCTGGCCCGACTAACTATAAGCGCATACCGGCCCGGTCAATGGGGGGCGCTGCGTTGGCGATGGCGGACGGTTTGGTCTACCCTTGGCGAATCGGATTTCCAGGAAGGTAGGAACAGAATGGATGACGTCGCCTTGTCGTCTGTTGAGACCGTAACCCAGGCGGAGCATGCCAATGGATTGCGCGCATACCAGGAAGCGGGCCTCCGCTTGGCGCAGGAGATTGGCAACCGAGGGCCGCTACGCCTCACCGATGACGGAAAACTGCATCCCGACACCCTGGCCCGTTTCCGGAAACATGGGTATTACGTCTTCGAAGGCGTTGTGGATCGCGACGAGATTGAGGAACTGCGGCGCGACGCCAATGAGATGATCGAGCGCGCGCCGGTCAACCGTGACGCCACTGTCGACAAACAGGGCCGGCCCGCGCTCGGCATCGATTACGCCCGCTCGCCCTATCGTTTCTCCAAACCGCTGGGCGACCCGTGGGGCGGTACGCAGCTCCTCGGCGGCCGGCACCCGACGCAGATGACGCAGCCCAAACCGGCGGCCGATGCACCGGAAGATGTAGTGTTTCTGATGTCTTCGATGTGCCAGTCCATGCCGTCCGGGCTGCGCTTATACGGGCATCCGAGCCTCTTGGCCGTCGCGGAGTCCATCAATGGCGAGGATTTCGTGCCCTTCAACGATGCGATCTTCGTCAAACAACCGGGGCTTGGCGGATCGGTTTCCTGGCACCAGGACGGGGTCACCCATTGGGACGCACCGGACTGGGATCCGTTCATCCATGGCTTCAATTTCCAGGTTCAGCTCTATCCGGCCACGGTCGGGAACTGCCTTTGGGTTGTGCCCGGCACGCATAAGGAAGGGCGGATTGATATCAAAGCGCGCAAGGCCGCGAATGGCGGCAGCGAGCAGTTGCCGGGAGCCGTGCCGCTGATTTGCGAAGCCGGTGACGTCACCATCGTCAACCGGCAGATGCTGCATGGCTCTTTCGCCAACTCGTCGCCCGACCTCCGGATCTCGCTGACCTTTGGATTCCATCGTCGCAAGTCCGTCCTGGGCGCCAAGGCGGCATTGTCCGTAGCCGGCGACGATGTGCACTATGACGAGCAGCGCGTGTTGGAACGATCGGCTGTCATTCAGGTGGCGATCGACGCGCGACAGCAAAGATACCCGGAAGAAACGCGCTTCTTGTATCAGCCATTCGACGGTCGCGAAGATGAGTTCCGCTTCAACGACCAGACTTTCGACACCGTCATCAAGGACTATTTCACCAAGGACTTGGCGATCTAACAGGCCGCCAACAAGGAGAGAACATCATGCCGAGAGTGTCTGATACATTCGATCTCGACTCCGTCGAATGGCGTCATATCGCCGACCCGAAGGAAACGGATTTCCTGATCGATTTTGAGTACAGCTTGCTGGGCTACGACCTTCCAAGCGGGCGTCTCGACATGCTGCTGCGCTTCAAGGGCAATGGCGGTCATTGCCGCCGGCACCGCCATATCGCCGCAACCGTGACGATGGTGCTGCAGGGGGAGCAGCATGTGACCGAGCACGGGCCCGATGGCGCGGTGACCAAATCGACCGTGCGGAAGAAGGGCGAATACGCGCTGGCCGAGGCGGATGCCGACCCGCATATGGAACGGGGCGGCCCCGAGGGCGGCACGATCCTGCTATCCATGTCGGCGCCGGATGGCCGGTTGTTCGAATATTTCGATCGCGACGGCAACAGCATCAAAGTGCTGACCATCGCGGGATATGTTGAGAGTTGGAACCGTGGCGCCGTGCCCGGCGGTGTCGAAGGGCCGGAAGCCTCGGCTGCTTAACCGGGGGATTACCTTCCGACGAATGCCGGTTTGCGCTTCTCCATGAAGGCGCGGCGGCCTTCCGCCAGATCCTGACTGTTGGCGCAATCCTCGACGAGCTGTTTGCACAGATCGAGATTCTGTTCCGACTCGGGCTTCACCAACTCATTGACGGTGAGGTTGGTCGTTCTTAACGAAAGCGGCGCGTTGCTCACCATGGCATCCACATAACCGCCGACGTAGTCGTCGAGTTCCTCGTTCTGCACCACCCGGTTCACCAATCCCATGTCCTTGGCCTCTTCGGAACTGAAGCGGCGGCCGGTGTAGAAAATTTCCTTGGCGAAGGAGGGGCCGACCAAGTCGACGAGGACTTTCGTGTTCTCGTGCCCGTAACCGACACCCAGTTTTGCCGCCGGAATGCAGAAGCTCGACTTTTCCGAAGAGATACGCAGATCGGCGCAAACAGCGATGCCCATGCCGCCGCCATAACAATAGCCGTCGATCTTGGCGATCGTCGGTTTCAGGGCGTGTTGGACGGCACCATAGCCCCGGTTAACGGACTGGCTGTATTCCTTAACGCGGTCGACATTGGCGTGCTCGGTCTCGAATTGAGAGATATCCGCGCCGGAGACAAAGGACTTCTCGCCTGCGCCTTCCAGGATGGTCAAGCGAACGTCGTCATCGCCATCGAACGCCTCGATCGCGTCTGCCAGCTGATCCCACATCGCCTTCGACATGGCATTGTGTTTCTTAACATTGTCGAAAATGACGTGGCCCACATGGCCTTCCTTCTTGGCGACGACTTTGCCTTCGGACATGACGGAAACTCCGGATATCTGGTTTTCGAACGGGGCGCACGATGACCGATGGCGGGGCGCATCGCAAGGGTGGCGCATTTTACGGGTGCGTAAGAAAGTACGCCGACGGATTGATTGTGTCCCGCCCGAAAGCCTAAGCTTGCGCCCGACAGCAATTTTTTGCCCCGCAAAAGGAGCCTTGAATCGCCATGGAATACAATCGAGTTTCCGCCGATTGCCATTTGGATATGCCGTGGATGCCGCCGGAGCTTTTCGTCTCCGAAGCGTCCAACGAAATGAAGGACCGGATGCCCTATGTCGAGGACGGGCCCGACGGTCCGCAATGGGTGACCAAGAGGGGCGCCAATTTCGGTCTGCTGAACGGCGTTGGACCGGGCGGCCAGAAACTCGTTCCGGGCCAGAACAAGCGCGTCGACATCATGGCCGAAACCGGCATGTTCGAAGACGGCCAGAAGGGCATTCAGCGGGTGTCGGACCCGCATATGCGGCTCAAGGAAATGGAGCGCGATGGCGTGGATGCCGAAGTCATCTACGGTATTCTCGGATCCGCCTCGAAAATGCAGGACCCGGAAGCCGCCATTGAGGTTTTCCGTATCTACAACGACTGGCTGGTGGATTTTTGCAGCCACTATCCGGACCGCCATATCGGCCTCGCCTGCCTGCCCTATGGCGACGTCGACGCCGCGGTAAAGGAAGTCCATCGCTGCGCCAAGATGGGGCTGCGCGGGCTTGAACTGTCCTGTTCCTGGGACATGGACCCGATGTGGCACCCGAGCTGGGATCCGTTCTGGGAGGCAGTGAACGAAGTTCAGTTGCCGCTGCATTTCCACACCTTCCCGACGACCTCGCCGATTGCGCGTGAGATGGCGTCCGGCCAGGTTCGCCGTGCGGCCATGTTCACCGGTGTCTCGGCGTTCCAGATGGGCCTCATCCATATCGTTGCGGCGATCATCGGGGCGGGCGTCTTCGACCGCTATCCGAACCTCAAGATCGCGCTTGGCGAAAGCGGTGTCGGTTGGCTGCCCTACGCGCTCGACCGCATGGATTTCGAGTTCGAGGACCGCTTTCGCGATCTCATGAAGCACAAGCCGTCGGAATATTGGCAGATGCACTGCAAGGCGACGTTCCAGTATGACGTCATCGGGCCGATGCTCGTGAACACCAACAATCTGATGACGGAAGATACGCTGATGTGGGGATCGGATTACCCGCACACCGACGGTATCTGGCCGGAATCGAGTAAATATATCGACGAGCAGTTTCCCGGCCTGAGTGCGGCGCAAGTCAAGAAGATCACCTGCGACAATGCGGTGGAATTCTACGGCCTGAAAAAGTCCAACTGACATCGTTCGGTGCATTCCCCCTTCGCGACGATTGTCGCGCGAGGGGGGGCAAGGAGGGCCGATGGACGACCAGGCTCTGGCGCATGCGCTGTCGCCGATGGAACGTGACCGGTTCGAGCGTGACGGCTTTCTGATCGTTGAGAACGCACTCACCGCTGACATGGTCGCGGACCTGCTGCCGTTGGTCGATGAAATCGACCGCGATGAGCGCAAGCGGTCCAACGCGGACCCCGACGCCCGAATGAACCATTACGATGTGATCGGCAGGGATCCGCGTTTGCTGGAGCTGATCGATCTGCCCTCGACCTTTGCTAAAGTCTGGGGGCTTCTGGGTTGGAACATACAGCTCTATCACACCCATTTGACCGTCAACCCGACCGCGCCGCCGGGCAAGACGCTTGAAGCCGACGGGCTTGAGCTCGGTTGGCATCAGGATAGCGGTCAGATAAATTTCGATCTGGAAACGACGCCGCGTCCTCGCGTATCGCTGAAAGTCGGTTATTTCCTGAGCGATACGAGCGAACCAGGTCGCGGCAACTTTTACGTCCTGCCGGGCAGCCACCTGCGCAATGACTTTCCGGGAACGAAGCGCGACGGACTGCCCTACGGGGCGGAACCGGTTTGCGTCGCGCCGGGCAGCGCGGTCTTTTTCGATCGCCGCTTATGGCATTCCGGCAGCGCCAATTACTGGCATGAGCCGCGCCGCGTGCTGTTCTACGGCTATGCCTATCGCTGGCTGCGGCCGCGCGACGACATGCAGGTGGCGCACTATCTGCCCAACTGCGGACCGATCCGCCAGCAGTTGCTGGGCGCCAGTCCGACCGGTGGGCGTGGTTATACGTCGCCGACCGCCAAGGATGTGCCGCTGAAAGCCTGGATAGAGAGCATCTAGACCAGCGCTTGTTATTGCCGCTTACCGTTTTCTTGCGTCCAGCATCCGGTCGACCATTTCTCCCGCCAATCCCGTATAGTTCGCCGGGTCGCACATCGCGCGGATTTCTTCATCGGGCAGCGCATCGGTGATCTGCGCCATCTTGGACAGTATCTCGTATAGGGACTTGTTCTGCTGTACTGCATCGCGGCACGCGTCGTACACGACATCATGCGCCACCTGCCGGCCCATATGCGGCGCGAGCCCCATCATCACCGCCTCGGAAACGATCATGCCGCTTGTGATATCCAGATTGGCGCGCATGCGGTCGGTATCGACCTCCAGCCCGTCCAGCAACTCACGCGCCTGGGACAGCGAACCCGCCGTCGTGATGAAAGCCTGCGGCATGGTCAGCCATTCCAGATGCCAGGCGCCCGATGCGCGTTCATGATCCTGCAACATGCCGTCCAGCATTTGCGCCACATGCTGGCGCATGGCGCGGGCGGCGACGACCATCAGTTCGCAGGAGACCGGGTTGCGCTTTTGCGGCATGGTGCTGCTGGCGCCGCGGCCGTGTTTGAACGCTTCGAAGACTTCGCCGACCTCGGTCTGCATCATCAGCAGCACGTCGGTGCCGATCTTTCCCAGCGTGCCGGTCAGCAGGCCCATCCAGCTCACGATCTCCGCCACATTGTCGCGCATGGTGTGCCAGGTGATTTCCGGTCGACCGAGGCCAAGCTCGTCGGCGAGTGCGTCCTGGATCTTGAGGCCATCTTCTCCCAGGGAGGCGAGCGTGCCGGCAGCGCCGCTGAACTGCACCAAAGTGGCGCGCGGTTTGAGTTCGGCCAACCGCGCGCGGTGGCGTTCTATACCGGAAAGCCAGACCGCGGCCTTGTATCCGAACGTGACCGGCAGCGCATGCTGCAGGTGGCTGCGCCCGGCGACCGGCGCATCGCGGTATTCCCGTGCGAGTCCGGCCAGCAAGTCCGCGACGGCGTCAAGGTCGGCTTCGATGATTGCCAACGCATCGCGAATTTGCAGCGATAGGGCGCTGTCCATGATGTCTTGTGTCGTCGTGCCCCAGTGGCTGTATTCGCCGAGCCCGTCCTTGCACATCGCGACGATGCCTTCGACCAGCGGTAGGATCGGGTAGGAAACGCGCGCGACGCCGCGCTTGTATTCTTCGAAGTCGAAATGTTCGAAGCTGGCTTTGGCGGTGATTTCCGCGGCGGCGGCCTCCGGGATGATGCCCATTCGCGCCTGCACCCGCGCCAGAGCCGCTTCAACATCCAGATAGCGCTGAATCAAGGTTTCGTCCGCGAAGATATGGCGCATTGCTGGCGTACCGAAGAGGTCGCCCAAAATTTCCGAGTCGATTGCCGAAGACGCCATACCATCCTCCCTAGTGCTGGTCCGTTCATAATCATGGTTACATTGACAATGCGGGACCGGCAAACCTAGTCTCCTGCGCCTTGCTGCGAAGCAGCCAACACGAAGCGGCACAATGAAGAAACTGCTCCTCGCGGCGGTCTTTCTGCTCTTCGCGGTATCATCTGCCGCGGCGCAAACCGTCCTGAACTTCGCCTTGCCGACGCCGGAGACCCATCCCCGGAACCAGGCGCTGGCGCGATGGGCGGATGTCGTAAAATCGCGATCGGGCGGGCAACTTACGGTCTCTTTCCGTCACGGTGTGACGGAATATCCCGGTGCGCGCATCCCGGCGGCTGTGGCAGAGGGCGTATACGACCTCGGTGCGCCCGGCTGGTGGCATCTGGCACGATACGCACCGGACTATGCCCTCCCATCGCTGCCGATGTTTTACGGGCGGGATATCCATACGCTCAGACCACTCTTCGACGGCAGGCTGGGTGAGGCGCTGCGGGACAAGCTCGAACAGGCGCTTCGTGTTCGTGTGCTGGGCAATCCATTGGATCTTGGTTTCGGCCAGATTTTCACCGCCAACAAACCGGTTAAAACCTATGCCGATCTGCAGGGTTTGAACATCCGGGTGCCGGGTGGTAGGGCCGATCTGGCACGGTACCTGGTATTCGAGGCGACCCCGCGGCGTGTTGCCGTGCGCGATCTCGCCGATGCGCTGCGACGCCAGCTCGTCGGCGGGCTGCTGGCGACAGACAACTTCGTTGCCGATTCAGCATTGTGGGACGTCGGGGTGCGGCATGGCTTTATCGATAACCAGGTCTTCTACCTCTACACGCCGATCATCAACCGGGCGCGTTGGGAGGCCTTGTTCGACGATGAGCGGATTTGGCTGATGGAAAGTTGGGCCGCAGCGCTTTCAGAGATGCGGCTGCTTATGGCAAGCCGTCAGGAACGTTCGCGCACTCTTGCGGCCCGCAACGGCGTTCAATTTGTCGAAGTGCCGGCGGCGGAACGGCGGACCATGCGCGGCACCTTGCTCGAGGAACAAAAGGCGGTGGTCAAAGCGCTCGAGATTGACCCGCAGATTGTCGAACTGGCACGCTCACTGCTCGATGCGAAGCCGCGATAGCCTCTCTCTCAGGAACGGCCAGACCAACACGAAAAACAAACCGGTGATGACCAGTGTCAAAGCGGTGCCCTCCCGCCAACCGACCTGTTCGCTGAGTACGAGCGCGCTCATATAGACGCCGCTGATCGGGATTGCCAGGGTCGAGGCTGCGGCCACCGCGGCGGGCACCAGACGCAGCAGCGAATACCAAGTCCAATGGCAGATCACCATCGCAATGATCGCCGTGTAGAGCATACCGCCGATCGCGGGCAAGCTCGCGGTCCGGATATCGGTCGGATCTTCCATCACGGCCATGCCGATGATCATCGGCACTGTTCCAACGGCAACCTGCCAGGCGGTCAGCATGATGGTCGAAAGGCGCCAGCGGTGCATCTTGATGGCCACCGTACCGCCGGCCCAGCACAGCGCGGCTGCCAGGACGAGCAGTACGCCGCGCACCGACAACATGGAACCGTCCAGTTTTCCGATATTCAATACGAGGACACCGCTGATCCCGAACACGATCCCGAGGAGGCGCACCACGGACAGTTTTTCCTTAAGGAAAAAGCGGGCGAGAAACGCTGCCCAAAGCGGCATCGTATAGGCGATGATGACCGCTTTTGCGGCGTCAATCTCCAACAGGCCGAACGTGAGGAACAATTGCCAGCCGGCGATGTTCAACATGCCCGCGGCGACCACAGGCCAGAAATCTTGACGCGGGATCGCGAACGGCTCCCGCATGATCAAGACGCCGATGCATAAGAGGCCGATGGCGGCGATGGCGTTACTGATGGTGCGAAAGGTAAAGGGCGCGATTTCGGAAAGACCCAGCTTCATCGCTGGGAAATTCGATCCCCATAGCAGGACGAGGACAGCCACGAGAACGAGGCCGAAAAGCGGCATCGCCTCGGTATTGTGGTCGGAGGTATTGCGGGACACGTTCGGCTAGCAGCGGCCCTTACGTCGCGCGCCGAAACAGTCGCGGTCGTCGCGGCGTTGCGGGAACAACTCCATGGTCGTCCGTGTGATCATGTTGCGGAAGCGCGGGTCGTTTGGCGCCGTTTCCCCTTCCAAGGTGGCATGGGCCAGAGAAAGCAGCGTCTGGTCCCGGCAAAACACCATGCGGACCGTGTAGTCGTCCTTCGGGCCATTGGTCGCTGGCACCATATTGTTTGCGCACGGCGCTGCCGCCGATTCATCCTTCGTGTCGTCGGGATTGAGCGCGACAACGACATGGTATTCCGGATTGTACTCGCCTTTCGGTTTGTCGGTGAAATAGGCGTCCGGTGTGAAGGGCAGGGGCTGGTACCAATTGACCGGTTGCATCGCAGCAAGCACAGCATCATGCGTCGCACGATCGGTTGCCTTCGGGAAGGGGTTCCCCGCAATTACCGTCCGAACCGCCTTGTTTGCCGCAGCATGCCGGAACTCAGAAGGCGAGTAGGCGTGATCCTGGATCAGCGAATAAACAGCCGCGTCCGTCTTACAACCGCCGAGCGCGAGACCGCAAAGCAGTAAGATGCTGGTGAAGCGACGCATAACAGCAATATAAATAGGTTGAATTCAAAAAGCGAAAAGAGTGTGCCATGGAAATTCGCGCCTTGACCGATGCCGTACGGTCGGAACTTCCCGTAAGTGGCGAGGAACTCAATCTGGACGCGAAAGGTTGGGGTTTGGTCATCGTCGATATCGTGAACGGTTTTGCGACCGTGGGCGCGGGAAACCTGGCGCCGCCTGCCGAGAACCCGCAAGTCACACAAATGGTCGCAGAGAGCGACCGGCTAGCGCGGGGATTTGCCGAGCAGGGCTGGCCGATTCTGGCCTTCCTCGATACGCATGAACCGGGCAAGCCGGAACCGCCCTATCCGCCACACTGCGAAGCCGGGACGGGAGAGGAAGAATTGGTGCCGGCCCTGAAATGGCTGGAGGCGGCGCCGCAGGCCACCCTGGTCCGCAAGGATTGCATCAACGGATTTGTGGGCGCGATCGGCGCCAGCGGCGAAAATGCGGTGGTGGATTGGGCCAACGCCAACGAGATCGAAAATCTGCTCGTCGTCGGTATCTGCACCGATATCTGCGTGATGGATTTCGTGCTAACGATGTTGTCCGCCCGCAACCATGGTCTCACACAGCGATGCGAGGAGATCTACGTCTATGACGATGGCTGTGCGACCTATGATTTACCGAAAACGGTTGCGTCGTCGTTGGGCCTTCCGGAAACGGCTAGTCATCCGCAGGATTTGACGCACCACGTGGGCCTCTACTTCATGGCGGCGCGCGGTGCCCGTATCGCCAACGCCGTGGAAATTGCCTAGGACTAAGTCCACCGTGCGTAAGGTCTGGATCGCTGCCGTCATTTTGCTTGGAGTCCTTATGGTAGGGGCGGGCGGCGGTTATTTGTGGCTGCGCACGTCGCTGCCGATGGTCGACGGGACGGTTGCCCTGGCCGGGCTCGGCAAGCCCGTCTCCGTCTATCGCGACGTCGAATCGATTCCGCATATCTTTGCCGAGTCAGAGCGCGATGCCTATTTCTCCCTGGGATACGTTCATGCGCAGGACCGGCTTTGGCAGATGGAGTTTCTGCGCCGGTTGGGGGCGGGCCGGCTCGCCGAAATTCTCGGCGAGCGGTTGGTCGGGACCGACAGATACATTCGAACCCTCGGGCTGCAGCAGGTCGCCGAGGCGGTTTTCGAGAATTCTTCGCAACCCGTTAGGGCGGCGCTGAGCGCCTATGCCGATGGTGTTAATGCGTGGCTGTCGGCACGGCGTTTTGCCCTGCCGCTGGAATTTTTGCTTCTGCGCCATGAGCCCGAGACCTGGCGACCGACCGACCCGCTGCTCTGGAGCCGCCTGATGGCATTGCGTCTCGGCCGCAATAGCGGCACCGAACGGATGCGTTTGCATGTGGCCGAGGTCCTGGCGGAGAATGGTCTGCCTGCCGCTATGATCCACGATCTGTGGCCTGCCTCCGGGCCGGATGCGGTGACCTCTGTCGCCAGAGTCGCCGATTTGCCGGTCCCGTTTCCCGCGAAAGACAGTGGCTCCAACGGCTGGATCGTGCATGGCAGCCGCACCAAGTCCGGCAAGCCGATTCTTGCCAACGATCCGCATCTGCGCTTCGGCGCACCCATCCTGTGGTATCTGGCTCATATGGAAGCGCCCGGTCTGCGTCTGACCGGCGCGACGGTGCCGGGCGTGCCCTTCATGGTCCTCGGCCACAACGGGTCTATCGCCTGGGGCATGACCAACGGCGGCGGCGATGTTGAGGACTATTTCCTCGAGGAAGCCGTGCCGGGTAAACCGGCGCGATATCGCACGCCGGATGGGTCGCAGCCTTTCGAGGCTCGGCGGGAGGTAATCCGGGTCAAGGAAAGCGACCCGGTCCCGTTCACGGCACGGCGGACCCGCCACGGACCGGTGATGTCGGACCTGCGGCCGGGGGCCAGGGAGCTTGCGGCCCTGGCGACGCCGGCGTTGCGTGGCGACGACCGCACGGTCGAAGCGTTGTACGCCATTCACCGGGCTCGGGGCTGGCGGGAATTCGAGGCCGCGGCACAGAATTTTCATACCCCGCACACCAATCTGTTCTTCGCCGCAGCCGACGGCGACATCGGCTTTGTATCGTCCGGACGGTTCCCGCTGCGCCGGGCGGGCGACGGGTTTATCCCGGTGCTGGGCGCGTCGGGCGCGTTCGACTGGTCCGGCTTCGTTCCGATGGCGGCGGTGCCGCGTCTCCATAACCCACCGTCAGGCTTTATCGTTAACGCCAACAACCGGGTTGTCGCAGAGGACTACCCGTATATGATCGCGCGCAATTGGGGTGCACCGTACAGAGCGCAACGTATCGTCGAAGTACTGGCGGGGCAGACAGCGCACGATATCGCCGCGAGCCAGGCCCTGTTGCGCGACACTGTGTCGGCCGCCGCGCGGCAACTGCTGCCGTTGATGCTCGACTTTCGCGTGCGCGATCCGCGGGCGCGCAAGGCGGTGGCTTTGCTGACGGCGTGGAACCACGAGATGAACCGCGATCGGACGGAACCGCTGCTCTACGCAGTTTGGCTGCGTCATCTGGGATTGGCCCTTGTCACCGACGAGCTGGGCGGCGCCAAGGCGCGGGATTTTCACGCGCTGGTGCAGCGTCCAGGCGCGGCTTTCATCGCGGCGGTACTATCCGATAAACGGTACTGGTGCGACGATGTCGGCACGGCGAGAACGGAAACCTGCGGCGAGGTGCTGGAGCTGTCCCTGGTCAAGGCGATCGAGGAACTCACCCAGGTGCTGGGACCGGGAATGACCGACTGGCGATGGGGCGACAGGCATCGCGCTCGTTTCGATCATCCGGTTCTGACCCATGTGCCGCTGCTATCCCGGTTTGCCAATCTCAGCGTCGAGAGCGATGGCGGCGATTACACGGTCAACCGGGGCATGACGGCGGGGCCAAGACAGGCGGTACCGGACGCGCATGTGGACGGTTCTGGATATCGGGCGGTCTACGATCTTGCCGATCTGCGGAACAGCCGCTTCATGATCGCGACGGGGCAGTCGGGCAATTTTCTGTCGCGCTATTACCGCTCCTTTTTAGGGCGGTGGCGTGAGGGGGATCTTGTAAAAATACAAGGGGCTGAAATCCGCGGGACGCAGGCACCGCACCTACGCCTCATACCAAAAGAATAGCTTCTTTTCAGCGTATTAAGCCTGATTTCGGGCGTGCGCCAACAGCTTGTAGCGGCTTCGAATTCTCTTCGCGAGGTCGGCCGGCCACCGGCCGCCCTCCACATGGTCGAGGAACCAGTCGAGCACCATCGGGAAATGGCTCTCATGGCCGGTTCGTTGCGAATCTGGGACGGTCAATTCGAGCCCCAAATCCGACTCGCGGCAGGCCAGTCCGGGAAGGGTTTCGCGCCACGACGGTAGTGCGTCCTCGACCCGGGCGCACAAATCCGCGCTGCCGGTCAGATGGATCTGGTTCACATGTCCCGTCTCTGGTCCCTGGCGGATGGTAATGCCGCAGCCGGTGCCGCGTACCACCGCGCTGTGGATGTCGCCGCTGCCGGCCGGCTCTCGTTGCCCCCACTCGGCGCGCTGCCGCACCCGAACCCCCTTGAGGCGATAGTCGATTTGGCCATTGCAGGAGAGCTGCAACACGCCGTCCTCGATCGGATCGCTCAGCCCTGCGGGAAAGGCATCTGCCCCCGTACTCTCGGCGAACAAATCGAGCGGCACTTCGGTCGGCCAGCGCGTTGCGGTGTCGATCGTGAAATCCTGTTCGTAGTCCGCGGTATCGTCCGGGTCGATCAGCCACTGCGCCTGGTCGACAATGTGCGACTGGATATCGACCAGCCCGTCGCCCTGGATTCCGCTGTCGAAGTACCATTGCGGGCGCTGCAGCGGCTTGCCGTTCACCACTTTGTAGAGATGGTGGATCGAGCCTATCTCGAAGGCTGGTTCGTCGGTCGCGATATCGAACGTCCCAAACACATTTTCGGTCGTGATCACCTGGCGGCGCAGCTGCGCGATCGTGTCGTGCCGGTTGGTCATGATGTCGAGGGCCAGCGGAAAGTCCTCTGTCACCGCCTCCAGGTCTGGCAGGGCGGCGCTCGACGTGATCCAGGGCTTATCCACCAGCGCATGCAGTCCGGCATCGTGCAGGGCGCGGATCGCGGCCAGCTTGCCGTTGTTGCGCCCGGCCAGCACCGCAATCTCACCGCGCCGCTCGTCGATCAGCCGCGCCATCGGGTCCGGCCCGACATGCAGATTGACCTCCCACCGGGTCGGGTCGTCTGCCCGGCTGTTGAAGGAATCGATCAGCGCCAGGAAGGCGTCCAGATCCGGCCCTTCCGGCGCGTACACATGGATCGCCGGGTAGACTCGCGGATTGGTTACGCGCAGGGTCATCGCCGCGTGAAAATGCCCGGGATCGCAGAACAGTAGCGTGTGCATGCCGCCGTCCCCTCTGTCGTTATCGGTGTGATCTAATTGTCGCCGGCGAACCGGACGACCCGGTCGGCATTCTGCGCGGCGACGTCCTTGCTCCTTGTGATCTCGATGCCCACGGCGGAAACGCCGTCGATCGCGTCCAGCTTCTCCGCCCGCACCGTCGCCTCGACGACCCGCTCATCCGCGAGGCACAGATCGGCGACCTGGCTGGCCAGGGTCTCAACCAGATTGACATGGCCTTCGTCGGCGAGTTCGCGGATACGGTCGACAACTCCGGCATAGCAGACCACCTGGCGGTACTTGTCCGCATCGAATTCGGACGCCTCGCGCGCCAGCAGGTCCACATTGAAGCGCACCCGCTGCGGCCCTTCATGTTCATGGTCGTAGATGCCGATGCGCCAGGGCACCACGAGGTCGCGTACGAAGATTCGGTACAGGCCGGTCTCGGCGCTCTCCGTCGGCGGGGCAAGGGGCGTGCCTGCGGTGGTCAAACCCGATATCCTCCCGGGTGTTGGCGGATGACGCGCATTATGGTGGGGTGCCGTCAGCGCGGCAATGGATTTCCGAGAGAGCGCGGCAGCGATGCGTCTGCAAGATCGATTTGACTGGGGCCGCCAGACCTACGTCATGGGTATCCTTAACGTCACGCCGGATTCCTTCAGCGGTGACGGGGTGGGCGATGTCGGCGGGGAGACCGTCCGCCGAGCCGTGGGCCAGGCGCGTGCCTTCGCGGCGGCCGGGGCGGATATCCTGGATATCGGCGGCGAAAGCACGCGGCCCGGTTCGGAGCCCTTGACCGCAGAGGCGGAACGGGACCGCGTCGTGCCGGTGATCACCGCCGTGCGCGCCGCCTTGCCCGATATCGCCGTCTCGGTCGATACCTACCGAGCCGCGGTGGCCGAAGCAGCCCTCGAGGCGGGCGCGGATATGATCAACGACGTCTGGGGACTGCGCGCCGATCCGGCGCTGGGCCCGCTGGCGGCGATGCGCGGCGTGCCGGTCGTCCTGATGCATAACCGCAGCAAGCCGGGTGCGGCCGTGATGGACGCGCGGCTGGGTGGGCAATACGACGCGCCGGACTATGGCGATCTGCTGGCCGACGTCGCGACCGATCTGGCGGCGCTGGCGGCGGATGCGGCGGCGGCCGGGATCGGCAAGGACCAGATCGTGCTCGATCCGGGCCTCGCGTTCGGCAAGACCGTCGAACAGAACCTGCAATTGGTCGATCAGCTGGGCCTTTTGAAGGCGCTGGGCTATCCGCTCCTGGTCGGCCCGAGCCGCAAATCCTTTATCGGCCAGGTGCTCGGCCTCCCCGTCGAGGAAAGGGTGGAAGGCACCGCGGCCACGGTTGTCATCGCCATTGCGCGCGGCGCCGACATCGTGCGGGTGCACGACGTCGAGGCCATGGTCCGGATCGCTCGCATGACCGACGCCATCGTCAGGAGGGGTGACTAGCTATGGCAAAGGTATTTATCGCGCTCGGCGGCAACCAGGGCGACCGCGCCGTCCTGCTGCGCACCGCGCAGGACGCGCTGTGGGAGTTCGTGGTGCTGACCAGCCGCTCGCCGGTCTACGAGACCGCGCCGAAATACGTGACCGATCAGCCGCCCTTTCTCAACATGGTTGTCGAGGGCCACACGGAGCTGAAACCCGACGGACTGCTAAAGGCGTTGAAGGCGACCGAACGCAACATGGGCCGCGTCGCCGGCGGCCCCCGTAACGGCCCCCGGCCGATCGATCTCGATATCCTGTTCTATGACGATCTGAAGATGGAGACGGAGACCCTGACCATCCCGCACCCTAGGATCGCGGAACGCCGCTTCGTGCTGCAGCCACTGGCGGATATCGCGGGGGATTTCCGCCATCTGGTG
>Ga0310344_10001678_pt1 | contig 16827 bp, 13 predicted proteins | sample HC15DNA20200_MG_FD_203801 | JGI IMG/M metagenome (GOLD analysis project Ga0310344, IMG submission 203801) | Marine microbial communities from station ALOHA, North Pacific Subtropical Gyre - HC15-DNA-20-200_MG | ecosystem: Environmental > Aquatic > Marine > Oceanic | place: Pacific Ocean: North... | reverse complement strand
TTTTGCAGAATATGGCCTTCAAACGGACCCGAGTGGCCAATATTCAGCGCTATGGAAACCTTTTCACTTAATAGGTCTTGAATTAGGTATATCTGTTGCAAGTGTGGCTTTGCGGCGTGAACCTACAGGGCAAGCATGTGGATTTATAGGCGATGTAGTGGCTACAGCTAAAAAGAACCTTCAGGCTGGTGAAATACTCGATGGCGAGGGCGGGTTCACCGTATATGGAAAGCTACTACCGGCTAATGATAGTCTTGCATCCGGTGGACTACCAATAGGTCTAGCAAATAATATAAAACTTAAAAATTCAATTCAAAAGAATGACCAAATAACCTGGAATGATGTAGATATAGATAATAATAATCCGGCAGTAAAAGTAAGAAAAGAGATGGAGTTTATGTTCACTGACAAAACTCTACATAATACTGCTGCCTAAAATGTACGAGAGTTGCAAGAATCAATTGTAAAGCGTATTGGTCCGCCGCCATGCCTGAAGGAATAATTAAATCAAATAACAATAAACTCTCTCCACTAGGAGTATACAAGACTCTAATTGAGTCTGGAAAACTAAAAACAGATGTTTCACAAGATATTGGAGCTAAAAAACTACAAGATTTATATGAAAGTGTTGAAAGCCATCAACACACTAAAGATAAATGGAAAATGGGATGGAAAAAGTTTCTTAGAATAAGACAGCCCAATACCGAGACACCTCGTGGTTTATACATACATGGCCCAGTTGGTCGGGGAAAATCAATGTTGATGGATTTATTCTTTAATTCATCAAAAGTGAAAGAAAAGCGTCGAGTCCATTTCCATGAATTTATGCTGGAAGTTCAAGAGCGTCTAACTAAAGAAAGAAACACAAAAAAACGTGAAGATCCACTAATGGCCGTTGCTTCCGACATAGCTGATAGCACATGGTTAATGTGCTTCGATGAATTTCATGTAGTAAATATAGCTGATGCTATGATTCTTAGCAGATTGTTTCAAAAACTATTTGAACGAGGCGTAGTAGTAATAGCCACCTCCAATACGTCTCCACAAGAACTATACAAGAATGGGTTACAACGTGACCGTTTTCTGCCATTTATTGATCTAATATGCGATCACCTGGATGTTTTTGATATTGATACTGGTATAGATTTTCGGCTAGATAGGCTTAAAGGACAGCCTGTGTACTACTCACCACTAGGCAACACCTCCACTGAAAAACTTAATCGAGCATTTGAAGCCTTGACTGATAATGATCCCACAACTGAGGTTGAACTTACAGTTCTTGGTCGCAAAATAATTGTGTCAAAGGCCGCTCATGGGGTAGCACGCTTTAGTTTTGATGAACTTTGCCGTACACCACGAAGTGCGGCAGACTTTTTAAAAATTGCAAACCGGTTTCATACTATAATGATAGATGGAATTCCTAAATTACATGCTGAAGAAAGAGAAGTTGCAAAAAGATTTGTGGTTCTAATTGACTCTCTATATGAGAAAAAAGTCAATTTATTTGCTAGTGCAGAAACAGAACCCAGTAAAATTTATTCATCAGGAGACGTAACGTTTGAATTTCAACGAACAATTTCAAGGCTTATTGAAATGCAAGCTGACGACTACTTAGGTTCGATTCATCTATCAAGCTCAGAAGATAATGAAAGCTTATAGATCTGCGGGTTGAACCCCTTGGAAATAAGGGTTACACAGCAGGTACAATAGTAGCTAGATTATCTATATAGCTGCGATATACTTAATGAACTTACTCTAGGATAATTAACCTATGGCACGAAAAAAAATAGCACTAATCGGAGCTGGCAATATTGGCGGCACCCTAGCACACTTGATTGGAATCAAAGAACTAGGAGACGTCGTCCTATTTGATATAGTTAAAGGTATGCCTGCCGGCAAAGCACTTGACTTAGTTGAATCCTCTCCCGTTGAAGGATTTGACTCAGAAATGGTTGGTGCAAGTAACTACAGGGCGATAAAAGACGCCGATGTGGTTATTGTTACTGCAGGAATAGCACGCAAACCTGGAATGAGCCGCGATGACTTAATAGGTATTAATACAGGTGTAATGAAGTCCGTTGGTGAAGGTATTCGTAAAAACTGCCCAAACGCATTTGTTATTTGCATAACTAATCCTTTGGACGCTATGGTTGGAGTTCTACGAGAAGCAGCCAAACTAAAAGCTAATAAGTGTGTTGGAATGGCCGGGGTTCTGGATAGTGCACGTTTTCGTTATTTTCTAGCAGAAGAATTTAATGTTTCTGTTGAAGATGTAACAGCTTTTGTCCTCGGTGGTCATGGTGATACCATGGTTCCACTTGAGCGTTATTCTACAGTTGCAGGTATCCCCCTTCCTGACCTAGTAAAGATGGGGTGGACAACACAAAAACGCCTAGATTCTATAGTACAAAGGACACGTATGGGAGGTGGAGAGATTGTTGAGCTACTAGGAAACGGATCAGCCTTTTACGCTCCAGCCTCATCGGCCATAGCCATGGCTGAATCATACCTAAAAGATAAGAAACGGGTTCTACCAGCAGCAGCATGGTTGACCGGACAATATGGAGTTAAAAATCTATATGTAGGAGTTCCTGTTATAATTGGTGCTAACGGAATTGAACGAATTGTTGAGGTTAAGTTTACACCCAAAGAACGCTCAGCATTCCGAAAATCAGTTAAAGCAGTGCAAGGGCTGGTAGACATAACAAAAAAAATACAGCGCGAATCCAAGAAAAAGAGTTAGTAATCAATATAAATAATATTTAGCGTTAATATATAATATTACATGAGAAACTTTATAAATGTACTATGTTTAAATTAAGTAATAAAATTTTAGTTATGTCACTTATGGGCTGGTAACCACACAAGTTTATACAATGTCATACTTTACTGAGTTTTGAACTCCATTCTCTCCCAACTGGGCAAAAGTTACTATGAATATTCATGAGTATCAGGCTAAAGCGATTTTATCATCGTATAATATTAAGACTCCAAAAGGAAAAATAGCCTTTAATGCGGACGAAGCAGCAAAAATAGCTCAAGACCTAGGTGGAAAAATATGGGTAGTAAAATCCCAAATACATGCAGGAGGAAGGGGAGCAGGCAGGTTTACTAATAACCCCGATGGCCAAGGTGGTGTCAGGATTGCAAGAAGCAATGAAGAAGTCAAAGCCCATGCAGCTGAAATGCTTGGCCAGGTGTTAGTCACTAAACAAACAGGGCCTGAAGGAAAAAAGGTAAAACAAGTCTATATCGAAGAAGGCTGTAACATTAGTCGTGAGCTTTATCTTTCAATTTTGATAGATCGTAGTAATTCGAACATTACAATAATAGCCTCTACTGAAGGCGGTATGGATATTGAAACTGTAGCAAAAACATCACCAGAAAAGATTCTAACATTACCGATTGATCCAGTTAGTGGATTAAAGGCTTTTCATTCTCGAAAAATATCTTATTTACTTGGTATTCCTGAAAATAAAATTCAAAATGCTTCAGATATGATGTCTAGCCTTTATAAAGCATTTATTGACCTAGACGCTTCTCTAATTGAAATTAATCCTCTTGTAATCACAGATGATGATGAAATAGTCGTGCTTGATGCTAAAATGAATTTCGATGATAACGCGCTTTATCGTCAGCCCAAAATAATTGCAATTCGTGATGAGGATGAAGAAGATCCAATGGAGCTCGAAGCCTCAAAGCATGATCTTAACTATATTAAACTTGACGGATCAATAGGCTGCATGGTTAACGGAGCAGGTCTTGCGATGGCAACCATGGACATAATCAAACTTTATGGGGGCCAACCAGCAAATTTCTTAGACGTAGGTGGATCTGCAGATAAAGAGCGTGTGACTACAGCTTTTAAAATTATATTATCTGATCCTAACGTAGAAGGAATAATGGTCAACATTTTTGGTGGCATAATGCGGTGTGATGTAATTGCAGAAGGGGTCATAGCGGCAGCACACGAAGTAGAACTCAATGTTCCCCTAGTTGTGCGTTTAGAGGGAACAAATGTTGAATTAGGGCAAAAAATTCTTATAGATTCTGGGCTACCAATTGTCTCAGCGGATAATCTTGCCGATGCAGCCAGAAAAATAGTCAATGAAGTAGCAAAGGCATCATAAAATATGTCTGTTTTGGTAAATAATAAAACAAAAGTCATATGCCAAGGGCTAACAGGCTCTCAAGGCAGCTTTCATTCACAGCAAGCAATCACTTATGGAACTAACATGGTGGGAGGGGTAACGCCCGGAAAAGGTGGTTCCTCCCATTTAAATCTTCCAGTTTTTAATACTGTATCCGAGGCTGTTTTTCAAACGGAAGCTAATGCTTCGGTAATTTATGTACCTCCTCCATATGCTGGCGACGCTATACTCGAAGCTATTGAAGCAGGTATTGAATTAGTTGTGTGTATTACAGAAGGAATTCCTGTAATTGACATGGTAATGGTAAAACGAGCTTTAAGTGGTACAAAAACTCGGCTAATCGGTCCGAACTGCCCCGGTATTATAACGCCTGGGGAATGTAAAATCGGAATTATGCCAGGCCATATACACAGGAGAGGACGTGTTGGTATTGTATCGAGATCTGGAACTCTAACCTACGAAGCAGTTGCCCAAACTACCGCAGCTGGATTAGGTCAAACCACTTGTGTTGGTATAGGAGGAGATCCAGTAAACGGAAGTCATTATATTGATATTATCTCAATGTTTCTCGATGATGATGAAACAGAAGGTATTATAATGATCGGTGAGATTGGGGGATCGGCTGAAGAAGAGGCAGTCGACTTCATTAAAAATTCTTCTATAAAAAAACCTATTACTGGATTTATAGCTGGTGTAACAGCTCCCTCAGGCAAGAGGATGGGCCATGCCGGAGCAATTATATCCGGAGGTCAAGGAACTGCAGAGGCTAAAATTGAGGCCATGAATTCAGCGGGAATTTATGTTGCTAATTCTCCAGCAGAGCTTGGAAGTACTATGTTGAAAGCCCTAAGCAGCTAAAAATAAATAATAGTACCGTTCGTAAAAATAAAATAAAAATCACCCTTAAAAATAAGTTAGCTGTTTGATCAATAGACATATTTAACTTTAAGTAAGAGTTTCAGCACATTTAATCATACACATTTCCTGTTTAAAAGGACCTGATATTAAAATGAAGGCTTGGAAAATTATAATGATAATGTGCTTTGCCCATGTCCTAAGTATGACGGGCTTTGCAACTTTCCCAGCTCTAATTCCTATTTTAATGCCTCTATGGGAACTAACTAACACTCAGGCTGGCTGGGTAAGTGGAGTTTTTTTCGCTGGATATGTGTTATCAGTTCCAGTTCTTGTTTCTCTAACCGATCGCATAGATTCACGTTGTATTTATATTATTGGACTAATAATTTCTATTGTTGGCTTATTAGGATTTACTTTTTTAGCGAATGGATTCTGGTCTGCTCTTACTTGGCAAATAGTACATGGTGCAGGAATTGGAGGTACTTATATGACTGGACTAAGAGTTATGACAGACAGAATTAAAAAGACTAACCCTTCACGCGCTATTGCATTTTATACCGCATGTTTTTCTTTAGGAACTGCAGTATCTTTTATTTTGTCTGGAATGGTGGCAGATTGGCTAGGGTGGAGTTGGGCATTTGCTCTAAGTGCTCTCGGGCCAATCTTAGCCATAATAGTAACTTTATTATTTCTAAAAACTTATAATATTAATAAAGATCAACTTCCACATACTCATTTACTCGATTTTCGTCCAGTTTTTAAAAACCGCAAAGCTATGTCATATACTTTGGCCTATATTGGACACTCATGGGAACTGTTTGCTCTCCGTGCATGGATAGTAGCATTCTTAGTTTTTGCAGGTGCAGAAAAGACAGGGTTTAGTATTATTAGCGCAACTATCATTGCTGGAGTTGCAAGTGTAATTGGTGGACCAATTAGTATTATTGGAAATGAAATATCGGAACGCTATGGTCGACGAAAAACCATTATAGTAATCATGGTTTTTGCCAGTTTAACATCCATAATAACCGGTTATAGTGCGAGTTTATCAATTGGAGCAGCAGCAATATTTATAATTATATATAGCGGGTTTGTTATGGGTGATTCCGCATCTCTCACAGCTGGAGCATCGGGAGCAGCTATATCAGGTTATCGCGGAGCTACACTCGCCGTACATTCCATACTTGGCTTTACCGGGGCATTGCTAGGTCCCTTATGTGCAGGGTTAGCCCTCGACTTTAGTGGAGGACAGTCTAGTGCAAACGCCTGGGTAATTGCTTTTGCTACAATAGGTTTTGGATCTGTGATGGGAATAATCTCTTTAATAAAGCTGGGTAAAGTTAGTTTAAACACTTAATACATTTATCAATTCAAGGTTTTCTAATCAAAATAAACTAAATTATTTTTATATGTAAATCAGGGAAGACCATGGTCTTACAAAAAAAACAAATAACTTATGTGATCATTGGATGCGCCCTTGGAATAATAGCTATTGGCACAGGCATACAACAAACTTTTGGGCTATTTATGCTCCCAATAAGTGTAGAATTAGGATGGGGAAGAGAAGTTTTATCTCTATCTTTAGCAACCCAGGCTCTAATGATTGGTATTGCAACGCCTTTTGTAGCAGCTTTGGCTGACAGATGGGATCCCGCTCGGGTTATGATTATAGGAGGGCTTGTTTATGCACTAGGTATTATATTCATGTCCCAATCAAATACTCCTTTTACGATGTTTATAAGTTCAGGGCTACTGGTAGGTGCCGCAGCTGCCACATGTGGAATGCCTGTAATACTATCTATAGTCAGCCGTAATGTAAGTGCTGAAAAACGAAGCATGTGGTTAGGTACGGTTACCGCTTTCGGTACTATTGGCCAATTTATAATTGTACCTTTCAGTCAACATTTAATAGATAAAAGTGGCTGGCAGGGTACACTTATTGTAATTGCATTTATAGCGGCGTTAATTGTACCCCTCGCTGTTTTTATAATATTTGCTGAAAAAACTAAAAAAGTTACTGCTTCTGAACAAAGATTGGGGGAAGCCCTAAATGAAGCACGAAATCACTCCGGTTACATATTACTTGTTATAGGTTTTTTTGTGTGTGGTTTTCAGGTACGCTTCATTGCAGCACACCTTCCAGCATATCTTGGTGATCTTAATTTCTCAGGAGAATTGGCAGCTACAGCCCTAGTTCTAATTGCAATCTTTAACGGTTTAGGATCGTGGGGTTTTGGGTTTTTAGGTGGGCGCTATAGTAAAAAATATTTGCTTTGCTGGCTATATGCCCTGCGTTCTCTTGCAATTTATTTTTTTATTACAATTCCAGCTAGTCCAACTACTGTTATAGTGTTTTGTTGCTTGATAGGGCTTTTATGGTTAGGCACAGTGCCTCTAACTAGCGGTATAGTAGCACAAATTTTTGGCACGCGTTATATGGCCACGCTATTTGGTATAGTGTTCCTTAGCCACCAGATAGGAAGCTTTTCAGGCGTCTGGCTAGGTGGAAAATTATTTGACTTAACGGGGTCTTATTCAACTGTCTGGTGGATATCTATATTTTTGGGCTTTATTGCAGTTATAGTACATGCGTCAATAAACGACAGACCAATTAAACCATTAGATAAGTAGCAGTATAATAATTATTAAATATAAAACTCTAAAAACTTAAATCTATACTTTTTTTATTGATGCTCGAGGATGGGCTTGTCCGTAAACGTCCATTAAGCGCTCTGTATCAACATCTGTATAAAGTTGGGTAGAAGATAGAGAGGCGTGTCCTAGCAATTCTTGTATAGTTCTTAAATCACCACCAGCCCCTAATAAATGCGTTGCAAAAGAGTGTCTCAAGGAATGAGGGGTAACTTCTTTAGGTAATCCAAGATACCCCCTTAGCGCCTGTAATCGATACTGCAAAACTCTAGCGTTCAGCCGTCCGCCACGAACACCTATAAACAAAGGACCTTTTTCAGATAGTTTATAAGGACAAGATTCAATATAATCAGTAATCGCATTTATAACTGCAGGAAGAATTGGAACTAAACGTTGTTTATCACCCTTACCTTTTATAATGATATTATTGCCCGAAGGACTAGGTACTAATGGAAATTCATTAAAATTTAGATTTAAGGCCTCAGAAATACGCAAACCTCCGCCATATAACAATGAAAACACAGCTACATCCCTAATATACACCCACTTAGGAGATTTACTCATTATAGGTTCACCCGCTCTTTCCAAAAGATCTTTCATTTCTGAAACCGCTAATGCTTTTGGAGTAGAATAAAACTTCTTAGGACTAATCACTGAACTAATAGAAACATTATGAGCCAATCCCTCATGATCAAGAAATCTAAAAAAGCCTCTTACCACTGATACAGCTCTAGCAGTTGAGCTACGTGCCATACCCTTACGAGTGCGGTAAGCTAACCACGCACGAAAATCACCAGACTTTAAATCAGCTAAATCTTTTAACCTAGGCTTGTCACCTTGATGTAAGGATATAAAACATAAAAAAGCATTTAAATCATGAACATATGCAACTAGAGTATAAGGTGATAAATGACGTTCACTATAGAGTTTTTCATGCCATTTTTGAATTGCGCGTCTAAGCATTGTATCGCTGACGACGACAAAGTTAATGTCAAAATTTAATGCGGGAGGTCTAGCCATCTACAGATACATAGCTCCATTATATTAGCAAGGAATGCCAGAAGCTCAGTTCCTTGCCCAACATGAAAATGTTGGGGATGACGGCTTCCCATTGCAAAGATTGCCGGTGGTCCGTCCTTCTGAATTTCTAATCGTAAAATTGCCTCAGAACTTACCAAGCCTGATGTCTCAGCAAATATAAAACTATTCCCAACTATATTATCTCGTAAAACAACTTTGCGATCCGTTGAAATAAATTTATTTATTGTACCGTTCGGTAAAATTCTAATTCCGTTCGATATTGCTGGTGTAATGGTTCCATTTTCCAAACACAAAGCAACAGAATCGATATCTAAAAGGCCAACCAAATCAACAGTCATTAGTTCTACAAAATGTTCTAATGTTCTGGCTGACAAAAGCCTTAATACAGCAGTATTTATACGAGATTGGCTTTGCTGATTGCTGCGTCCAGAATCAATTAAGTTATCATGTTTTCTAGAAACATTAAGCAGCTCCTTTCTCAATCTACCTAAAATTACTTGTTGCAGATCCACAACTGAATTTGCTTTAGACTTAGAATCGGCAAATACGCGATCCGGTATTTGCATTCTCGACAGTAATTCCGGGTGCTTAACAAAAAAATCATTGTGATTATTTAAATATTCCACAACTTGTTTTGAGTTTAGATCGGATACTTGAATTTCATCAGATTTGCTTACTTTTTGACTCAATTAATACAGCCTTATTCCATTTTATTTTAAAATTTATGCTCGTGTTTTTGATTGTTCGATAATAGACTGGCCAGTTTTTCTCCAATCATCTAAAAAGGCTGTTAACCCTTTATCAGTCAAGGGATGCGAAAATAACTGACGCAAAACACTTGGTGGCAAAGTAACTACGTCCGCTCCAATCTTTGCTGCCTCAATGACATGTAAAGGATGACGCACAGAAGCTACAAGAACTTCGGTTTTTATGCCTGGATACTGGCTATATATACCAACAATTTCATCTATTAAGTCCATCCCATTACCTCCTACATCATCAATTCTACCAACAAATGGAGATATATAAGTTGCCCCTGCTTTAGCCGCAAGCAAAGCTTGACTAGCTGAGAAGCATAATGTGACGTTAACCATTTTATTTTGTTCCCGAAGCAACTTACACGTTTTTAAACCGTTTACAGTTAAGGGAACCTTGATAGTAACATTAGACGCAATTGACCCTAGAATTTCTGCTTCTTCTAGCATCATATCTACTTCGGTAGCAGTTATCTCAGCACTAACAGGCCCTGAAACTATTTCACATATACCGGCGATCACATCTAAAATATTACCCCCTGATTTAGCAATCAAAGAAGGGTTTGTTGTTACGCCATCAAGTAATCCTGTATCAGCAAGTTCCTTAATCTCATCCAGGTCCGCTGTATCGATAAAAAATTTCATCGCTATAATCCTATCGATCTAGAAGTTAAAAAAACACTGTATTCACCAATAACCGACAAATAACAGAAAACAAAAGTAAAACTTATATTGGTCATTTCCGAGTCGGGTAATAGAGTGTAACTGATGAAAAAGATAGATACCACTGCTTGCAATAATATAGACCTTCCTAAAATGCCTAAAAAAGATGGCAAAGAACAGGTCAGCGTCTTGATTCCTTTACCTCTAGCCAAAGCATATAATTACAGCGTACCTGAAAACTTAGAACTAAAACTCGGGGATTTTGTTAAAGTCCCACTTGGTTCAAGACAAGTAGTGGGGGTGGTTTGGGAAAAATCTGGTAATAAAAATGATCTTAGCAAGATTAAGTCTGTCATTTCACGTTTAGATGTTACCCCTTTACCTATAACTCTAAGAAAATTTATTGATTGGTTGGCCTCTTACTCAGTCACTCCTCAAGGTGCAGTTCTTCGCATGGCTATGAACGTAAGAAGTATTCTGGTGCCTACAAAACCACTAATAGCTTTTACAATTCCAAAAAATACATCTAAAAGAACAAGTGATTTAAGAATCACACAATCACGCAAACGTGTCCTAGATATACTTGCTAATAGTTCCCCCAAAAATATGCATGATTTATGCTTGGAAGCAAAGGTTAGCAGGGGCGTGGTTAACAACTTAGCCAAGAGTGGTCATATAAAAACTTTGTATGTATCTCCCCAGTCTACTTTTAAAAAACCAGACCCAGACCATCTCCATACGATAATATTAAGCAAAAAACAAAAAAATGCTGCCAATTATCTTTCAGAAAAAGTAACTAATTATAAATTTGATGTTACTTTACTAGACGGTGTAACTGGATCAGGTAAGACTGAAGTCTATTTTGAAGCTATAGCCACCTCGTTACGGCTAGGAAAACAGGCATTGGTATTATTACCTGAAATATCATTAACCCCACAATGGTTTGATCGTTTTCAAAGGCGTTTTTCTGCAGCACCAATTGTTTGGCATTCTGAACTAAATGAATCTAAAAGACGTCTTGCATGGCAGTCTGTAGCTACAGGCGAAGCAAAAGTAGTTGTAGGAGCCAGATCTGCCTTATTTTTACCATTTCAGAAATTAGGTTTATTGATTGTTGATGAAGAGCACGAAGGAGCTTACAAGCAAATTGAAGGTGTAACCTACCAAGCACGTGATATGGCTATTGTTAGGGCACAAATTTCTAAATGCCCTATAGTTCTCTCCTCAGCTACGCCTTCAATTGAAACTAGAGTTAATGTCCTAAAAAAAAGGTTTAATAGACTTGAGCTACCTAGAAGATACGGACCTGCAGTACTTCCTCTTCTAGAAGCAACCGACATGCGTGATAGCCAACTTAAAACTAACGAGTTCTTATCCTTCGATTTGCGTGAAGCATTAAACAAAAATATTATTTCAGGGGACCAATCACTGCTATTTTTAAATCGTCGTGGTTACGCTCCCCTCACTTTATGCCGCAAATGTGGCCATAGGTTTAAGTGTCCCAATTGCAGTGCTTGGTTGGTGGAACATCGATTGCAAACATCACTTCAATGTCATCATTGTGAATATAAAATTATAACACCCGATACATGCCCTAATTGTGAAGCCAGCAACTCTCTGACAGTCTGTGGCCCAGGAGTAGAACGCGTCGCAGAAGAACTTAAAACAGTTATTCCACATGCAAGAGTTAGAATAATGACTAGTGATACTGTTCGAAGTCCAAAAGCCGCGCGGGAGTTAATAGCTAGTATGGAGGCACAAGAAATAGATATATTAGTGGGAACACAGATGGTTGCCAAAGGACATCATTTTCCGAACCTTACACTTGTTGGGATTGTTGATGCCGATCTTGGTCTTAGCGGAGGGGATTTACGTGCCAGTGAACGCACCTACCAAGTACTGCATCAGGTTGCAGGTCGTGCCGGAAGAGCAGAACGTCCAGGGCGTGTAATATTGCAAACGTATCAACCTGGACATCCTGTCATGGAAGCAATGGTTAAAGGTGACCGAGAATCCTTTATGGAGTTAGAGGAAAAAAATAGGAAAGAAGGTGGCTGGCCCCCATTTGGACGACTAGCAGCCATTATTGTGACTAGTAATGATAGCTATAAGGCTGATCGCTTGGCTTCCCAGCTAGCTTACAATGCACCCTTAGGAAAAGATATTCATGTTCTTGGTCCTGCACCCGCACCAATCGCAGTTTTAAGAGGGCAACACAGGCGTCGCTTTCTACTAAAAACAAATCGTGAACAACCACTCCAACCCTTAATTCGTGCGTGGCTTGAAAAAGTAGCGGTGCCTTCAAATACAAAAATACGTGTAGATATTGATCCATACAATTTTCTATAAATAAAACTGTAGCGCGTCGAAATGTCGCCAAGTGCACTTATTATTAAATGCCCAGAATTCTGCCATTTATTAATAGCTCAAAACTTGCCACCGCGAATACCTTGTGCTACCAAGCTGCTGCTTCCTTACCACCTTTGGTTAGGTTTGTTAAAATATAGATTTTATTAATATAAAACAGATAGTTAACTGTTCCTTGTTACGGGACACATAATTTATCAAGGAGCCGCCAAAAGTGGCAACGGATTCAAACATAGTCAATGTTATAGCCGAACGTTACGCTTTAGCTGTTTATGAATTAGCAGATGAAGGGCGGATATTGGATAATATTGCCCAAGACCTCACGAAATTGCAATCACTGCTTGATGAAAGCGAAGACCTAAAAATACTTATTAGTTCTCCTTTGATTGACACTGATAAAAAGAAGCTGGCTATCGAAAAAATTATGCAGAAAGCTGAGGCCAATAGCCTTACGCAGCGTTTCATTGCAGTCATCGCACAAAACAATCGACTTTTTATATTACCAGCCACAATTGAAGCATTCCTAGCAGAGTTAGCTGGAAGACGTGGCGAAATTATAGCAGAGGTTACTTCTGCTAAAGAACTTAATGAATCACAAATAGACTCTGTTACCAATGTATTGAGAGGCGCGCTAGGTAACAAGGTAACAGTTGATGCAAAAATAGATTCTTCACTTATAGGTGGCTTAATAGTTAAAGTTGGGTCACGTATGATAGATGCATCACTTAAAACAAAACTGCAGCGCCTGCAGTTGGCCATGAAGGGAGCCCAGTAATGGAAATTCGTGCGGCGGAAATCTCTGCAATTTTAAAAGACCAAATTGCTAATTTCGATGCAGAATCTGATGTTTCAGAGATAGGCCAAGTCTTATCTGTTGGTGACGGTGTTGCGCGTGTTTACGGACTCGACAATGTCCAGGCTGGAGAAATGGTAGAATTTCCAGGTGGCATTAAAGGAATGACACTAAACCTAGAAACAGATAACGTAGGAATCGTTATTTTTGGAGACGATAGAGATATAAAAGAGGGCGATACAGTTAAACGTACTGGAGACATAGTAGATGTCCCCGTAGGTAAGGGCTTATTAGGTAGAGTCGTTGACGCCTTAGGAAATCCGATTGATGGAGCCGGACCTGTTGAAACAACCGAAAGACGTTTGGTTGAGGTCAAAGCACCTGGCATTATTCCACGTCAATCAGTATCAGAACCTATGCAGACTGGACTAAAGGCTCTAGATTCCCTCGTGCCGGTAGGCAGAGGGCAGAGAGAATTAATTATTGGTGATCGGCAAACAGGAAAAACTGCTGTAGCTATCGATACAATTCTTAATCAAAAAGCCGTAAATGACTCAGATGACGAGACAAAAAAGCTATACTGTATTTATGTAGCGATTGGACAAAAACGTTCAACGGTGGCGCAAGTTGTAAAAACGCTTCAAGATTCCGGCGCTATGGATTATACGGTGGTAGTAGCTGCTTCAGCTTCAGAACCTGCACCTCTACAGTTTTTGGCGCCTTATGTAGGTTGTGCAATAGGTGAATATTTTAGAGATAATGGCATGCACGCTGTTATCATATATGATGACCTTTCAAAGCAGGCGGTAGCATACCGTCAAATGTCTCTACTTCTAAGACGGCCACCTGGACGTGAAGCATATCCGGGTGATGTTTTCTACGTTCATTCACGTTTGCTAGAAAGAGCCGCTAAGATGAATGATGATTTAGGTGGAGGGTCTCTAACAGCTCTGCCTGTCATAGAAACTCAAGCTAATGATGTTTCTGCGTATATACCAACAAATGTAATTTCTATAACTGATGGCCAAATATTCCTAGAAACTGACTTATTTTATAAAGGGGTTCGCCCTGCAATAAATGTGGGCCTATCAGTAAGCCGTGTAGGATCGGCAGCACAATCGAAAGCAATGAAGAAGGTTGCCGGAACAATAAAATTAGAGCTCGCACAATTTAGAGAGATGGAAGCATTTTCTCAATTTGCTTCGGACCTTGACCAGGTCACACAGCGACTGCTCGCTAGAGGAGCTAGATTAACCGAGTTATTAAAGCAACCTCAGTATTCGCCTATGCCCATAGAAGAACAGGTAATTGCAATATATGCTGGGGTTCGTGGTTATCTTGATGATGTGGATGTATCAGAAATTAATCGTTGCGAAGCTCAACTACTTGACCATATTCGCAGTAATCATTCAGATGTCTCAGCCGCAATTCGTGATGCTGGCGACTTAAGCGAAGATATAGACGCTAAACTCGCCGATATAGTTTCGGCCTTTGTTAAAACATTTGCCTAAGACATAAAAGGGACTAAACAGGCGTAAATAGAAATGGCAAACCTTAAAGACCTGCGGGTAAGAATCACTTCTGTTAAGTCCACACAACGCATCACTTCTGCAATGAAGATGGTGGCGGCAGCTAAACTACGTCGAGCCCAGGAACAAGCAATTGCAGCGCGCCCTTACGCCGAACGTATGGAACGTATGCTGGGCTCTGTTGCTGAGAGTATTAATGACATATCTAGCGCTCCACCATTATTAGCAGGAACTGGTAAAAGTGATGTTCAGCTTATAGTTGTTATGACTACTGACCGCGGCCTTTGTGGTGGTTTTAATACCAATATTGCTCGGTGGACACGAAGACAAGTACGGACGATTGTTTCAGAAGGTAAAGAGGTAAAACTACTTATTGTTGGACGCAAAGGACTAGGCCTTTTAAGATCTGAGTTTAGTGATAAAATCATAGATACTATAGAAGACACAGCAAAACCGGCACCTGGATTTGATGTTGCGGCTTCAATTGCCTCTCGTATAACAACTATGTATGAAAATAATGAGTTTGATATTTGTACTATAGTTTATAATAGATTTGAATCGGCGCTATCTCAAATAGTTACACCACAGCAACTCATACCTTTTGCGCCAACTTCTTCGGAATCTCTGCAATCTTCAGAAAATGATGCTTCAATAAAAAACGTAGGCATGAATGTTGCCTATGATTATGAACCCGAAGAGAACGCTATCCTAACTGATCTATTACCCAGAAATATGTCTATTCAAGTATACCGAGCAATGCTAGAATCATTTGCCTCGGAACAAGGGGCAAGAATGGCAGCAATGGACAATGCAACACGTAATGCTGGGGATCTAATTGATCAATTAACAATTAATTACAATAGGACACGACAAGCTTTCATAACTAAAGAATTGATTGAAATTATTTCAGGCGCTGAAGCTCTTTAGGTATAAACGGAGTTAGCCCAATAGGGCAGGAGAAAATAGATGGCAAAAAATATTGTAGGACAAATTACACAAGTATTGGGCGCAGTTATAGACGTTCAGTTTGAAGGTGACCTTCCTCCAATCTTAAACGCACTTTACACTGATAATAATGGCGACAGGCTGGTGCTAGAAGTAGCACAACATCTAGGGGAAAACACTACTAGATGTATAGCAATGGATTCTACCGATGGTCTGGTACGAGGCGGAGAAGTAATTGACTCTGGCGCCCCAATCAGCGTTCCTGTTGGCCCTGAAACGTTGGGTCGGATTATTAATGTTATAGGAGATCCAATAGATGAACGTGGACCATTAGGAACTACAAAAACACTTCCTATACATAGAGCTGCTCCTTCATTCACGGAGCAGTCAACAGAAACTGAACAACTTGTTACCGGTATTAAGGTTGTAGATTTGCTAACACCTTATGCAAAAGGCGGTAAAATTGGTTTATTTGGCGGTGCAGGGGTTGGAAAAACAGTTTTAATTATGGAGCTAATAAATAATGTAGCCAAAGGCCATGGTGGTTACTCTGTATTTGCTGGAGTCGGAGAACGTACACGTGAAGGAAATGATTTATATCATGAAATGATGGAATCTGGTGTTATTGTTCCAGAAGGAGATTCCAAGGCTGCTTTGGTTTATGGACAAATGAACGAACCACCGGGAGCAAGGGCAAGAGTAGGCCTTACAGGACTTACTCTAGCAGAATATTTTCGAGATGAAGAAGGGCAAGACGTACTATTTTTTGTTGATAATATATTCAGGTTTACTCAGGCTGGATCGGAAGTATCTGCGTTATTAGGACGCATTCCTTCAGCAGTTGGTTATCAACCAACACTAGGAACCGATCTTGGCACCCTACAAGAGCGCATCACAAGTACAAACAAGGGCTCCATAACTTCGGTACAGGCAATTTATGTCCCAGCGGATGATCTAACCGATCCCGCACCAGCGACTACTTTTTCCCATCTAGATGCCACAACAGTTTTATCAAGACAAATTGCTGAGTTGGGGATTTATCCTGCAGTTGACCCATTAGATTCAACTAGTAG
>Ga0310344_10001677_pt1 | contig 16832 bp, 12 predicted proteins | sample HC15DNA20200_MG_FD_203801 | JGI IMG/M metagenome (GOLD analysis project Ga0310344, IMG submission 203801) | Marine microbial communities from station ALOHA, North Pacific Subtropical Gyre - HC15-DNA-20-200_MG | ecosystem: Environmental > Aquatic > Marine > Oceanic | place: Pacific Ocean: North... | reverse complement strand
CTTCAGCTGTTCGAGTTCTGAGCTCTTTGCATCGTTTTCACGGTTTTTGTCTTCGACATAAGCCTGAGTCTCGGCAATTTTAACCTTGGACTCTTCAGTTCCCTGAAGAGCTTCACCGAAGCGCAAAAAGACAATCCGCGTCGACTCCGAAGTAGGTGTCTCTGCCGAAGGCCCTGCCTGCCCCAGCAACATTCCATAAGTCAGAGCCGATACTACTGCCAAAATTACTAGTCGTTTTGTGTTATCCATATCTCGCAAATCTCCAGTTTTGTTACTAGAACGTATATCCTACCGTAAATTTCACATTTGAACGTTCTTCTTTAATAGGAACCTGTTGGCCATAGAGAGGCACCATACTGTCCAACACAAGGGGATTGTAAGCAAATATCAAACGAAATGGTTGATTGACAACTGGCAACAGAAATTGCAGTTCAACCCCCGTGGATGCCCTAAGTACACTATTTGTATGGTCCAAAAGCTCAACTTTCGTGTCGGGTCCAAAGAGATTCAAATTACTTTTCCTTAAGACAGTCGATGTTCCGATGTCAAGAAAACCATTTAAAGTTAGAGGTCCTGCTATAGGAATACGATACTCAACCGTACCTATAACACTGGTGTCTCCTCCTACAGGAATCAGGCTATTCGTGTACCCAGGTTCCCCGGTGAGCGGATCAATAATGGCGTCACCAGCCGGAGTAGTATGATAGACAGTCGTGACACCAAGCGGACTGACAGAACGAATATCGAAACCTCTGAGAGTAAATTCTCCCCCCGAAAATATTCTTTCGAAAAAAGGAACCGTCATAGGCATCCCGTTCTTCAAGGTTCCATAAGGCCATACATGTCTGGCCTGGATTCGAAAAGCTAGTGTATTACGTCCTCCACTCATCCACCGGTCTGGGTAAAACTGCTGAAACTCCACATAGGGAGAAACCATGTTGAATGTACCCCCCAATGGGCCTCCAGCCACAGGGACTGAAAGTGAAATACTTGAACCGGCTGTTGCGTTGAAAAAGGAATTTTTTGTATTACGAGTTAGGCTAGGCCTGATTTCACTGCGAATAATTCCAGTACGTGCCATGTCGGGGTCTCCCCCAGGCGTGAATCCTACAAGCTGGTTTAGAGCTGCTCCCTCAATCGTAGGATCCATATCATAGATTTTGATATCACTCAGTCCGTACCCAACCCCGAAATGAGTCCACTTACCCAGTGGGTAACTGGCGCCCACATCAAATCCATTCTGGCCACGTGTGAAAAGTTCAACACTATCCTTCGGATTAATCAGTCCATACGAGGCAGCGAAAGTGTCGAATCGATATCGCTGGTTGTAGAGGGACGCACTTAACGAAACTCTACTATTACGGAAATAAGGATCGGTGAACCGTAACATGTAGTTAGAAGTGCGAGTTCCTGTAGTCAGATTTACCGAGATCTCCTGACCAAGACCTCGGAAATTATTTGTGGTGTAGTTAACCCCAAAAAAAGTACCACTGTAGCCGCTCACACCACCGTGTACCCCAATGGACTGCTGACTCCTCTCTTTGATTGCGACCACTACGTCAGCACTGCCCTCATCCGGCTTTTTGATGACTTCATAGTGTTCCTCCTCGATCCGCTCGAAGAAACCCAGCTGGTTGAGGCGAATAATGGAGTGCTCCAACAACGTTCCATTGAAGGGCTGCTGCTCTTCAATAAACATCTCCCGCCGCAGAACTTTGTCTCGAGTTCGTGTGTTACCAGAGAATTCAATTTCATCAACGATATACTGTTTACCTTCAACGATACTGATTGTGATATCTACAGTCCTATCATCTTTGATCTCAACCTCAGGGATCGCTTCCATGTCCAAGAAACCCCTGGTTGAATAGAGTTTCTTTACACTCGCATTGGACTCTTTAAGTGATACGTAGTCGAGAATTTCCCCTTCCACTACACCGTACAAAAGTGAGAGGACCTTGGGACTGAAATTCTCTGCACCCTCAATTTCTAATTTCCCGCAATAATGCTCCTCGCCCTCCTCAATGGGGATGGTGACGTAGTATTGCTGTTTTGTCTTCCTTAACCCCAAAAAGGGCCCTCGAGGGGCTTCAACAATTTCAACCACCGGATCACCAGCCTTGGCCTGGATGTACCCGATCGCCCGGTACTTCTCCAACATATTGACCTGGACGTCATACTCGAGTTTCTCCTTAATGTACTTATCTGAACCCTTGAATACTGTAACAGGACTACGTTCCTTGTTGAGCTCCAAGGCCGACCTTAATTCCTTGTCACCCAAAACGGTATTCCCCTCGAATCCTATCTTCCCTATTCGAACCTTAGGGCCCTCATCGATCTTGAACAAAACCTTTACTGAGGAAGAGGTTATTTCCTCAACCTCCACCTCAACTCGACCTAAGGGTTTACCATTTTCATCCAGCAGAGATCGGAAAGCCCGGCGGGCTTTAGGCATTTTCGATGGGTCAAAAGGAGAATCGACAGTCATCCCCACACGCATGTCACGAAACTTCTCCAGAACATCCGACTCTTTGAAGGAATTCATGCCCTCGTATTCAATCGCACGAACCAAAGCTCGCTCACGTACTTCAAAGATTACCACCACGCCCGTCTCTCCTTGACGGCGCTTTACGGTTAGATCCTCAAAAAAATTCGTGTTGAGTAGGCTGCGATAATCTCTAAGTATTTGGGCTTCATCATAGGGACCGTTTTTCTGTGTTTGAATATAGTAGAAGATCGTACTTTCCCTGATACGACGATTCCCTACTACAACAACATCTTCAATCCTATCCTTGGTGTCTTGAGCACGGACTTCATCGATCAGTAGAAGTCCACTGAGACAACATACCAGGATGGCCCAATAGGCTACCCTGGCCGCACAAATTTTCCCGGATCTGATCGTCCTCATTCCAACCATAATTCTAGCCCTTTTCGGGGAAACAAGCTGTAGATCTTACCAAGAAGAGACGACTACAACCAATCGGGTTGCCCTAAGGGGAACTCTTAAGCCTAGTCCTATCAATTCAGAGAGGCTAGGAAGAGCAGACAGACACCTTTCAGGTGATTTCACAAGACACGGGCGCACCCTCACTCTTAGATTCTTCTGAAAGATAGCGCAGCGAATCATCCTCAAGATAGATGTCAAGCGTCTCCTTTTCTTTCAGTTTCCCTTGAATGATGAGTTCTGAAATAGGGTCCTCCACATATTTTTGGATAGCCCGGCGAAGTGGACGTGCACCGTAAGAGCGGTCTCCACAAGTCTGTTCGATGATCCACAGTTTTGCCTTCAGATCCAATTTAACTTTTATTGCCTTAGAAACAAGGTTGCCATTCACCTGCTTCAGAAGAAGCTCGACGATCAACCGCAAATCCAGCTCTGTAAGAGCTTCGAAAAGAATAATCTCATCAAGACGATTAATAAACTCAGGGTTAAAAATACGCTTGACCTCATTCTTGATAAGATCTTCCACTCTCTGTTTAGACGATTCCACCTCGCTGGAAAATCCCATTTGTGGCCTAGAGATTAAATACCGGGCCCCAATGTTTGAGGTCATAATGACAATGGAATTTTTAAAATCAATCGTGTTGCCCTGAGCATCTGTTAACTGACCTTCTTCAAAAACCTGGAGCAGGAGATTGTAGATATCAGAATGAGCCTTCTCAATTTCATCCAGTAATAACACCGAATAGGGATTTCTTTTCACCTTCTCTGTCATCTGCCCACCCTCGTCATGACCAACATACCCGGGTGGTGCCCCAATCAATCTGGAAACAGAATGCTTCTCCATATACTCAGACATGTCGAATCGGATTAGGGATTTTTCGCTACCGAAAAGATAGGCAGCTAAGGACTTCGCCAATTCCGTCTTACCCACCCCAGTAGGGCCCAAAAACAAGAATGACCCGACAGGCCTATTGGGATTTTTGACTCCAGCACGGCTGCGCCGGATTGCACGAGATACCGCTGAAATGGCTCGATCTTGACTGATGACTCTCTCATGTAATTCTTCCTCCATCCGCAGCAACTTTTGTATCTCCTCTTCCTTTAGAGTGCTGATGGGGATACCTGTCCAACGCGAAATAACCTCTTCGACGTCCTTTTTGTCTACTAGAGTGGGACGTTGGTGCTGTAAACGCCACTTGTCCTTGAGGTTTTGAAGTTTCTCTCGCTCTCCCAGCTCCTGCTCCTTTAAAATTATGGCCTTCTCAAATTCCTTGTGAGCGATCGCATGATCCATCTTGCGAACTATGATCTTGATCTCTTTTTGGAGAGTACTCACCTCATCGGGCATAACAGTAGAAGTAAGCTTTACACGCGCACCTGCCTCGTCCAAAACATCAATAGCCTTATCGGGAAGGAATCTATCATTGATGTAACGACTAGACTGATAAACTGCCGCATCAATAGCTTGGTCAGAATATTCCACATGGTGGAAGGACTCGTAGTTATTCTTTATCCCGTGCAAAATGTTGAGAGCCTCTTCCTCACTGGGAGGCTCGATACGCACATTCTGAAACCTTCTTTCCAGGGCTCTATCTTTTTCAATCGAACGCCTAAATTCATACGGTGTTGTTGCACCTATACACTGAATCTCACCTCGGGAAAGCGCCGGCTTTAGTATGTTGGCGGCATCCAGAGATCCTTCGGCTGAACCTGCCCCTACTAATGTGTGAAGCTCATCAACAAAGATCACAACATTAGGGTTTTCGGTTAATTCTTTGATGATAGCTTTGAGTCGCTCCTCAAACTGGCCTCGGTACTTAGTTCCGGCCACAACCAAAGATATATCGAGGGCCAGTAGCCGTCTGTCATTAAGCATTGCAGGAACATCGCCGTTAACAATCCTCTGAGCAAGGCCCTCAACAATAGCAGTCTTGCCTACCCCGGGCTCCCCGATAAGGACGGGATTATTCTTGGTTCGCCGACACAGAATCTCAATGACTCGTTCAATCTCCAGTTCTCTTCCAATTAAGGGGTCCAACTTGCCGGTAATTGCACTGTCCGTTAAATCCCGACTAAATTCTGTGAGAACGAGTTCTTCTTTATTTTTTTTTGGAGCTGACGTGTTTGGAACCTTGCCAGCAAGCTCACTGCGCACGTGCTGAAGCCGTAACCCTTTTTCTGCCAGAAGGACAGCCGCAACTGACGTTTCTTCACGGAGAAGCCCAAGTAAAATATGTTCCGTCCCAATATAGGCAGACATCAGGTTCTGAGCCTCCTCGCTGGCATGGCTCAAAACACGCTTGGATTCGTCACTCAGGGGAAGCTCTACAGAGGTAGAAACTTTAGCACCTCCGCTAGATATCCCCTCAATTTCTTTTCGGATACCCTCTGTAGCTGCCTCAGATCTAGGGAAAAACTGGCTCGCTAGAGCCTTATCCTCGCGTAAAAGACCCAACAAAATGTGTTCAGTCTCAATTCGGCAGGACCCTAACTGGCTGGCTTCATATCGAGCAAAAAAGATAACCCTTCTTGCCTTTTCAGTGTATTTTTCAAACATGTTCTGCACTACTCTTTGCGGGCATCGGGCAGATCTTAATCTAAGTGAAAAAAATAAGCCCTCTAAACCCTACCGAGCAACCTCCGGACACCACAATCATACACTGTTTAAGTGATAATTCCTGGGTGAGACCTACCTGACACAGGGATTGAACTGTCCATTTACCGACCCAGTCCTCACAAGCTCCCAGCACTGGTCGAACCGAAGCTGATGGAGCCTAGGGACCCAAACTTCAGCTCCCAGGCCGCATCACACAATCGAGCCAACCCTCTATCATGACTCACAATAATAGACGTCAGGCCCAGTTCCATGTGGAGCTGACGAATCAATGTGTGCACCTGATGCGATGTCCCTGTATCTAAATTCCCAGTCGGTTCGTCAGCTAGGAGTAGTCGGGGGGCCCCCACTAGAGCTCTAGCTAGGGCAACTCGCTGTTGTTCGCCTCCTGACAGTTCACCAGGACGATGACTCTTGCGATCAGCTAGCCCTACAAGACCAAGCATTTCAGAAGCCCTGGAACGGCTTTCTATCGTCCCAATCCGCCGCATCAGAAGAGGCATCATGACATTCTCTAAAGCACTGAATTCAGGTAGTAGATGATGTGATTGAAAAACAAACCCAATCTCCATATTTCGATACTGAGCAAGCTTTTTTCGCCCCAGACACACAATGTCCTGATTCTGAAATATAATTCTCCCCTTGTCCGGTCTGTCCATCCCTCCAAGCAAGTGCAGGAGTGTGCTCTTGCCCGAGCCGCTGGCTCCGGTAATGGCAACCATTGCCCCCTTTTCAACTGTAAGACCTAACTCATTGAGAACAACCAAAGTGGAATCCCCAGAAGGGAAAGTCTTGCTCACATCTTCAACCATTAAGAGGTCACTCATACCGCAGTCCTTCCACCGGATTGAGACGTGACGCACTTACTGCCGGGTAAATCGTTGCAAGAAAACTGACTACGAGAGCCAGAAAAGAAACTAAGGCTACGTCAGTAATACGGAGATCAAATGGCACATAAGAGATCGCGTAGACCTGTTTATCCAGAGCGATTATTTGCTGGGTATTAAGATACCAGACGAGAAGGCTCCCAACTGTAGCTCCGATGACCGTGCCTGTGGCACCTATAATCAGGCCTTTCAACATAAAAATCCTGCTTATTGTCGAAGGGAGTCCTCCCATCGCATTGATGACTGCAATGTCTTTCACTTTTTCCATAACCATCATCATTAGAGTGATAATGATGTTGAGAGCCGCAACCAGCACAATAAGACCAATAGCCATAAAAAGTGCTAGTTTCTCCAACTGCAAAGCTGAGAACAAGGGACGGTTGAGTTCCATCCAGGTACGAGTTATGAAGCCTGCTCCCGAGAGTTGTTTTATCCTATTCGCCGTTTCTTGAGCTCTGTCAACATCATTCAACCGGAACTCCAATACCGAAACCTGATCTGACTTCATTCCCTCGAAACGTTGTGCTTCAGAAAGAGGAACTAACGCCCAGTGCGCATCGTATTCCCAAAGCCCAGACTTAAAGATTCCAACTACATGAAATGTTCTGTATCGCACGGAACGACCTATAGGAAAAGGTGCTAACTCACCTTTTAGCCCAACAGCCCGGACGCGATCACCCACTAAAAGCCCAAGAGATTCAGCGAGATCCTGTCCCACAATAATCTCTGGAAGATTGGCATTAACACCAAAAGAAGCAGCGTCTCCTTCTACAATTTGCTCCAAGAGGTCTCCCAGAAAATCAGCACGAGAGGGGTCAACACCACGCAGATAGATCCCCTTCTTTCGACCCAAGTCACTCTGGAGAAGCACCTGGCCATAAATTGTGGGTGCTACGGATTCGACATTCTCAATATTCACTAGTTGTACGGATAGTTGTCCGTAGTTTTTGATTGAGGAGCCCTGCGATTGGAGTAGGGTAACGTGAGCTGTTGCGGAAAGGATTTTTTCCTTGAACTCATTTTGGAACCCACTGTTGAGGGCTAATGCGATGATGAGTGCCATCACACCTGCGGCCACTCCGAGTATCGAAATTACCGAGACCAGGGACATCATGGGTTGCCCCCTTCGAGCAAGCAGATAACGGGTGGCTACAAAGAGCTCAAACGGCATTTATCCATCATCCTGAGGAACCGGTGGAGATTTCTGTTCCTCCTTCTGCCGCCCTTCCTCTGGTCTCAGTTGAGGGAAAAAAATAACTTCCCGAATCGACTGGCGGTTGGTCAACAACATTGTCAAACGATCTATGCCTACACCTTCTCCACCGGTAGGAGGCATACCGTAACGCAAGGCCCGTACATAGTCCATATCCATTACATGCGCTTCCTGTTTACCCTTTTCGCGCTGTACCACCTGCTCTTTAAATCTGTCCTCTTGCTCCTCTGGATCGTTCAATTCACTATAGGCGTTGGCAATTTCAAAGCCACCTATGTAGAGTTCGAATCTTTCTACAAAGCGAGGGTCGGATTTACGTGTCTTGGAAAGAGGAGAGAGTTCAACAGGATAGTCATAGATAAATGTAGGTTGAATCAATTTAGACTCAGCAACAATTTCAAAGAGCTCCTCAAGTAGGTGACCCCATTCTTTGTCAGGAGGTACCGTCCTACCTAATTCCTCAAGGAGTGCAGCCAGAACCTCTCGGTCCTGCAGCTGTTCCTCATTGGGCTTTTTATCATCGGGCCAATAATGCAAGATCGCTTCACACATGGTGTATTTTTGGAAGTTACCAAAATCTAAAACATGCTCACCAAATTCCACCTGGACGGATCCAGTCACCTTTCTCGCTACGTGACCAAACATCTCCTCGCTGAGCTCCATCAGGTCACGGTAATCTGAGTAGGCCATATAAAACTCCAGCATAGTAAATTCAGGGTTATGCTGTGTGGAGATTCCCTCGTTACGAAAATTACGGTTGATCTCATATATCCGGTCTAACCCACCAACCGTAAGTCTTTTAAGGTGAAGTTCAGGAGCAATCCTGAGGTAAAGTGGAATGCCCAGTGCTTCATGAAAGGTTTTAAAGGGTCTGGCAGTCGCACCTCCAGCGAGAGAATGCATCATCGGAGTTTCCACTTCCAGGAAACCTTTCTCCTCTAGGAACCCTCGCAGCTCACGGATGATCTTACTGCGCCGGATAAAAACTTCTCTAACTTCGGGATTTGCTATCAGGTCCAAATAACGTTGTCGGAATCGTGCCTCAACGTCGGTCAGGCCATGCCACTTTTCGGGTAAGGGCAAAAGTGATTTAGACAAAAGGTCTAAATGATCCACAAAGATCGTCAGTTCACCCGTCTTAGTTCGTGAAATGTGGCCTTCAACTCCAATAATGTCACCAACATCCAAGAGTTTAAAGAGCTGATAGTTAGCCTCTCCAATTCTATCCTTTCTCACATACATCTGAATGCGGGCCCCTTGCCCAACAACATGCGCAAAGCCCACCTTACCGTGACCGCGTATTGACATCAGACGGCCGGCCGTTTTGACCTGCACATGTTCAGTATTCAACTCCTCAGCAGACGTGTCAGAAAACAATCGGACTAACACTTCTATCTCATGAGTTCGCTGGTAATTATGAGTATATGGGGCGTGACCAAGTTCTCGGATTTCCCGCAGCTTTTGATACCGCTGTGCAACTGGGTCTGTCGAAGTATTATCCATTCAGGAGTTCCTCTTGGTTAAGCTCTCCCATCACGGCATCTAGAACTCCATTTACAAATTCTGTAGATTCTTCGCCACTATATTCTCTTGCGATCTCAATCGCTTCGTTGATCACTACGACACAGGGTGTAGAAGAAACCAGAAACTCACTTATAGCCATCCTAAGAATATTCCGATCCACTGTTGCCATCCGTTCGATACGCCAGTGCTTGGAATGTCGCTGGATCAGTCTATCAATACTTTCTTGATTATCGATGTAACTTCTGTAAAGCACCCTTGTAAAGTCTCGTGTTTCTTCGTCGGTAGACCGTCCTATCCAAAAAAGGTCATCCTCCCCGGCAGTCTCCAAGAAGTCGCTCTGGAAAAGCAACTGAAGTGCATACTCTCGACTCTTTCGACGACTTCCCATTTAACAAAAAACTCTAATCAATGCGATACACAAAAAAATTTCCATACTAGCCGGAAACATTCTGACGTAAAGAAATCATATGGAGTGCAGTCATTGCAGCTTCCTCTCCCTTGTTTCCGTGCAGACCACCAGCCCTTTCCTGTGCTTGCTCCAAACTATCGGTTGTTAAAACCCCAAAAATCACGGGCAGCTCATTAGAAAGTGCTACTTGACCTATCCCACGACTGACCTCAGCAGATAAATAACGGTAATGATCCGTCTCGCCGCGAATGAGTGCACCCAAGCAGATCACCGCATCCGGTTGCTGCGCACGGATTATAATTTGTGCAGCAACCGGCAACTCAAAACTTCCTGGCACATTAGAAATGTGGATATGGGAATCTTGAACACCATTACGCTTGAGTACTTTGAGAGCCCCCTCCAAGAGGGCCTCCGTAATCTGTTCATTAAACCGACTCACCACAATAGCGATTTTCAAACTACTGAAGCTTAGGTCAAGATCTTTGGCATCATCGGCTCTTCCTTCTTGCAATATTTACTTCCCCTTGAAGTTGGCTTTCCTTTTTTCGAGAAAAGCCTTGATTCCCTCTTTCATATCCTCAGAGGCCGCACATAGCCCGAAGGAACTCGCCTCAAAAAGCATTGCTTCTCTGAACGGCATATCCTGACCTTCTAAAATTGTATCGATCGCATATCGAAGAGCTAGAGGGCTATTACTCAGAACCTTTTGGCAAAACTTTTGGGCAGTATCCATCAGCATCTCCGGCTCGACAACCTGATTTACTAGTCCAATCCTCCAAGCCTCTTCAGCTCCGATCATCTCACCACTCAGTACGAGCTCTAAAGACCTTCCCAGACCGATCAGTCTGGGAAGTCGCTGCGACCCCCCATACCCTGGAATGACCCCCAACTTGACTTCGGGTTGACCAAATAAGGCATTGGTTGAGGCAAATCGGACGTGACAGGCCATGGCTAGTTCGCATCCACCTCCTAGGCAAAACCCGTTGACAGCTGCTACTACTGGTTTGGGGAAACGTTCAAGGGATGTAAAAATTGACTGTCCAAAAGTTGAAAACTCCCGGGCTTGAATTGGATCAAGATTGCCCAGTTCCTCAATATCCGCACCAGCTACAAATGACCTGTCGCCATCTCCTGTCACTATAAGAGCAAGAACCGATTTATTCTCTCGTAATTCGGCAATGGCTACCTGTAACTGCTCTAGCGTAGCTCGATTTAATGCATTTAAGACCTTCGGCCTTGTAAACTTGAGCGTAGCTACCGACTCATCCACCGTTACTTCGATATTCGAATCACTCATGCTCTCACTCCTCAATACGGGAAAACCACTCGTACAATTGTAATTCAGGATCTTCTGCTAACGAAATCTCCTAGATGTAGCGCCCGAGTAAGATAGTGTAAACCGGATATTACAGTTAAAGCGAGAGCCATTACAAAGATAGGGACCAAGGGAATAGGAAAGTTGTACCCTGCGTTGATTAGGAGTACAGAGAACACACTCATGAGTTGGGAAAATGTAGCCCATTTACCCCACCGAGAAGGCGGGAATGTATGAGTCCCTCTTAACCAATTGACTGCTACTGCCCCGGCTACGAGTAGCAGGTCGCGACCTATTGCTACAATTGTCAACCAGGAAGGGATCCGCGCTAGCGTGGTTTCTCCAGGCCAAGTTAGCACAAGCAATGAACTCACCAAGAGGAATTTATCTGCAAGTGGATCCAGCGCTGTACCTAAGGCACTCTGCTGCTCCCACCTTCGTGCTATCCAACCATCCAATAAATCCGTCCCGCCAGCAACAACAAAAACTACTAATGCCTTATTATTCTCTCCCTCAAGAATCAGCAGAACAAAAACGGGGACAAGTAAAATTCGAACAATCGTCAGAATTATAGCGAGGTTCATATTGGGAAGATGTGAAAATCTGACTAGGGCTTGTATACGACTCCTTCTGTATTTTCTCAGTACACCGGAATCACGTCAAGACTACAAAGATACTAACCCTCCAGATAATACAAACAGACCACCTTATACACCGTCGTGGAGAAATCTGCCATTCCCTGCCTGGGAACTAATGGGTAGAATGAAACCATCATGGCTAAATTAGCACTGAAGGGTGGGGAGAAGGTCCGAAAAAAAACATTCCCCAAATGGCCGCATTACGATGAAAGAGACCTACGTAATGTCGATGAAGTGATACGTAGCCGGAGGTGGTTCGCAGGAATGCGCGGATCTGACCCGGATTCGACTACTCGCAAGTTTGAACATAATTTTTCTGACTTTCACCAAGTCTCTCACGGTATTGCGTGCTGTAATGGAACAGCTGCCCTGGAAATCTCCCTGCGTGCAGCGGGAATAGGGGACGGCGACGAAGTAATCGTTCCTGGATTAACCTTTATCGCAACCATGACCGCGGTACTACAAGTCAATGCTACACCTGTTGTAGTCGACGTTCTTTACAATACCCAGTGCATCGATCCTGAGGCTATTGATGAGGCCATCACGGACCGTACCCGCGCTATCATCCCCGTCCATTTCGGGGGATTCATTTGCGATATGGAACGTATCTTGCGATTAGCTAATAAACATGATCTCGTGGTTATTGAGGACGCCGCCCATGCTCACGGGGCCGTATCTAAGGGACAACACGCAGGCTCTTTCGGGCATTTAGGAGCATTTAGCTTTCAAGAAAGTAAGACCATGACGGCTGGAGAGGGTGGGATAATCACCACAAACGATGAGGAACTAGCCGAGAAGGCCATCATGTACAGAGCCTGTGGTCGAAAAGAAGGCGAGTCTTGGTATAAACACCACTTGGTGGCTTCAAACCATCGGCTCTCAGAAATTCAGTCAGCTCTGCTACTGGCACAACTTGAACGTTTACCAGAACAACTCAAGACAAAAAATCGTAATGCTGTCCTGTTGGCTAAGCAACTTGCAACTATAGAGGGTGTCAGGCCTCTTCCTGGAGACCAGAAGACATCTCTGAATGGATACTACCTATATCTGCTACAGTACGATCGAAGTCACTTTGCCGGCCTGTCGCGCGATCGTTTTGTAGAAGCTCTCGAGGCAGAGGGCATCCCCTGCCACATTGGTTATCCCTGGCCTCTCACACGCAATCCTGTTTTTGTGAAAAAAGAAGTGGATATTCCTTATACACACCTACCCGTCTGTGATCGAATTTGCGCCGAGACAGTGGTGATTCCACATCGAGTCCTCCTGTCAAGCCCTGAAGAATTGGAAGATATAGGTAAAGCTATTCGGAAAATTCAAGGGAATATTTCGGAAATTCTCTAGCCCAGATTGCCTCGCAGTATATCCAAGTCGATCCTAAAATCACCGGATACCCACAAGAGAAAAAGTAATGCTGTCTCTGAAAAAATCAGGTAACCCCTTGAGATCACTCTCAACTTCCCCTCATGCTATAGTTAAATTTATAAACTGAAGATCCGGAGCTGCCCCCCCTTCCCGGGATCTAAACAAGAGAGGAAAACCACATATGACGCATCCTATACAGAAAAGCATATGCACTACACTTGTCATTCTTGGTGTGGGATTAACTCTGGTAGCACCACTTCTCAGTAAAGATTCTGGAAACACGGGCGAGAAAAATGCGGCCTTGTCTCAGGCAGCTGCAGAAATGTCCGAGGCGGCTTCAAATTTCCTGAATTCATTAGATCTCGATCAGCTGCGCAGAGCCGTCTTTAACTTTCAAGACGAGGAACGTCGCAACTGGCATTTTCGGCCAGTCCTACGGCGAGGCGTATACCTCAGTGAACTAAATACTGCTCAACGCTATCTGGCACACGCCCTCGTCAGCAGTGGCCTGAGCAGCCGTGGCCACCAAAAGGCTCTTACCATCATGAGCCTAGAACAGATACTGCTAGACCTGGATCCCGAGCAAAGTAAAGAGGTTCGATATCGTAAACCCGAATATTATTCGATCACGATTTTCACCGATACATACAATCCCACCAATACCACCTGGCGCAGGAATTTCCCCAATGGCAAAGTTTCTTCGCCCTTTGAGGGTTCCTGGGCTTGGAGAATTGAGGGCTTTCACCTCTCAATAAATTTTACGATCGTTGACGGGAAGGCGGTCTCCGCAACCCCCTCTTTCTTTGGAAGCGTACCTGCCGTAGTCAAAGAGGGCCCACACGAGGGAATGTCCGTCCTCCGCTCCGAGCAAGAGTTAGGATACGAACTGATCAAATCGCTGAGTCCAGAGCAAAGAAAGATTGCAACGTTCCCAATCCATAAGGGCCATTTGGGGCACCTTCTGACCGGAAACTCACGCAAAGTCGACGCACTGAATCCTCGGGGGATAGCTGTATCACAGATGACCGCACAACAGACCCAGCTCCTGACAGCACTCGTGAAAGAATATGCTAACCATCACCGGCGAGAACTCGCACAACGGGACCTGGCTAAGATCAAGAAGGCCGGTTGGGGAAAGATCTATTTCTCTTGGGCGGGCGGGACAGAGCCTGGTGAACTGCACCATTACATGATCCAAGGTCCGACCTTTGTGATCGAATTCGACAATACCCAAGATGGAAATCATGTTCATTCTGTCTGGCGTGACTTCGAAGGTGATTTTGGCCACGATCTACTGCTGGAACATTACAAGCAGCATCATCGACATTGATTCTGCTCTCTGTGGGAAGTATCAAAAGTGGTAGCCCCAAGGGGATTCGAACCCCTGTTTCCGGCGTGAGAGGCCAGCGTCCTAGTCCCCTAGACGATGGGGCCACCAGTGAGAAGAAGTTCAATTCAAGCAAGACCACACCGAAATTGTCAACCGGATAACTGATCTCCATCCTCTACCCCAGTATTCTTTCGACCTGACTGACATGAGATTCTAAGGGAGCAAAATTGCTTTCAAATCTTTACCAGTACTCATTTACTAACAATAGAAAGATCGGACCAAAAGACATATACTTAGAACATGGGGCGGGTCCGACTTCTTTCCGACATATTAGCCCACAAAATAGCAGCCGGAGAAATCGTGGACCGGCCTGCCTCCGTCGTTAAAGAGTTGATCGAAAACTCCTTGGACGCTGAATCAAAAAAAATTGTTGTCAAGATAGAGGACGGCGGCAGGCATCGCATTTCAGTAGAGGATGACGGCTTCGGAATGTCCCCGGTTGATGCAAAAACCGCTTTCCTGCATCACGCCACTAGCAAAATCAACTCCTTTGAAGACCTCGCTAACATCACTACCCTAGGATTCAGAGGGGAGGCTCTACCCTCTATAGCGGCCGTCTCTCGACTGAAACTCTGCACCGTAGAGCAGCAAGGGCCTGACTGTTCAATTGAGCCGGGACATGAAATTTATTTCGAGGGGGGGAAATTATTAAAAGAAAGAGAAACCGCCTGGCCTATAGGAACTCTAGTCGACGTACGAGACCTTTTTTTTAATGTCCCTGCCCGCCGCAAATTTCTCAAAACAACCGCTACTGAAATCCGACACATTAGCAAGGAGGTTACTAAACATGCACTAGCGAACCCGCAGGTTGAATTTCAACTGCACCACCAGGCGCGGGTCCTAGTACAGGCTCCTGCAGTCGAATCCCTCGAGGATCGTGTTTTCCAGGTTTTAGGCAACCGGTTCTTAGAAAATCTGGTCAAGGTCGAACATCGAAGCGACGGCATAGAAGTCACTGGATACACGTCTCTTCCATACGAGCAACGCAGTACGGCTCGGGCACAGTATTTTTTCGTAAACGGGAGAGCTATCCGCGACCGCACATTAACCCATGCACTGCGCCTCGCCTACCGCGATCGCATTCCCACCTCTGCCCACCCGATTGCTCTACTTTTCATAAACCTGGACCCTACAGAGATCGACGTAAACGTCCATCCCAATAAAACAGAAATTCGCTTTCGAGATTCTAGGAATGTTCACCGTGCCATCCACCATGCCCTGGAGCACAGCCTGTTACAACCCGAGAACTCAGATTTGAATTTAGGACACCTTGCCCGAGATATAAGGTTTGAGGAAGCTATCCCGGGTTCTCCTCATAGTCACCCGAAATCCCCCAAAAACTCTAGCCGCTTTTTCCACAGACACCCCGACAGTTCTTTGGGTTTTCGAGAATTACGACAGTACTCTGAAATTGGCACCCCCAAAAAAACGACGGGACCAGGAACTCACGCTAATGGCGAAGATCCGCACCGTTTCAATATACCTGAGACGGCTTACCTTAGCCCTGTCCCTGTCGTTCTCGGGCAATTTGTCGAGAGTTTCATTATTGCGGCGGATCGCGAGGGAGTCATGCTAGTGGACCAGCATGTCGCACATGAGCGCATCCTATACGATCAAGCTTTACAGCGTATTTCAAATGGGCAAACCACATCAACTCAACGCCTCCTAATACCCGAAACCATGGAGTTGACTCCAGACCAGGTGGCCTCCATGCAGATACTCATTCAACACTTCACCGCGAACGGATTCGAAGTAGAGTGGTTCGGGGAAAAAACTATTGTCGTCAAGGGAGTCCCTAGCATAGCCGCCGGGTGTGGAAAAGTTGGCCCAATCATCGAAGACGTTCTGTCCGGACTCGATCTGGACACCACTCAAGATCCTTCAGGAAATGAGATTAAACGTCTACAAGAGAGAATTGCCATAAGTACATCTTGCCGATCGGCCATTAAGATCAATACACCTCTGTCTCCCGAAAAAATGCGCTGGTTTGTCGATGCACTATTCCGTTGCGACAATCCTTATACCTGTCCACATGGAAGACCAATTGTATTACGAATGGGAATTGAAGATGTGCTTCGTGGGTTTAAAAGGATCTAGATCTTATAGCCCTACACCCATAGGTTTTCTATCCAACCACCTTTACTAAAGATCGTCGAGATTTCTTGCCGATGCGACAAGAGCTCTTCCATAGAAATTTGCAGCCCTTTGGAAACCACGAGAACTTCCTTAGTGCCAATTTTCTCACCATGCTGGGTAATGTAAAAATCATCGCGCACCTGGTCTCCTAACGTCGAGATCGAAGCAACTTCGATAACATGGTCGCGCTCCATTAGTAATCGACTTAGAACAAAGAGAAGACCGAAATGGTCAGGACCTTGGAAACGTAGATGCGAGGCTGTCGGATGCGACTCGTTATCAATAACAACAGAGATGGTAGCCGTATCCACTGCTCCACTACGGTTCCATCTGTGGCAAAACTCGTTTTCAAAACTCTCATAATTCTGTGATACTGCTTCAATATATTCCTGGGGTTTTTCTC
>Ga0310344_10001676_pt1 | contig 16838 bp, 12 predicted proteins | sample HC15DNA20200_MG_FD_203801 | JGI IMG/M metagenome (GOLD analysis project Ga0310344, IMG submission 203801) | Marine microbial communities from station ALOHA, North Pacific Subtropical Gyre - HC15-DNA-20-200_MG | ecosystem: Environmental > Aquatic > Marine > Oceanic | place: Pacific Ocean: North... | reverse complement strand
TTGATAGCGATGTTAATCCGCTCAATTCAGTGCAGGATCGTGAACAGACAGTTCACCCAGCACCTCCAGTTTTTAAAACAACGAATCAGATGGCGCTTTTCCACGGACATTGCCAGCAAAAGGCACTGGTGGGCACAGCATCAACGCGTACGATGTTGAACTGGTTACCCGGGATTACGGTTTACGAGCCGGATTCCGGATGCTGTGGTATGGCCGGATCATTTGGTTATGAAAAAGACCATTATGATATCAGTCAGCGCATTGGTGGCCGCGTATTGTTTCCGGCTATTGATTCACATCAGGGTCCCATTCTGGCTCCCGGTTTTTCGTGTCGCCATCAGATTCACGACCACCAGGGACAGCGTGCGAGTCATCCCATTGAATTTGTCCGGGATCATTTGGTCGGACATTCCGGTGACACCACGGACTCGTGACTTATTGTAAGCGGAGTACGGTATGCAATTTGTCAGGAATGCAAATTGCACGAAATAGAAATGAGCTAAAGGAAAAATAGCTCATGGTAAATGTGTGCATCAACAAGAATCAGCGATGGGTGCTGACAAAAGAGGGTACTGTGTTTGTCAACGCACCGACGTACTGGCTCTGATAGGTTGTTTAGGTGTCATGGCTTCGTAGCGAGAATGCAACGTAAACCGACAGCATCATCGAGCAGGTCTTTTGAAGCAGCCCTTCGATAGCTCGATGTCAGGCGTTCCGCAGGATCTTTCCAGCTACCTCCTCTCAACACGCGTGGGAGATCTGAATTTGAAAGCCACGCGGAACCATCGGCAGGGGCCTCAGCATAGTCTTCGTGAAAAGAATCAAGACACCATTCCCAGAGGTAACCATGTATGTCATAAAGATGCCACGGATTGGGTTGCTTGGCACCTACCGGAGGGTCATTGCCGGCCGCGTTGCCTCGATACCACCCGAATTTGTCCAATGCTTGGGCATCGTCACCAAAGCTATAACGTGTTGTGGTGCCGGCACGTGCACAATATTCCCATTCTGATTCAGTGGGTAGACGCACCAGCTGGGTAGGACGAATCAGTTTGGCTTGTCGCATTACGGTGGTCACTTTCTCACAGAAACGAAGCGCATCGTCGTAACTGATCATTTCAACTGAATTACGAGGTCCTTTCCATTTTGAGGGATTGTTTCCCATGATGTTTTCCCAAAGGTTTTGGGGGACTTCATAGCGTGCTATTTCAAACGCCGAGGCAAACTGAACTTGGTGAGCTGGTTTTTCTTCCAACGGACCGTCATCACGCCCCATGATAAATCGTGTGGGAAAAGGGTCGGTTCCGGGAGTGACAGGTACGAACTCCTTGCGGAAAAGGGTAAGTAGTTTCATAGTTTCATCTGTAATGGAAGATGGTAAAGGGACTTCTCTTTGTATTTGAGGTGAGGATGACGGCAGGTCATTTATCAGCAAAGCGAGGACGAGTGTATTATTTATCATTGAAGAAATGACCATGATTTTGGAACACCTTTGTATGACAGATCATATGTGAAGGTCAAATTAAGGATACTGACGACAGAGGTCGAATTAGGTTGTCGACCGCTTGCACCATGATAAAACGATTTGATGAAATGAGAATGGTGTTTTTATTTTTGCGATCGGTTACGGCTAAGAAGGAGCCAGAGAGATTCGGTGAGTATGACCATATCATTGTGTGAGTATCGACACACCGGATCATTTCACAGCTTGGGGAAAATTAAATGGGCAATAACAGGATCTTCGATTTGATTGTACACAGGTGTGTAAATGAAAATCGGGAAAAGGATCCTTGGTAGATTACGACTCACCTGGTGCTGGAAAGAAAGCGATAAGCACAGGCACTGCGTAATAATGTCATTGCTGCAATACCATGCAGTATGCATCCACTACTTACTGTCAATTACAGAGTATATAGTAGGGTTGCGCAGAATAGTTGTGAAAGAACGTGAGCTGGCACACTACGATTCCATGCTGGTAACACGCTCATAGAGGTCGAGCATTTTAGGAAGCATTTGTTCGAGTGAATATTTTTCGCGGATAATATCAACACCGGCCTTTCCGAGGTGGGCGTGATCCTCGGGATTGTCAAGAACGCCAAGGGCCAGGTCAGTCAGGCCGTCTATATCATAAAAATCGGCTAGTAAACCGTTTTCTTCGTGTGTGACCAGTTCACGAACGGGGTCTGTGTTGGATGCGACCACCTTACATCCGCAAGCGAGGGCGTCAAACAGGGACCAGGAGAGGACGAAAGGAACGGTGAGATAGATATGCAGATCACTTATGGAAAGAAGGCGTGCCAGTGAACGGGGCTGTACATTGCCTAAAAAACAGAACTTTTCGAGATTGTAGTTATCCTGATTGAAGACGTATTCTTTGAAACTATCTTCCTTGATATGTTTCAGGTCACCCCCATAGGCCGTCCGTTCAGCTCCCACTACAGCAAAGATCACGTTGGGATTTTTTTCATAGATGCGTTTGGCAACCTTCATGAAGATGTCAAAACCTCGCATACTTTCCATGCCACGCGAAACATAGGTAACGATACGCGTGTCCGGATCAATTTTTCTGGGACCAACCATGCGAGGAACAGATTCCCATGGCTGCCAGATTTCTGTATCTACACCGTCGAAGATAACATCGACTTTATCGGTATAAGACTGGGGAATCAGATTTTTCTGCCAATGGGTAGGGCTGTATCCATGTGTGCAATTCTCCAGATCAAGCAGCAGGGTTGCATTGCGACAGTACGATCGCAGTGTATCCAGAGGACCAGACGGAAACTCAGGGCGGAAATCGAGGTCACTGCCATGGGCACGATAGAAGTATTCGAAGTAATTGATAATGGGACAATCATACAGCTCACGCAGAAAAAGAGTGGAACCGAATCCACTGTGTCCGACAATGAGATCCGGCTGTAGGTCACGATTTTTTTCACAGGCTTCGAAAACACCATGGGTGTGGGCAACCGCATTTTCGAAACTTCGAGCGCAGTAATGCGTTTTAGCAGTTGCTCCTCCTTTAGTGTGATACTGGATTTTTCTTATCCCTCCCACGTTACCTTCGGGGCGCTGAGAAACAAAGGTGCACTGAAAACCATGGTTTTCCACTAGGTAGTGTGCGATATGCCCGAATTGTGCGGGAAAGTTCTGGTGGACAAATAGAATATGCATGGCAGGAAACCTTTTCTGTATTCCGTCTCGCTTCTATGAAAGAACGAGTTTTTTTTGAAGGGTTGTTGTCGTATGGGGTCTGGCAAAAAAGAGCGTGAAATAACTGCTACAGGTGAGTGTTTGTTTTTCCGTAAGGAGGCACATGCCCTAGCCAGCTATTACAATCGTTGTAATGGTAATAATGAATTCAGGTTGCCGATTTTCACTATGCTCGGTGAACCGAACACGCAATGCTTAAAAACATATGAACGTGCTGATTAAGTTCATCGGTCCTTCTTTTGTGATCACCATAATTATTTTTCCAGGATCCCGTCTTCAGGATTCATACTGACCGGGTAAGATACGGATGTAGCAGAGTTGATGTAAACTTTCACTCTTCAGAATCAGTGAAGATGCGTAAGGCAGTAAGCAATGTGAGATTGGGTAGAGCACCTGATAAAAGATTTAAACCGTAGTCGAGAGAGTGAGGCAGGAGTATTCTTAAGTGTGATGTCAGTGACAGTTAAGTAATACCCTTTGTAAGCAAAGGTGGGTGTGCTGTGAATGGAACAGGAAAGCGAAAGGGTTCTGGTTCCGGAAACAAGAAGGGACGTGCGAAAGAAGAAGGGCATGGCAGGGTCCAGTGTGTAGCATACAGCCCGTGTGGAAACTGTGTTGTATCGGGGCACCGTGACGGCACTATTCAGGTTTGGAACGGATTAACCCGGTTACCCCAAGGTGATCCGCTTGTGGGGCACGATGGTTTTAAGGGACATGTTCATTGTGTTGTTTTTCACCCGAATGGTAAACATGTGGCATCGGCAAGTCGTGATGGAAGTGTTCGCATTTGGGACATTGATCAGGGAGTAGAAGTATTTTCTGAACTTCAGGCTCATCAAGGTGATGTTTTTGGTGTTGCTATTTCACCGGATGGGAACCGTATGATTTCCGGAGGCCAGGACGGTGTAATATGCCTTTGGAGTATCACCGCATCGGATATCGGTTTTAACGTTTACAAGCAGGATAGCCTGCACGTGTCAGAAGGGGCTGTCAACGCAGTTCAGTTCAGTCCGGATGGACGTCGAATAGCTTCGATCAGTTCACAGGGGCAGATCGATCTTTGGGAGACAGAAACCGGAAAACACTGTGGAACGATGGAAGGAATGATTTCGGATTCTACGGAGAGACGTCCTGGTGCAAAACACGCTATCTGTTTCAGCCCTTGTGGCCAGCAGATTGCGTCGGCCAGTCATCAGGGAGCGATTCAAGTTTGGGATCTGGAAAGTCAGTTACCTGCAGGTCCTCCTTTTAAAGGGCACACAGATTTTGTGCTTTCTGTGGTTTTTAGCCGTGATGGAAAACAGTTGGCCAGTTCAGGTTGGGATGGTGTTGTTCAGATCTGGAATACGAGCGACGGTCAGGCACAGGACAGTCCGTTGGTGGGACACATTGGACCGGTGTATGCTGTTTCTTTTCATCCTGAGGGTCAGGAACTGGTTTCAGCTGGTTGGGATGGAACGGTTCGGTTCTGGAATTTAAACGAACGTTATCAATATCCATTTTCCAGTAAAGACTACAGTGCCGTTGTCTTGGCAGTTGTTTTTTCCAGTGATGGGAAGACTCTTTATTACTCGCGGCGGAATGGCCTTATTTTTTCTTGGGATTTCGAAAAAGGTGGATTACAGAGGTCTGCATTTGTGGGCCATTACCGCAGTGTTCTTTCGTTGTCTTTAAGCCCTGACGAACGCATCCTTGCGTCATCAGGTTTTGACCATACCGTACGCCGTTGGGATCTTGATCAGGATCGTCCTATTGGAAATGCCATGGTGGGGCATACCGATGAAGTGATTCAAGTGGTTTTCAGTCCCGGAGGGGATATGTTGGCTTCCTGTAGCCGAGACATGACCGTGCGCTTATGGAATGCTCGAACCGGGGAAGCCATAGGCGGTCCGATGGAAGGCCATGGCTATCATGTACGTTCACTTGCATTCCATCCGGACGGTACTTCTCTTGTTTCGGCCAGTAAGGATAACACGCTCTGTTTATGGGATGTGTCGAGTCAGCAAGTCAGGGTTGTGATGGAAGGGCACGATGACTGGCTTCGATGGGTTGAATTCAGTCCGGACGGAAGGTTGCTGGCTTCGGCAAGCAACGATCAAACAGTTCGTCTTTGGGATGGACAGACGGGTGAACCGATTGGCGATCCATTGCGGGGCCATACAGAGTATGTTCGATGCGTTACATTTCACCCGTCCAGCAAGCTTCTAGCCTCTTCGGGGTTTGATGGCATGATTTATTTCTGGGATGCCCAGACAGGCGAGTCCCTGGGCAGTCCGTTACCGGCAGAGTGTCAAAGACCGACGCAAATCCGATTTTCTTCCAATGGTCACTGGCTGGCATGTGGCAGTGATGATGGATGTGTTCGCATATGGGATGTGAATACACGCAAACTCGTAATGGCCCCCATTAATGAAAATAACGAAACTATCTAATCGAGCATGGTTTTTCAAAAGTGTCGTCGTGAGTTCTTTTCGGTTCGGTCACTACGAAAACAGGAACCATCACTGTCGGTAGAGGTCAGAGTGTCCCCAGAGTGTTCCAGTCATTTCAGTGCATCTGCCTCACGGTGCATTTTGATATGACCTTCCTGGTCTTTAATGTTGTTCCACCACTGGAACCACAACTTTTGGTCATAATGGAAATTTTCTCCGGTGAGAGTTTCCAGAGCGGCCAGAATTTCGGGGTTTCCAGTCACTGGAACTTCATCGACAACACCTGAAAGGGGCGCTTTTGGGGAGGGAGTCGCATCTGTTCCGTCATGATTTGAGATCAGAGGATCGAGTGAGGGGGTGGCAGAACGTTCCCTTTTTGAAGGGGGTTGTTCAATCGTGGACTCTGATACCTCAGACAGTGACGGTGAGTCTACCAACACACGAATCAAAGCCGCTACGCTCTGGGCGTCACCAAATTTGCTAAGTGCGTCCGCAGACCTCTGAACCACACGGGTGTTCTCATGAGTAAGGTTTTCGGTGTAGAGTGTGACAGGATCGGGATCACGGTGTATTGCGAAATGTGAGGTGACGATGGAATGGATTTGCATACTGTCGTCAAGTAATGATTGCGTTACCATCAGATCGATAGCCAACGGTGTATGAATCTGGAAAAGAGTTTCGATATACAGGATTCTGATTTGGATCGCAGGATCTTTTGAAAGAAAGCGATGCAGTGCCGGGAGTGAATCAGGATCACTAAGCTTTCTTATTTTGCCAAGCGCTATTCTGGCTTGACGTGGATCGGTCCCCTTGATAGCTCGGACCCATGTTTGAATCGGCTGGTACCATTTGTTTTGTTCTCTTTGCTGGTGAATTGCGATTGATTGCGGTAATCGCCAGCGTCCTCTGTATCGTTGATATCCACGTGCACGCATGCGTTGCTCACGGGTCAACCATTGTCCCTGATATCTCGCGTAACCGAGCAGGATACGCGCTTTACGGTGGTCTGGGTTTTTTCTGATAATCTGGATTAGATGTGCCCGTCGGTATTGACGAAGATCCTTATCACTGCACCACAGTGCTAATTCGAGGTGTCCTTCAATGGTGTCTGGGGTTTTATCACGTTGTGTGTAATATGCTTGTTCACGCCTGTTGCGTGGTACAATTTGGGCAATCTGGTTTCTTGGGATGATCAGCAGACCACCTGAGATCGTTCGAATCTTGAGAAGGGTGTCCGAGGATTGTTTGTCCGAAACCATTCCCAATAATTCGCCACCATTTTTCAAGAGTATAATTTCCCCGTTTGAGGATCGACAAACGACGAGACATAGTAGCAGAAGCGATAATCGAAAGAGCATTTGAGGATCTCTGCCTTGTGGTGACAGTTGTCGAACCGATATCTTATTTTGTGTCGACTCGATCATCAATGTAACGGTAGCAAAAGTGAAAGTGAATTGAGTTTGCCAGAAGTGGTCATGTTTTTTTGGAGAAGGAAAAAGGGCAATGAGTTCAAACAGTAGCGTTGATGAACATCGTGATGGGGCACCTTCCCTGATTCGTTGCGCCGTGGTGACTCTTAGTGATACCCGTACGCTTGAAACAGATACTTCTGGATTGGAGATAATGAAATTACTTCAACAGAAGCAGTATCTATGCGTGGAGAGAAAGTTGATTCCGGATGACCCGGAACGGTTGGGTCCCTTACTGGAAAGCCTCGCCAGACAATCGAATATTAATGCTATTTTGCTCACGGGCGGCACTGGTATCAGTCCGCGCGATCAGACGTACGAATGTATCTTAGGACTGTTAGATCGTGTTATTCCGGGTTTTGGGGAACTGTTTCGTATGTTGAGCTACGAGGAGATTGGTTCCGCCTCTTTGTTAAGTCGTGCCATAGGAGGCCTGATTGGAACCACGGTTGTTTTATCCATGCCGGGATCACGCGGCGCAGTTCAGCTTGCAATGACAAAGATCATTCTTCCCGAACTTGGACATCTGGTTAGAGAGGCTGGTAAAGGGCTGACTTCCGGCGGGAGCCAGTAGCTTGTTCCGAGATGGAAATCCTGGGATAGAGGGCATTTAGTCGGTGTGTCTTGGGTTAACCGTTATTTACCTTTACCGCTCACTCGATTCGGTACAGGAAATACGGTTATCCTGGAAAGGTTGGAAGTAAGACATATAAGGCAGATGTTCTGTGAAGAACCTCTGGCAACCATCAAAACGCTACCACGTGAGATTCAGATCTCAAACAAGGATTGTGTTTTGACGATGGCGTGCTCTTCCGGAAAGGTGTGGAAAGTTTGGACAAGTAGGCTTCGAGAACGCGGTTCTACGTGAATAATACTTAGTGGGCCAGCGGTAATTCGGTTGGATGTTTGAAATCGATGATAAAGGCCCTGTTTGACTCGTTCTTCTGAAAGTTGGTTCTGGACGTACCAGAATACTTCGGAATCCAGGTGTTCGAGCTGAAAGTTCATCTGGTAGATTGCTCCCTTCGGGTTCCGAAGGTCGGCGTTTTGTTCACCTCGGAGAGGGTAGTGAATCAGACGCTGGTTACGAGGAAGAGGTTGTTTCTGTGAGCTCGTAACTTCACAAAAACACGTGTCGTCGTACTGCCAGCTAATAACATGCCCACACTCAGTAAGGTGAACGGTTGCCTGGTAGGTATCCCGTCTAACTTGATAGGATGAGACGAACTCAAACAGTTCGGGGTGAAGACTACGTCCGAAAAGTTGAAATACAAGATGGGAAATCTGGGGACGAACGAAGACAGTATCCATTGCAAACCTCACCGAATAGTCAACTACTTACAAGTATACGAGTTGACGGGATGTGCGCCCAAGATCTTTCCCTGGTTGGGATAATCTTTCTTGAGCGGTACTTTCTTATCATAGTCGGAAGATGTGAATGGAATATCCAATCCGTGCAATTGTGGGTTTTTGTAAAAGCCAGCGATACACTATCGGGTCTTTCTCATAAATACCCAGTAGCCGTGTTGTGCTAATGGCAACCAAAACATTAGTAGGGGCCTTTTCGGGGGAAGGCAGTTGACTAGGACGAAGGCCATAAAAATCAAGCGGCATAGATCCCCAATACAGAATCAAGAATTGTTCCTCGGGATGTTGGTCGATGTATTGCTTGAGCCCTTTCAAATCCTGGCCCCAATCCAGATTGGAATCAGCTAGAAAAAGGTAGCCATTGCTTGGGCCACCAGTCAACTCATTGAAATAGGAAAGGTAGTGTGGGCCTCCCGGCTGACTCCATCCCGCATGAAGAATACTGGTTGCCTGTGCAAGTAACAACAGGCTGATGGTCACGGTTTTAAATCGACTGGATTTGGGTATAAAAAGACACTGTCCGGAAATCAGTATCAAGAAAGGGACTATGGGAAGCAGGTAGCGAAATCCGATGTTGAGGTGACTGAAAAAAGAAAAATAGATAATGAAAAAAAGAAGGAAACAGAACGCAATGGTTCGTGTCAGCTGATGGACGAGGTGTTGCAGACGAGGTGTTGCCAGTTGAGAACAGGCAGTTAATAATAATAGTGGGATCGGTAACTTCAGCAAAAGGGTTGTGGTGAAATAGGCCAGTACAGGTTTCTGCCTCACAGTTCCCAAAAAATACGCTGGCCAGGGTGATCGTGAAGTTTGATATTGAAAAGCGATGCCGTCATAGAGCAGATCCAGTTGGAATCGATAGGCAATGCATACGATCATGACAGAAACGAAAGCAGAAGAGCTGATCTTTAGCCAAAAGCGATCACATAAAAAAGGTTCAGATCGTTGTCGATAAATGGTGATCAGCCACCACAGGCCGATTGGTAAAATAAACAAAGAGGTGAATTTGGACAGCAACAGGAATCCCGTACTTATCCCAAGAGCAAAGAACCAGAGGTAACGTCCGGAGATAATCGAACGATAGAAGCACCAGGCTGTGGTGAAAAAAAAAGTAGTAAGAGCGAAATCGGGAGTGATCAGACTTTGATGGGCGATCAGGTTAGGTGAAATAGAAAACAGCGACAGCGTCACAAGGCTTCCGGCATTGCCGTATAACTCATGACTCCAGAGAAACAGGGAGATCCCCAGTATACAACCTAGAATGAGCATGGGCAGGCGTGCGCGATAAATAAGAGCATTGCCATGCTGATGAAGAAGTTGTTTTCCGCGTTCAACAGGGTTGTTTGGCTCAACGGGTTCGTTGAACTCGAGGTCTGCCATCCCAATTGACGAAAGGTAGAAACTGAGAGGAGGATGATCCCTTGCAGGATCCAGTGTCCATGAGTCACTGTTCAGCAAGTGTTTTCCGACTCCAAGATACTTGGTCTCGTCCCAGGTCAGGCTTTTAGAGAAAATAAAACTGGCACTTTGAACAAGGAATAGTAAAAGAAGACAGCCTGCCGTGGTGAGCACTTTTCCGTTCAAAGTAGAGAAATGATGAGGTTGCTGAATCATTTAACGGAATATTCCTCTCAACTGGCCGGGTCTAAATTCCGTTTTTTTGAAATCGTTAATCTCAAATGTGCCCTGAAAACAGATAGAGTTGTCGAGATTCGGGCATTTTGAAGATAGGCATGGCATCTTTCCGGAATACCTTCGGGTTCCTCTTTCTGAGGCTCGCTACACTTGTTGGTTCCAGGGATCGAACCTAAAAAAGAATGACAAGACGGTTCCTGGTTTTTTCCGGCAGAGCATCGGAACAGGGTTTCAAGCGTTTATCACTAGTCGCTTTCTATATATGGACATTGGGAAAGGTGAGTGATCGGGTACATAAGGCGGACATTGCTGTGAAAGGACGCCAAGACGGCAAACATCGCCTTTCCATAGCGCACAAAGGTATTCTGGAAGGTTTCTCGTTCTTAGTACGTCAGACTATTGAAGTCTGAAAGAGGTGCATCACCACGGAGGCCAAGTTCCGTTAGGTTCTTACATTCTTTCGCTTGAGACGGCGTGCCTGGCTGCTGGCAGGTCTTTTCCCATGGTTTGCTTTTTTGACTTTACGCTGATTTTTAGGCATGGTGGCATTCTCGTAAATGGAAATAAGATCTATCTGACGGAAGCCGTGATGTTGATTGGCACGGGAATCCGATGGGGTGTACGAACCTATAGAGTGGCCACCCGTGATCCGAACATTTATCGTACCGCATTAGCTATACAATCAGGAAGGCAAATATCATGAAAATCAAGATTGTGGATCCATTATCAAAACATAAAAGGTATCGAGGTCAGTATCTCTTCCTGAGTTTGGTCATGTTAATTATTGTTGAGGGTTGCGCTCCACAACAGACGGCCAATGATGTAGAGGAACAGTCGACTGTGGAAAGCGGTTCCTCTGTAGCCGTGTCGAATGCCCAAGACGACTCTTCCAGCATCGATGTAAGAGTGATGGATATCAATGAAATTAAAGCATTCATCGCATCGCAGGTAGGAAACATTGTAGTTGTGGATGTCTGGGCCACGACGTGTGAGCCGTGTATCAGGGAATTTCCTGGTTTGGTAGAACTCGATCGAGAAAAAGCGTCCGAAGGGGTTGTAGGGATATCGGTCAATAGCGACTTCCTGGGTATTGGGTCGGAATCACCGGAAGACCATCTTGGTGCGGTAAAGGAGTTTCTTGCCAATCAAGTAGCGGAAGGTTGCGATAATCTACTCTCGGGGACACCGGATACCGAGTTGTTTTCAGCGATGAACATTGAGAGTATCCCCGTTGTTTTTGTCTATGGCAGGGACGGCGGTTTAATCAAGAAATTTGGCGGTGCCGGATCAGGTGAGTTCAGTTACGAGTCAGATATTGTTCCTTTGGTTGAATCGTTGCTTGACAAATAATCTGACTTTCGGAAGGCAGATTCAACTCGGACTGGTTCGGTTGTTTTGTGTCGATGAAGTGAAGTATGTTATAGACGGACGTCATAAACAGTTTGGGGAGGCAGGGTCCGTGCTAACAACTACGGAGTTTGATAATAGTGGGTTAAGAATTCAGTAACAGGTGGAAACGCGATGCAGAAATCATCCTTAGAGGAGTACCTTCAAACAGCTGAAATGGCTGCACGAAAAGCCGGATCTCTCCTAAAGGACTGGACCGGAAAGTTAGGGGTGCGACAAAAGGCCAAGGCCGATCTGGTAACCGAGGCGGACTTGGCATCTCAAAAAACAATTAGGGAAGTCTTACTGACTCGCTATCCGGAACATGGATTTCTTGGTGAAGAGGGGCAAGAGGCACATCAAGAGCATGAATTTGTGTGGGTGGTTGATCCACTTGATGGCACGACTAATTACGTTCATGCTTGTCCGTTTTTCTCGGTATCGATTGCACTCAGACGGAGTCGGGAACTGCTTGTGGGAGTAGTTTATGATCCGATACAGGATGAGTGTTTCTGTGCTATGCATGGCTACGGAGCGTGGTTGGGCGATAAGCGGTTACAGGTGAGCGAGATTGATTCATTGTCAGAGGCGCTCGTTGTGACCAGTTTTCCTCCTGGGGTACAGAGAGACCATCCACAGATCGAGTGCTTTCTGAATGTTCTTGATAAAAGTCAATCCTTAAGAAGAACTGGTTCTGCGGCATTGAATCTGGCTTACGTGGCCTCCGGACGGTTCGATGCATTCTGGGCACCCAGTATGAATGCATGGGATGTTGCGGCTGGAGTATTAATTCTCAACGAGTCACAAGGGAAATGTACGGATTTTGAGAATAGACCATATTGGATTGACGATCCCCGGCTTCTTTCAAGTAACGGGACGGCATTACATGATCAGATTAGAGGTTGTTTGACCCCTTTATTGTCTTGATGAATCACTTCTTGGGTGAGTCTTTGGCCCATACGGCTGTTTCTGAATGGTTTTTTGGAGTGGAGTGAAAACTCGCAATGAAGGAAAGTTCCTGCTTTTCGAGGCCTGTGCCACTGGATAAGATAAAATAAGGTGCACATCGCGTATCCTATAATCCTCGATGCCCCCGGCATGGAGGAACGAGGTGTGTCAGGTCATTTCCAGCCCGTTTTCTATTGGGTAACAACTCTTGGCATTGCTCCCGATTTTTCATTCCGCAAGGTTTGCGCCGATGGCGGTTTTTCTGACGTTATGCCTTATGCTTCGGTGGAATGGATTCGATCATGAGCCGGCAAGTGCTGCAATCTACTCGATCAGTCAAGAATCCCTTCCCCAGCCCCCAGTTCCAACACCAGTAGAGTCGGTTGGAAAGGAAGTTACGTCGGGCTTGGCTCGAGCGAGAACCGAGGGGACAGTTTTTGAACAATATGCTCGATTTGAGGTAATTCTGGAGGCACAAATAGAACAACAGGATCCTGTTACAGTTCCTGTTCACCCCCTTCCACTGGAGGACTATGACGCCGGATCGGACCGACTGGATGCAGTAGAAGAGGGGTTTCATTGGGTAATCCAGGGGAAAGGATTGCACACATTGAAGCTATCTTTCTCTGTTCCGGTTCAAGTGTCTGTAGGAGGAAGGCGATTACCGTTTCCGTCCATATCACCATTGCGGGCTACCGTATCATCTCTTCGATTGACAGTTTCAGATGAAGTGGAAGCGTGGTTTGGAGAGGAACAACAGCTGCGTGTGCACTATGACAACGAACTGGGCAACACGGTTATCGAAAGATTTGGTTTTCCATTGGATAAGCCGTCCTTGTTACAGTGGCAGCCTCGTCGTGGACTCGAAAGATCAGAAGATGCCAGATTGCGTTGGGAGTTGCAATGGCTGGCGACGATTCAGCAGCAAAGAGTTGTGAATGAGGCGACGGTGGTACTTAATGCTCAGCCAGGAGACGTGTCGCAATTTGTGTTGAGATTTCCATCCCGGATGGAATTGCTGGCCCTGGAATTACTGGACAATTCACAACCGGAATCTCAGACGGTTTCAGAGGAGGGCAGTTACACTCATGTTTCCGTACTCTTGCAAGAGCCGGTTTCAGAAGCATTGACGATACGCATCCAGCTTCAACAGAAATTGGAAGGGACCGATGATCGTGTGATGATAGGTGGCTTGGAAATAATTAATGGGGATCCCCAACAAGGTTTCTTGGTGGTGCGCGGTCCAGCTCATCTTGATATTACTACATCCGAATCGGCCTTGGTTCAGCGCATTGAAATCGGTGAACTTCCAAGAGAGCTGAGAGATGCCAGTGGAAGTACGGCTTTTCGTTTTTCACGTTTTCCATTTGAAGTGGAGCTGAGTCTGCAACCTCGTCTTCCTCGTGTGATAACAGATCCTAAATTGACCGTACACTTTGTCAGGCAGAATGATCAAGTCGTTGCTCATTTGATTGGTAAATGGACATTTACGGTACAACGTGGACTTTTGGACGGTCTGGCCTTTACATTGGCTGGATGGGAAGTGGACAGAGGAGAGTTATCTTGTAGGAAGTTGGATGCGCTAGGACCACTTCCAGATCAATTGGTCGATCGGGAGCGCAGCGCTCTTGATGAAAACAATGTGTTGAATATCGAATTTTCCCGTCCTCTGGAGGATAGTTTTCAGGTTGAATTTAAAGCGACACAGATATTGTCAGTGCAACGAGCAATATCCATGCGATTTCCCACACCTCAAATGGGACCTGTCGGGCAAGCACGGCTGAGTTTTTATATTGATGCAGGTATTGAGATGAAGCCTCGTTATGAGGCTATGCCGCTGGTTACCTCGATCGTCGTTGCACCTGATCAATCGCATCCGATTCCCGAAAATTTGCCGATCTATTATTCAGGGCCTCAATCCTATCGTATGAGAGGTTTTAATCATCAGTTTGTGTTTGAGTTGAAAATATTGGAATCCCAGGTGAGAGCTCGGACTGTGTCTCGTGTGCATATGCAGTCCGGGATAACACGTGTCACTCAAACTTTTTATTTTTCTATTAACCATGCACCTGTAAGTGTGCTTCATCTTGCAGTGCCGGTTGCTTTGGAGAGGGTACGTTGGTTCCATGAGACGCAGTCAGAACCGTTGATGGATGCGGAAGGTAATTTTATAGCTGGGAGTCGACTAAGGAAAGTTGCCGACGGTGAGTCCGTGCAGGATCTAATCCGAATTGCACTGGATTTACCGGAAGAAAGGATGGGACATTTCGAATGGTCCGTTTCATATCAGATATCCACACCTTTTGGTTCAGCGAACGAAAGGTTTCAGGAGATACCACTGATGATGGCCGATTCAGACTCGACGATTCTGAATCGTGTTGAAATAGAAGCGTCTCCTGCTGTTGCGATTCAAGTGTTTGATCAAGGAAAATGGTCGGTTAATCCTGGGCTCGATCCTTCCAGACAATGGGTTCTTGACAGCTTGGAAAAAGAGTTCTTGGTTGCTGTAAAGATTTCGGATCGCCCACGCTTTTTCAAGGGAAGTATTACGATTGCGACGGCCTTGCTACGAACTATGATCGGTTCTGACGGTCGTCAATATTATGTTGGTTTTTATCAAATAAAGCCGGACAGTTCTTTTTGCATGATACGTTTTCCCGATCAAGCAAGTGCTGTCGCCATTCAGTCAGATGGTCGCCCTTTGACTTATGAGTCATATGAGAAGAATCAATTAAAAGTGTATTTTGATCGTCCGAGAATTATCGGAGAACATTCACCGGAACATCAATGGGTCGAAATTAGATATCACATCGATCGTCTTAGAAACGGTGTGTCGTTGATGTTTTCTCATGAACTTCAGGCACCACAGTTTTCAGGATGTTATTGGGAATCACGATGGTATTGGGAAGTGATTGTTCCGAGTCGCCAATATTTGTTTTGGAGCTCCAGTTCCAGTTTTCCTGAATTGAAGTGGAAACGTTACGGTTTATTCTGGGAGAGAGAGTCCGTTGTTTCGCGTGTCGACTTGCGGAGTCAACTGAAGGTTCCCCAGTTGACGAATTCGTTTCCAAACAATTCGCATACATATTTGTTCAGTCAATTTGGTGATTCCACGGAGGTGCAGTTTCCCCCGGGTGTGGTCAATGAAAGAACGAGGCAAGTAGCGATAAGAGATCCGGCCGAGATCGTTACAGATGAAAACAATCCTCCATTAAATGCTGAAAACATAAAACAGCTTAATCATGCAATAAAACCGTGGGGGGAGGATGCACTTGTCCAGTTGAGGGTGCGAACGGTTACACCCACGTTGATGGTTTTACTTGGTAGTGGCGCTGTGTTGTTTCTTGGCTGGTTATTCCTTCTTCTTCCCTGGGTGTTTCGATATCCATTTGTGCTTCTTGTGTTTGCAACGGGATCCTTGATTGCGGCCATATTTCCTGGGTCTGTGATGTTGCTATTACAGCCAGCGGTATCAGGGTTTGGTGCTGTACTCGTACTGATGGCTGTCATGATTAAAATGAGACATCATCGAAACGCCATTCAGGGATCATTGATGTCTTTGGGAGCACCCAGGATAGTGCCTATGGCTTCAACGACAGCTCCACAAGGTGTTGCAGATGGGAGTGGCGTCCTGACTGTAGACTCCGAAATTGAAGCTAATGGGAAAGGTGGAAAGTGACTGTGAGAATAGCATACGGTCTCCTTTTGTTCCTTGCCCTGAACATAATGATTCCCTTAACCGGAGCTCGAGCGCAGTGTGTGATGCTTAGCCCGAGTAAGCCGATCTGGGATTTTGTGAACCGGCATGTCGCACTCACAAAGATAATAACAGGGTTTCAGCATTCTCAGGAGATGCTTGATATTTCCACTGCTGAAACTGCATTCACAGAGAGAGTTGATTCCGTAGAGCTTCTTCAGACCTTGCTTGTTTCCAGAGCGAACTATAAGGCTTCTTTTTCTGATTCCGCCAGAGATTCCAGTATCGACCTTGATGATCAGAGGCAGGTCGACGGTGCAAATCCAACCTTGCGTGGAACTGCAAAGCTGCAATTGGTGGAGGTCAAAGGTGATCGCACGGTTTTAATACCGGACTTTGATGTTGCCCTGACGGATCCACAGTGGCAAGAGTCGGGTGAAAAAGCTTTGTTGGGATTAACCGAAGATCGGGCGACGGTGCTTCATGTTCCTTCCGGGAAAACAGTTTTGACTTTCAGTTGGTCTGCCCAGGGAACAGTAATACCTGGAGGCTATGAATTCCGTTTCAGGCTGCCACCTTCAACTGTCCAGCGTCTGAATCTGGTGCTTCCAGGTGGGCTAGAGCCACAAGTCAGTGATGCTGTGACCGATGCTGTACGGGTAGTAGACGATTCTGGTTGGAAAGAATGGCCCG
>Ga0310344_10001675_pt1 | contig 16840 bp, 14 predicted proteins | sample HC15DNA20200_MG_FD_203801 | JGI IMG/M metagenome (GOLD analysis project Ga0310344, IMG submission 203801) | Marine microbial communities from station ALOHA, North Pacific Subtropical Gyre - HC15-DNA-20-200_MG | ecosystem: Environmental > Aquatic > Marine > Oceanic | place: Pacific Ocean: North... | reverse complement strand
GCCAGCTGAGGAAGAGGCTGCTGAAGAGCCAGCTGAGGAAGAGGCTGCTGAAGAGCCAGCTGAGGAAGAGGCTGCTGAAGAGCCAGCTGAGGAAGAGGCTGCTGAAGAGCCAGCTGAGGAAGAGGAGCAGTCCGAGTAGAACTCGGGCTGCTCTGAGCTATGGGTCATAGTGACCCGGGCTTCCTGGTCGTGGGTCGCATTGTCAAGGCTCACGGCATCAAAGGAGAATTCATCGTCCGGCCGTTTACGGATTATCCTGAGAGCACATTTGCACCTGGGGTGTCCTTGCTTCTTGGTAATACTCAAAGTGAAGGGCCGGACCTAACACTCTCCGCTTTGGAGCTTGAGCAGGCACGTCCGCACAAGGATGGTTATATCGTGTCTGTTGCGGGTATCAGTGATAGAAATTACTCAGAGTTGCTGCGAGGACGTTATCTATTTCGTGATGTTGCGGCACTTGAGCCACTGGCAGATGGTCAATTGTTTCACTATCAACTACTTGGTATGAAGGTCCAAACGAGTTTTGGCCAGATGGTGGGAGAGGTGACCGAAGTTTACGAACTCAATCCCAATGATATCCTCTGTGTTCAGGGGCCTGGAGGAGAAATTATGATTCCTTTCTCTAAAGATATAGTTATTGAAGTCGATGCTGATAAAGAGCGCATCGTCGTGGATCCGCCCGATGGCTTGCTTGATCTTTAGGCTGTCTCCCCTATGCGGATAAACATTATCTCCATTTTCCCTGATTTTTTTCATGGCCCATTGGGCCTATCGATTCCTGGTAGAGCAAAAGAGGCTGGGCTAGTCAAATATAGCCTCATCGATCTGCGCTCTTATTCACATGATAAGCATCGCACAGTTGATGACCTTCCTTATGGGGGAGGGGCGGGTATGGTTATGAAGCCAGAACCATATTTTGAAGCAATCGATGATCTTGAGCCAAAAGGTCCGATCGTTTTGCTTTCCGCGAGGGGAAGATTGTTCAGTCATACGGATGCAGTTCGCTATAGTGTAGAATCCGAGCTCACTCTTCTTTGTGGGCACTATAAGGATGTAGACCAGAGAGTTGCTGACCATCTCGCCACCGAAGAAGTTTCAATTGGAGATTATGTTTTATCAGGTGGAGAGAGCGCTGCACTGGTTATCACTGACGCCGTTGTGCGGCTACTCCCTGGAGCGATAGGAGACCATGCTGCTGCTAGTACGGATTCATTTTACGATGATGGGTCAGTCAGCGCTCCTTCTTATACACGTCCTGCCAGTTACCGCGGATATTCAGTACCAGAAATCTTGCGTTCTGGAGCACATGAAGAAATTGAGGTCTGGAAGCAAGAGCAAAAGAAAGTTTTAGAGAACGAGCGCCAGAAGCATACTGGTGGTTAGTCTTTAAGAGATGGTCGCTCTGGCTGGCACACTTATGCCCGGTCAGCTCAATATTAATTCCAGCTCAACCCTCGAAGCTGCTCTATGTCCAGATTGCCACCACTCAGGACTACTACGACCTTGGCCCCTGGCTTGGCCTGTATTAGTCCTTCTAGGAGTGCCCCGACTGGAGCGGCTGCCGCACCCTCAGCAACGAGTTTTGCTCTAGCCATTAGCCAGAGAAGCGCATCAAATATTTGGCTGTCTGGTAGAGCCACAATTTCGTCGACAAATCGAGATACAATCGAGTGTGTATTTACCCCGACGGTCTTAACTCGCAATCCATCGATAATACAGGAAATATTGTCGAGAGTAATCAGCCGCCCGGATTCAACACTCCTCTTCATAGCGGGTGCGCCGGATGATTCTATTCCGATGATCCTAGCCCGTGGGTTCATACTTTTCACAGCCATAGAGATCCCCGAGATCAGTCCTCCGCCTCCGATTGGGACCAAGATAATTTCTGCCTCGGGCCAGTCCTCTATCACTTCTAACCCGACTGTGCCTTGCCCCGCTATAAGGCGCGGGTCGTCAAAAGGATGTACGTAAGTCAATCCTCGTTCTTGAACAAGTTCCAGGGCTTTTTCATTTGCCTCATCCCAGATTGATCCTGAAAGCACCACTTCGGCCCCGTAACTTTTGGTTGCTTCGATCTTAGAAGGTGTTGCATTTTTTGCCATGCAGACCACTGCCTTAATCCCAAAATGTTTCGCAGCTAAAGCAACTCCTTGCGAGTGGTTACCTGCAGATGAACAGATAACGCCCCTAGCACGCTCCTCTTCTGTCAGCAGGCTTATGAGGTTGGTGGGTCCCCTGACCTTGTATGATCCGCCTTTCTGAAAGAGCTCAGCTTTAAGCCTAATATCAAACCCAGTTATATCATTAAGTGATCGGGATGTTAGTAGCGGAGTCCGGTGAACGTGAGGTGCTACACGTCGATGTGCTTTATGAAAATCATCCTTTGTCAATGTTACTTCAGAACTGTTAAGGTTATCAGTCACGGCACATTCCCTATTAAGCCATCCATCCCCCCCTCGACCCATTTGGGCCTGGGACCGTTAGCCAAAATCCGAACAGCCTCTATAGTAGCTTCAACAACCGCAGCCATATGACCAAAATCTATATTCTGGACCTCATCAGAAGGCATGTGGTAATCGTCATGTAGGTTGTATGAAGACAGCGTGTGCGCTGGTATACCAATGCGAGCAAAAGCGATGTTGTCACTTCGAAAGAAAAAATTTTGGTCCGGTCGGGGGTCGGTCACAATAGGGGATCCTCTCTTTATGAGCTCTTCACCCATTGTAGTGCGTTCAAATCCAGTCAGCCATCCACGACCGAACCCGCCTGCTAGAGAATCTGGGCGGCCAATCATCTCAATCTGAAGATTTGCTACGGTTTGTGAGAGCGGGAAAACGGGGTTATCGATGTACCAGAGAGTCCCAAGAAGTCCAATCTCTTCGGCCGTGCTTAGGAGGATTATAATGGTTCTCCGCGGTCGGTCATTTCGAGCTAAGTCTCTCGCTATCTCCAGGACTGCCACAGTACCAGATCCATCATCATCTGCTCCGTTGTAAATCGAATCTCCATTAATTGGTGCGCCAATTCCGATGTGGTCATAGTGAGCTCCAATGATGACCGCTTCGCTAGCCATGGCAGGATCAGAGCCAGGAATCAGAGCCACGACATTCACTTCGTTCTCGATGATGTTTTCTCTCGGAAGTTCATCGAAGTCCAGAGCATTGGAGGGCAGCACTATTCGTTCATGCTGACCCTCTGGTCCATTCACCTGGATTCGTGCGAGAGGGACGTTCTGATGGAAGCCCTCTTCTCCTGCCGGATCTAACCCGTATCTCTCTAGTTCATTCTTAAGGAAAAGCGCGGCCTTAGCCGAACCTGATGTGCCGGTTCTTCTCCCTTGCATGGAGTCAGCAGCTAAGACAGATAGAAGCCTTTCAATCCGCTCTTCTCTTGTTAGTAGGTCATCAGATAAACTATCAGAAGTGGTTTGGACTTGAGCGCACCCTGGCACCAAAGCTAGCCATAGACCCGCAATTGTATGGTTAATACGCATATCTACTCTAGGATTGTCTTAGCCTTCTCCGAACCTGGTTGTATCGGACTAGTAACGATACCCCAATCACAGGGCTTCACGCCCAGAACACCCCCGGTTAAGTTACTCCGCGATTCGATGTTGGGTCCGGGCTTATTGTGGAGCCAAAGATGACAGATGTAATCAAGCAAATTGAAAAGGAAGAGCTACGAGACTTTGCCCCCAATTTCGGTCCGGGTGACACTGTCCGAGTCCTTTATCTAGTGCGTGAAGGTACAAAAGAGCGTATTCAGGTATTTGAAGGTGTATGTATTAGTCGTAAGGGAGGAGGTCTCGACGAGACATTTACTGTCCGAAAAATTTCGGGTGGTATCGCTGTCGAGCGTATTTTCCCGTTACAAGCTCCAACTGTAACCGGTGTAGAAGTTGTGAGAAAAGGGCGTGTTCGACGAGCGAAGCTCTACTATCTCAGGGGACGGCGTGGCAAGTCGGCGCGGATACAGGAGAAACGCCAGTCTCGTTGATCAGTGGGCAGGATGAGGTCAGGCAACCAAAAATCTAGGTCAACCGAAACACTGCTCGCCTATGAGAGTAATTTTTGGAGTAGAGGCCATTCGGTTGCTGGCGTTGATGAAGCTGGACGTGGCCCACTCGCAGGACCTGTATTAGCTGCAGCGGTCATGCTTAATCAGGGTGTTTACATAGAAGGAGCGGGTGACTCAAAGAAGCTTTCAGCTGCAGTCCGAGAGGAGCTGTGCTCTGAGATTCTTGCTAAGGCTTTATCAGTAGGGATTGGAGCTGGTTCAGTTCAGGAGATTGACAGGTACAATATTCTGAACGCCACCACTCTAGCCATGAACCGGGCACTTGCCCAACTGAGTAAAGATCCGGCACACATTGTTGTTGATGGACTTCCAGTCAAAAAATTGGGATGGACGCACGAAGCGGTGGTAGGCGGTGACAGTTTGGTGCACTCAATAGGTTGCGCGTCCATAGTTGCAAAAGTTACTCGAGACCGACTGATGGGCCGATTAGCTCTCCTCTATCCCGGATATAGTTGGGAGAAGAATTCAGGATATGGTACCATCGCCCATCGAGATGCGATTAAGAAATTAGGCCTAACTCCGCATCATCGCATTACGTTTGGCAATCTGCAGCACGAGTTGGATTTGTGACGGTATTTTAAAAGTCAGTTAACTAGGGATAATCACAGTTGAAGATGTCCGATACTTCACGATTAGCCAGAGCTGCCTATCTTTTGGGTGACCCGGTAGCTCAGTTGGTAGAGCAACGGACTTTTAATCCGTAGGTCGTGGGTTCGATCCCCACCCGGGTCATACGGGTGTTACTCACATGCTCTGCCTATGCGTATTAGCAGATCACAAGCACTGTTGGCGCAGGCTCTGTTCCGGCCTGCTTCAGATTGGTTTTGTCTCTAGGTCATCATCTAGGCTTCAACAAGAGTCTGTATGCTGTATTAGCCTCGACTGCTTCTCTGCTAAAAGAGAGTGGGAAATACTCTTGGTTTGCCCAACTCTCAGTGAGGTTTCCATAAAAAGCACTGCCTGGTCTCTCAGATTGTCCTGGTGCGATAGTTGCAACGGATGCATCAAGGTCAGAAAAATCTATGATTTCCCGAAACGTGGCTCCAGTCGCCGCTACAGTTCCAGCCCCTCCTAAACGTTCAGCTGAAGGTAAATCGTAGGCGGATACTAGTGGGTGTGGGAATTCACTGCGGTGTGTACGACCCCAGCGCCATTGGGATGGGTCGTCGCCTTGCTCATCTCTCAGCATGCGCAGAGCTGTTGCCAATCCTTCCTCAAGAATGAGGATCTCAGGCTCTGTACCGAATTGGCCACGAGCTAGGACTCTACGAAGATGACCGAATATGGCTGGTGCACGGTCATCCTTCCGAAAGACTGCATCCCACTCCACAAGCTCTTTACGGTACTGCTCTACCGTTGGATCCTCAGCAGTCCAGCCTCGGAATAACTCGAGTGTTTGGAGAGCAGACGCCAAGAAAGCATCATGCTGTAAATCTTTGGAATCCTGAACCGTAAAATCTCTCCCCTGAGATAAAACTTCAGATACGCGTGCAAAACGAGCAAATGGACCCTGTGTTTTGAAGAATAATGGGGGGTCATATCCTGCGGGATGGATATCGTGGTTTGCTGTAGCAACCCACCCTCGTTCAGGGTTGAACTCTTGAGGGAGATCATCTCGAAACCCGTTCCATTCGTAGTCGCCTATCCCGGGTACAGGCAATCTCCCGTGCCATCCTTCACGATTTGGGGATAGTGCCGAAGCTTGCCATGCGATGTTACCATCAGCATCACCACAGATCATGTTCTCGGTTGGAGCGAACCAGTAGTCTAGCTCATCCAGGAATACTGAGCAGTCCGATGCGACGTTTAGACGCAGGGCAGAAAGATATCCGGTACTTCCTGGCTCATGCATAGTCGAACGGATCGAGTATGCCTTAAGGTTATCAGGATCTTCTGAAAATATAGGTCCATGACGAGAGAACTTAAGCTCTAAGATCTCTGGCTGTTCCCCTCGCACTCGTACCGTATCGTACTCAATCCTGAGTGGTTCCCAGGTATCCTTGAAGCGAACCTCATTTGGATTGTCTGGGTTCACTTCTTCAATATACACATCCGATTGGTCCGTACCTACGATTGTAAGCCCCCATGCGATTTGCCCATTATGGCCTATAGCTACTCCAGGAAGCACAGGCTCTGTTGACCCAATCGCTGTCCAGCCAGGAGCATCAAGGTGCACCATATATCGCAGAGAAGGGTTTGTAACTCCTCGATGAGGGTCGTTGGCGACTATTACCTTGCCGCTCTTTGTTAGGGATCCACTAATAGCCCAATTATTACTTCCTGGAGAGTTTTCCCGCGCTCCAGAATTCATAGATAGTTCTGCATGAACCCAAGAATTATAGGGTGAGACGAGATCGGGTCTGACTATCGTACCTCTGAATCCAGATAGACCAGAGATCACATTATCTCCAATGATTGAGTAGTCTACTCCGACAGGGGCAGTCAGGTCTCGATATGGGCTGGGGCGTGCTTCACGATTTGCTTCATCAGTACCAATCTCGGCAACCCTTCTTGCGAGTGACAATTCTCTTCGGGCATCTCTTGTTGGCATCGCAGTTGCAATCCGTAATAACGGTGTTTCAACAGTCCATGGGTCAGGTCTTATTCCTGTTAGCTCAAACTCCACAGGAAGTTCACCAGATTCCGTTGCATATTCGATGTACGTGTTAACCCCTGATGAGAAGGCTTCCAGTATCCGACGCCCTTCGGGGTGATAGCTGTTGAATTCCTCATCTGTCCAAGGCCCCCTATACTTGATAAGTCTAGCAAAACGGTCGTGCTCAAGTGCTTCTGGCCCGAGTATTGCTGCAAGCCGTCCCTCGCCCGCACGGCGGTACATCTCCATTTGCCATAGTCGGTCCTGTGCCTGAATAAATCCCTGCGCGAAGAAGAGGTCGTCTATATTCTCCGCATATATATGCGGTACACCCCATGAGTCACGTAGAACTTCGACCTGGGCTTCAAGATCAGGGAGCACGATTGCACCTTCGATCTTAGGGAGATGCTCATTTGCAAGACTCTGAAAGTCACTCGGACTTGGTTTGCAGGCTGCGGTACAGAGAAGTACTACCGCATTCAGTAGGGCATAGCCTAACCAGCGTTCATGACTTGAGTTGGCCAGATTAACAGGTGCGCGCATGAGTCCTCCCAGAGGGGTGTACTCCTAATTCTGCTTGTTTTTTTAGTTATCACCGCAAAGGTACGTGCCGTTGCAAGTTAGTGGAAAGGAGAGAAGATAGTCCTCACCTCTAAATCTTAAATCTTTCAGGTAAATATTGATTCGTTAGCATAAGGTTGTGACTTACATCGGTTGATGATTAGATGTGGTAGGTAGACTGGTTAGCAAGGTCTTATCCCGCCACCTTGACGTGGGTACTGAGCGTGCTTACCAATTCCGTTCAGTTGTAGAAGGTTCTGGGGTTCCTGAGAGGATGGGAAACTTGGGCTGAGGAGACTGAAGACATGAAAAACTGTGTTGCGCTAGGGATGCACTGGTGGATGACTGCCTTGCTCTCCCTTATTCCGCCCCTTAAAGAGGGGGCGCCCAGCCGGGTTTCCACCGGATAACTTTACCGGAACGGAGCCAGATCGGCGGCGGGCCCTCTTGAGAGAGGGTCCGCCGCTTTTTCAGGCTAACCGTACCAATCGACTCTTATGGCCAAAATTAAGATTTTTGACACGACACTCCGAGATGGAGAGCAGTCCCCTGGGGCAAGTATGACCGCATCCGAAAAGATCCGGATGGCTCATGAGCTCGAGGACTTAGGTGTCGATATAATCGAGGCAGGCTTTGCGGCCAGCTCATCTGATGAAATTAGAGCTATCAGAGATATCTCACGGGAAATCAAGCACCCGGTTATAACAGCTCTCGCACGTGCTAGCGAAGGAGATATAACCGCTGCAGCAAGGTCGCTGGAGAAAGCTGAGTATCCGCGCATCCATGTTTTTATTGCTACTTCTAATACCCACCTGGAGCGAAAGCTCGGCATCAGCCGTGATGAATGTGTTGACCGAGCTGTCGAAGCTATCCGCCTTGCATCGAGCTATGTAGGGGACGTGGAATTCAGTGCTGAGGATGCGACTCGTACCGATCTAGATTTCTTAACTCGAGTTGTTAGCGCAGCAGTTCAGGCTGGGGCGACCACAATTAACCTCCCAGATACGGTAGGTTACGCATTGCCATCTGAGATTAGTGTGATGATAGAAGCACTACAGTCACGCTTACCTGAATTGAATCGGTGCACATTGAGTGTTCATTGTCATGATGATCTGGGCCTTGCAGTAGCAAATTCTTTGGCGGGGATTGCTGCTGGTGCGCGCCAAGTTGAGTGCACGATAAACGGGATTGGTGAACGGGCTGGAAATGCAGCGCTTGAAGAGATAGTAATGGGCCTTAAGGTTCGGGAGGATGATTTTGGTCACAGTACAGGTGTGCAGACCGAGCGCCTTTATCGGGCTAGCCGGTTACTATCCTATCTTACAGGCATTCATCCTCAGCCTAATAAGGCGATAGTCGGGCGGAATGCTTTTGCACACGAGGCAGGTATTCATCAACATGGTGTCCTTAAGGACCCGAGTACCTATGAAATAATGACGCCGGAAATGGTAGGGGTGCCACAAAGTAAGCTTGTTCTTGGCAAACACTCCGGACGACATGGGTTGGAAGCGCGACTCCAAGAATTGGGATATACACTGGAGCCAGACGAGTTAGACAGAGTAGCGGCCAGCTTTAAAGAACTAGCAGATCATAAGAAAGACATTCTTGATGAGGACATCATTTCGATACTGAATCATGGTGTCATGGAGGATGTTCCTGAGGCGTATCGTATTGACAATCTCAGTGTTGTATGCGGCAGTGAACTTTCAACGGCCACGATTACCGTCCTTGACGAGAATGGTATTCCACGGATTGCTGAAGGGGTAGCGGATGGTCCGATTTCTGCGGTGTTCGCTGCAGCTGACACACTTCACAACTTCAAGGTGGTGCTTGAAGATTTTAAGATCCGTGCAGCCACTCCAGGTCGAGATGCTGTTGGAGAAGTGACAATTAGGGCCAGGGTCGATGGTCAAACTTTCACCGGACGCGGTGGGTCCACGGATGTCGTTCTAGCTTCAGCTCAGGCATATGTGCATGTCCTAAATAAGGCAGTGCAGGCTCGTGAACTCGAAGCACGTCATTTCGCTGCTAGATCTGATTGGGGTGTTTAGGCTAGGTGCCCAGAGACCAACCAAGAACGCTTCTAGATAAGATTTGGAGTAGTCATTTAGTCCACGCTGATTCGGGTGCCCCAGATTTATTATATGTAGATCTCCATCTCTTGCATGAGGTGACTTCCGCACAGGCATTCGAAGGGTTGAGGCTTGCTGATAGAACTGTCAGGCGTCCCGATCTCTGCGTGGCGACTGTTGACCACAATATCCCTACTACAGACCGTTCTCTTCCAGTGCTGGACTCGATAGCGCGGCGTCAAATGGAAGTTTTGAGAGAAAATGCTTTAAGCTGCGGCATCCGACTTTTTGATGTTGACGACGAACGTCAGGGTATTGTCCACGTCATTGGACCAGAGCTTGGACTGACTAGGCCAGGAATGGTGATTGTATGCGGTGATAGCCACACATCCACTCATGGTGCTTTTGGTGCGCTCTCATTTGGGATTGGCACTTCTGAGGTTGAGCATGTACTAGCTACACAGTGCATCCCACAGCGTCGACCCAAAGCTATGGAAATTCGGTTAGCAGGTGAGCGCCCAATAGGGATTTCCGCAAAGGATTTGATTCTTGCGGTCATTGGGAAAGTAGGGGTGTCGGGTGCCGTAGGTCATGTGATTGAATACACTGGTCCTGTAGTCGGGTCACTCTCTATGGAAGAGAGGATGACCATCTGCAATATGTCTATTGAAGCAGGGGCTAGGGCGGGGATGATCGCTCCAGACACAACAACGTTTGAATATTTAAGAGATCGAGAATTTGGGCCCAGCTCAGATGACTTCACTGATCTCAAGATGGAATGGGAGTCACTCAAGACCGAGCATGGAGCGACTTTTCATAGAAGTGTAGTGATCGATGTCAGTGATCTTGAGCCGCAGGTGACTTGGGGGACAAACCCCGGGATGGTAACGGGGATATCTGGAAGAGTCCCGAATCCTGCTGAGATAGAAGATCAAGGAGTTCGTGACAGTGCAGAGCGCGCTTTAGCTTATATGGGAGTCGAGGCTGGCACACCAATAGAATCGATAAATGTTGATCGAGTGTTTATTGGCTCGTGTACTAATGGAAGGCTTGAGGACCTTAGGGAGGTTGCCCGTGTTTTGGATGGAAGACAAGTCCATTCTGGTGTGCAAGCTATGGTTGTTCCGGGCTCTACGGCAGTAAGACGTCAGGCTGAATCTGAGGGTCTCGACAAAGTATTTAGAGATGCTGGATTTGAGTGGCGAGAGGCAGGGTGTTCCATGTGTATTGGTATGAATCCAGACACTCTGAGTGCAGGAGAGCGCTGTGCTTCAACAACAAATCGTAATTTCGAGGGTCGCCAGGGTCGTGGCGGTCGTACACACTTAGTCAGTCCGGCCACAGCAGCTGCAACTGCAGTAGCGGGACGGTTTGCTGATCCTCGAAGGACCTGAGTAATGGAGCCGTTCCGAATCCACACTGGTATTGTTGCACCTTTAGATAGGGCGGACATCGATACCGACCAGATCATACCGAAGCAGTTTTTAAAGAGTGTAGCGAGAGAGGGATACGGAGATTTTCTTTTCCATGATTGGCGGACAGAACAGGGCGGTGCGCTCAACTCTGAATTCGTACTGAACCGCAAGCTTTACATGGGAGCCTCCATACTTGTAGCTGGCCATAATTTTGGTTGTGGTTCATCCAGAGAGCACGCAGCCTGGGCTTTAAGAGACTTTGGTTTCCGGGCAATCTTGGCACCGAGTTTTGCAGACATCTTTCGAGAGAATGCGGATCAGAATGGATTGGCAGCTCTGACGCTGGATGAGGGTGTGGTAAGAGAACTTTTAGCTCGGGCACATAGCGAGGCCCCCTTAAAAATCACAGTAGACCTTGAGCAGTGTGTAATCGCTGACTCGACTACGGTTCTGCATTCTTTTGAGATAGATGATTTTCGGCGGACGTGTCTTCTCGAAGGGCTAGACCGTATTGGGCTAACTCTTCGTCAAGTAGATGCTATAAGCTTATTTGAGCAGCGGCGGTGGCCGAACCGCTCCAAGGTCGCTCCCGAGTCTTACTAGTGCGTCCAGTTCATTGCGATCTTGATAACAACGGGTCAGAGGAAACTATCGTAGCAACACTAGTGCCATCCAGGAGCCTGATGAGACAATGAGACATTCAACTTTAGTTCTAATGTTTCCCTTAATCCTAATAACTGGAGTTTGTTCTTTGAGCGCTCAAGATCTCCATATGGATTTAGCTATACGAGTTTTGTCCTCAACTCCATTAATAGATGGCCATAATGATCTTCCTTGGACAATCCGTGGTAGCAACATCGCTCCACGTGATGTTGAAGCTGATGCCCATGATTTGAGAAACAGAACGGTATTCCATACCGATATCGAGCGTCTTCGCTTGGGTATGGTAGGGGCGCAGTTTTGGTCGGTCTACATTCCATACGAAGCAAGGGAGGAAGGGGCAGCTAAAGTACAATTAGAGCAGATTGATATAGCACACCAGATCATCGATAAGTACCCGGATGTATTCGAGCTGGCTACGGATGAATCTGATATTCGAAGCTCTTTTGGAAATCGCAAGATTGCTTCCATGTTAGGTATCGAAGGTGGCCACGCGATTGAAAATTCGTTAGGTGCTCTGAGGGCATTCTATCGGATGGGCGTTCGCTATATGACGTTAACGCACAATGGCACGCTCGATTGGGCTGACGCAGCGAATGATGAGCAGCGACACGATGGGCTTACTCATTTTGGTCAGGAAGTGGTGCGAGAGATGAATCGCTTGGGGATGCTTGTTGATCTCTCCCATACTTCACCTTCGACCATGAATGATGCTCTTGATGTTACGGAAGCTCCGGTCATTTGGTCACATGCATCAGCAAATGGGATAAGAGAGCACCCGAGGAATGTTCCGGATCAGGTACTCAGAAGGCTGCCAAAGAACGGGGGAGTAGTCATGGTAACTTTTGTGCCATCATTCGTCTCTGAAGGTGATGAAGCGACGTTATCCGATGTTGCGGATCACATTGATCATGTTCGCTTGACTGCGGGTGTAGATCATGTGGGTATTGGCTCGGATTTTGATGGGATAGACTCTACACCTGTTGGTCTTGAAGATGTTTCAACCTTTCCCGCATTATTTGCAGAACTCTCCCGCAGGGGTTGGACAGAACATGACTTGAGGAAATTAGCCGGAGAGAATCTCCTTCGTGTTATGAGGGAAGCAGAAGCAATAGCGATGAGCCTGCAACGTGAACGGTCACCCTCAACAGCAACGATCGAACAACTTGATGGTCCAATAAGTGATCAATAATGATCGCTGCTTGAACTGACCTTTATGCAGCTACGTACATAGAACGGTGGGTGTAACTGTCCTGGGCGATTACCCATCTGATGAGTGTTTTTCAGCAAGTAGGCGAAGACCGTTATCAATCTCTCTGCGGGGTATCCAGCGTCCACGGACCATCACTCCCACTCGATCTGTAAGGTTGCTCAGATCCTCCAATGGGTTTGATCCAAGAAGTAGAAGGTCGGCACGTTGTCCTGGGGCTATGGTGCCAAAGCTGCCATCTAACCCGAGATGGCTGCTCACGTAACGAGCAACCGCTGATGTACCACTGCTCAGTATCTCAAAATTAGACATCCCTGACTCTCTTAAGAGCTCCAGTTCTCTATGCAAAGCAAAGCCCGGTACGTTAAACATCTGAGGTGAGTCGGTTCCCATGAGAATGCCCACACCGGCATCAGATAAGGCCTTAAGGATTTTCTTTCTAAGGCCAAAGAACACCCCGAGGACTTCGGGTCTGTCTCTTGGGCCTGCTGCGGCTTGTCTTACCCAAGCTTCTCTTTGTGCTGCAGACACGTACCTCATCTCTGGTTGCACCAGGAACTGATTAGGGTCGGTGATACCGTAGAGGTTTTCCCACAGATAAAGTGTGGGAACAACGTACACGTCATTCTCTAAACTAAGTTGAACTATTTCAGCAATTTTGTCTTGATCCACAGCATTGACTATGCCTTCAAGATTGACGGGTTGACCGGTGTTGATCTGTGACACTACATCATCAGAAGCGATCGCCTGAACATATCCATCAAGATGATCGATGGTTGATATACCTGTATTGATAGCGTGCACTAGACCAACATCTTGAGGTACGTGCCCTCCATATGTTAAGCCAACTTCTTTTGAGATGCGTACCATATGGTTCCAGACGTCAAGTTGAACACCAGGATGGATCTTTTGGAGGTGATAGCCTGCAATTTTATGTTCACGGACCAATTGCTCGGCGGATGTCGTGTCGGGTGCAGTGCTGCCGTTCAGTGATGGTGCCGCAACGTAAAAATTAGGCCCGAGGATGTTTCCTCGTGCAATCTCTTGAGCTAGAGGAATCTGATAGTCGGACCCAAGCATACCTCGGATTGTTGTCACTCCGTTTGCTATGTAAAGGAATAGGATGTCCTCAATTTGATCTTGTGGGGGACTATCACCTGACGGTACATGCGCGTGCATTTCAGCAAGTCCCGGCATCAGGTAGAGACCAGTGCCGTCGATTACAGTTGCACTCTTTGCAGTTTGAATTTCATGAGATGAGCCCATCTCATGAATCGCATCTCCTTTAACGACAACTGTTTGATCTAAGAGTATGGCTTCACTCTCCATCGAGATGACATCTACGCCCCTGAATACCGTTATTTCTAACGGGACAGTGTTATGCGAAGTACAGCCTAGGAGTATGACGATTCCCAGCGGTAAATAATGCGTAAACCTCTGCATCAGGTGATCCTCCAACGTATCTTCGGGCGTGTTCGAATTTCAAACATCAGGGTAACTTTAGTAGTTAAATCAAATTCAACCAGCTTTGTCTTGATCTAATTTTTACCGACCGTTTTTATGTGTGACGGGTGTGTGAACGATCCTTATCTGAAGAATCTGAATGCTACTTCGACGCTTTTACGAAGATAAATTGGCCCAGGCTAGCTACATGATCGGCTGCCAAGATTCCGGTATGGCACTAGTCGTTGATCCGCATCGCGACGCAGAAGTTTATCTTCAAGCAGCGACAGCAGAAGGTATGAAAATCGCTTATGTATCTGAGACACACATTCATGCAGACTATTTATCTGGTGCACTCCAGTTAGCAGAAAATGCTGCTGCCACCCTTTTACTGTCTGGGGAGGGGAGTGGGGACTGGCACTACACTTTTAATGGGGGAGCAGAAACACAGATTGTGCGCGGTGGCGATGAGATCAAAATGGGTAAGGTGGGTATAGAGGTGCTCCACACTCCAGGACATACACCAGAACACATCTCGTTCATGATCACGGACTGGACTGCTTCTCCTGAGCCGATGGGAGTACTGACTGGAGACTTCATCTTTGTAGGCGATGTAGGTCGTCCTGACCTTTTGGAAAAGATTGCGGGAGAGTCCAATTCAATGGTGGACAGTGCTCGGTCTCTTTTTGCATCTCTGTCCCGGTTCCGACGGTTTCCCGAGCACCTGCAGATCTTGCCCGGACATGGTGCTGGATCGGCGTGCGGCAAAGCACTGGGATCTGTTCCTTCATCTACTCTTGGTTACGAGAAACTCGCGAATTGGGCATTCCAATGTGAGACGGAAGAAGATTTTGTGAACAAGGTGCTTGAGGGTCAACCAGAATCTCCTAGTTACTTTAAGCAAATGAAACGAATGAACCGGGACGGCCCTCCAATCCTAGGCGGCTTGCCCCTGCTCCAGTCTTTGGAGCCGAAGATACTTCATGATGTTCTTCTCTCAGAGTCAGCAGTTATTATCGACATCCGTGATGCTGTATCTTTCAGCACGGGTCATTTCCCTGGAACGATCAACATACCGCTCAGTAAGAGTTTTTCGACCTGGTGTGGGTGGCTCCTTCCATATGACCAACCGGTTTATTTGATAGCAGAAGGACATAATGGAGTTAGTGAGGCAGCGAGAGATCTTGCATTGATTGGGATTGATGACGTCTCTGGATTCTTTGACATGGAAGCCTTGGAATACTGCGGTGTTTCGGGTGTTGAACTAGAGAACGGAAAAAGTGTTGATTGGCCTGATGCAGAGCGGGCTATCAGAGATGAAAAAGCTTGCATGGTAGATGTGCGGGGAATATTAGAGTGGAATGAAGGACATGTCCCAGGAGCGAGACACCTACACCTCGGCCAGCTTCAAGCCCGTGGCCCCTTGGAGCTTCCGCGCGGATGTCCATTGTTGCTTTACTGTCGTTCAGGTTATAGGTCGGGCATTGGAACCAGCATCTTGGAGGCAGAAGGTTTTTCTGATGTCCGTAACATAAATGGCGGTATCCTTGATCGTATGAAGAGAGGCCTGCCAGTCCAATAAATGACGGTGTCTCTGATTGATAGTGGGTTTTAGTGAGGCTATCAGATAATCACTGAGCATGAGGCCTGCCTGCTCTGGTTCGCACCAATCAAATACTTACAACAGCCTGAATATCCGTTCGAGAGCACGAAGAAAGGCTGCTACCTCCTGAATCGCACGGAAAGGAGAAGGAAATCGGTCTTGCGTTGAGTGACCGAAGAGTCTTGTGATGGTTGTATGGGAGTCGCTCTCAGGAGGCAGCGCATCTCTGATCCTTAAACCCTCACTGAATGGGATGAGGTCATCATTCCGTCCATGAAGGATGTGCACCGGACAACTAATGTTTTGCAACGTCTTAAAGGCATCGATTTCAGGTTCAATTCTGACTGCTGCTTCAGTCAGTTTATGTCCGAGTTTTTTCGCATGTGCCAGATCTGGTAGGACTCCAGAGGGTGGTGCAAGAATATCGAATAAGAATTTTCGATCCGAGTTGATTTTCTCGCGTTCCTTGGCCTTGGCAGCGTCATAACACAGATCGTGAGCAGGCGCTCCTATGTCACCAGATAAAGCTGCGAGTTGACGCAGCCCATGGGTAACGTCAGTCGCTTCTTCATAGCCTGGGATCTTATCAAGATAATTGGCGGCTACGATCCAGCGCCCATAGGGATCAGGGGTCAGCTCATAAGACTGTCCCTCATACTGATGCTGACCGGTCAACATAAAAGTGATTGTGCGCTCGAGGTTGCAATACCCCCCGAATCCAACAACTCCAGCTATATCTTCCCGCACTTCATGAGCTGCTGCTGCGGACAAAGCGTGAGAGGCGCTGAACGAAAACCCTATAAGCCCGTAGGGCATATTTTCTATGCCGGGGGTATCTCTTAGTGCGCTAATCGAGCATTGTACTGTCGGAACGACTAGTTGAGGCTCTAGGCGCAACTCTCTCCACTCCGGCACCTCAGGTATGATCACAGCCGCTCCTGTTGCTGCCACAGCTCTACTAAATCGAATTAGTTGTGGGTGACCTCGTCCGGGCCGTGTGATCCCGTGGAGAATAACCCATCCCGGTAAGGGAGAATTGACTTGTGCCGGTCGTACTAACGTAGCCGGTATACAGGTTCCATCTCGGTCCAGCGTGATTTCTTCTTCTAGAACGTCCGCATGTCCTGTTAGCCAGCTTCGGACGTAGCTTGTAGTGCGAGTTAGTTGGAGTGCCATGGCGCGAACCTATTCGAAACCAGTGAC
>Ga0310344_10001674_pt1 | contig 16850 bp, 17 predicted proteins | sample HC15DNA20200_MG_FD_203801 | JGI IMG/M metagenome (GOLD analysis project Ga0310344, IMG submission 203801) | Marine microbial communities from station ALOHA, North Pacific Subtropical Gyre - HC15-DNA-20-200_MG | ecosystem: Environmental > Aquatic > Marine > Oceanic | place: Pacific Ocean: North... | reverse complement strand
AGACAGAGATAATAGCAAGTTAATTAGTGCCACCGAAAGCGCTATATACCTAATATTTACAGAGTCTTTCTGAACAAAAAATAACAGAAATGCACCCATTGCCGGCAAAAACAATGTCAGTAAAAGTACGGCGGATGGATTCTGGTCGAAAAACACAGCTCTACACTCCCAACTCTATAAAATATAAGGCGAGCATGAAAATCACACCTGTAGAAAATAGTGCCATATAAAATTGGATATTACCTGACTGCAATCGCGCCAAAGGCCTCCCAATATTGCGACCAAAAAATCCAACTAAATTCACAGAAGAATCAATCACTCCTGAATCAAATTTTGATTCCAGAAAATTTGCGAGTTTACCATAAAATAATCGGGCAACTATAACGTTTTCATAAATATAATCAATGTAGTATTTTTCCCTAAGCAACCTATGTAAAAAAGTTATATTAAATCGATGAATAAACTGGTCTCCATTAAGCGAATACAGTGCCACCGCAATCATAAACCCAGATAAACTCGCACCAAAACCAAGAAGTGCAATCTCTAAATGGATTGATTCATGTACAGCCCCTAAAGATCCTAAAATGTTTGTGAAACCATGATACCAAGGAGCATTAACGATCCAAGAAGCAATCCCAAGAAAGGCCAAAATTGCCATTGGAGCTACCATTGAAAAAGGAGACTCATGTTTTGCCGGGAATATTTCCATTTCATCATTATTTATCTCATCTAACATCACACGATTTTTATCAGTAAACGTTAAAAAATAAGCTCTGAAAATATAAAGAGAGGTCAGAAAAGCACCTGATATTAGCAAAAAGGATATAGGGGATGCAAAAGTTGAATTTGAGTAGAAAGCCGAACTAATTATTTCATCCTTACTCCAAAAACCTGAAAACGGAGGTAATCCAGCAAGGCTAATAGAGCCAATAAGGAAAAATATGTGAGTCAAAGGCATCGATTTTCTGACTGATTCCATACTTTTCATCTCAAATGTTCCAGTAGCGTGATTTAGGGAGCCTGCTCCAAGAAAAAGTAACGCCTTAAAAAAAGCATGGTTGAATAAATGGAAAATCGCTGGTCCAATCGCACCAAAACCTAATGCCACAAACATATACCCAAGCTGGCTGATCGTCGAGTATGCTAAGACTTTTTTAATATCCGTCATTACTAGCGCCATTGATGCAGCAAATACCACCGTAAAACCACCAATGATCGTAATCACTGTGGATGCATATTCTGATCCGCTAATTATGGGCATGAACCTTGCCACCAAAAATACCCCTGCTACTACCATCGTCGCAGCATGGATCAGGGCACTTACTGGAGTAGGTCCTTCCATAGCATCTGGAAGCCAAGTATGAAACGGAAACTGCGCGCTCTTTCCAGCGGCACCTGCAAAAATACCGAGGCTAATAAAAGTTAGCAAAGTACCATTGATAGAAGGTGCGCTACTCAATAAATCAAGCCCGCCACCGAAATCATATAGAACGAAAGTAACAACACCTTCCTTCGAGAAACTAGCAAACATAGCCACTATTGAGAGAAGGAAAAATAGATCACCGATTCTCGTTATAATAAAAGCCTTCTTTGCCGCTGCTGCTGCAGCCGGACGATGGAACCAAAATCCTATTAATAAATATGAGCAAAGGCCCACTATTTCCCATGATGCATAGATAAGTATCAGACTATTAGCTGAAACAAGGAGGAGCATTGCTGAAGTAAAAAGGCCCATAAAACAGTAGTACCTTAGATAACCAGCATCGTTTTTCATATAGCCATGGGAATATATTTGAACCAATAGACTGACACCTGATATAACGACAAGCATTATTGCTGTTAGACCATCAATCAACAAACCAAACCCTAATTGCAACTTTCCTATTGATATCAATTCATAGAGAGGCATAGGAATTGGACCATTGATTGGGAGGGAGCTAATTACATGCCAACAAATAAATAGAGCTCCGATAAAAGATAATCCTACAGCTCCAACTACAAAAAGTGATCCAAAACGGCTCTGAGGACCATCTAATGGGGCGACCACCAGCAAATTAACCAGTGCTGCGATTAGTGGCAATGAAACAGTGGTCCAGCCTAATAATTCATAAACCGCCAATTAGACTTTCCTCTCTATCTCTTCAGCAACATGTTCTCGAGCTCTGGGAACACATATTCGATACTCGGCAAACTCGTCGCCCCAATGTTCAATTTTGTCTGGTAATATCCTAGTAGGCAAACCTTCCCCTTCGTATAGATCTTTCCACATGTTTGCTGCTGTCAGCCCTTGAACCCTTTTAAATTCCACCCACATTTGCTACACCTCTACCATTTTAATAAATCCAAGTCAGATGAATTAATACTGCTTTTTTTATAGAAAATAACTAGCAGAATTGCGAGCGCTATCGCAACTTCGACCGCAGCTATAGTAAATATGAATAAAACAAAAATATGTCCCACCATTTCGCTAGGTAGCAAAAATCTGGAAAAGGCAACCAAAGACAAATTTATACCATTAAGCATCAGTTCTATCGACATTAAAATAATGACAACGTTTCTTTTTGCAAGTGATCCGAACAATCCTATGCTAAAAAGGGCAGCCGATAATATTAAATAATGTTCTAAAGCAATCATTCTACCTCTCTCTCGCCACAACCAGAGCAGCTATTGTCGCGACAAGCAACAGTATCCCCGCGAGCTCAAAGGGAAGCAAAAAATCCGTAAATAGTATATCTCCTAAATACGTTCCTTCTTGATCTGAGCTACCAACCATCGGTAGCAAAACATTGCCAAATTCGACCCCACTCCAACTTTCTCGAGTCATTGCATAAGAAATTCCCAAAAAACTAACTACACTAATAAGAATCGCTATAGGAGTTAAACGATTAGCAGTGCTCGCGCGATTAATTTGAGCGGTCAGCATTACTGCAAACAAAATAAGCACCGATATCCCCCCGACGTAAATCATGAATTGCGCTGCCGCTAAGAAATCTGCGTCGAGCAATATGTATAGCACTGCTATGCCTGCCAGAGACGCAACTAAACCAAGTGCAGCGATAAAAATATTGGGGACCATTACTACCACCATAGCTCCAACCAAAATAGCCGCCGATCCAGCCGTAAATACTAAAGCGACCATCTGCCAGCCTCATGCTCGTCCAATTCTTCGTCTCCTTGATACCCAATCTCTTCCAGCTGAGGGCGAAATTGCGTTTGTGGTTTTTTAGCGCCTTCTCGTAACTGATCTGTAGTTATAACTAGGTCTTCTCGCACGTAATCGGCCCTTTCAAAATCACCCCCCATATGCAGTGCATCATATGGGCATGCCTCTACACAAAGAGCGCAAAACATACATCTACCTGTATCAATATCAAATACATCGATTTGGTAATCACTACCCACTTGCTGGTGGGGCTCGGGGTGAGTCACTATTCTTATAATCCCAAGAGGGCATGCCTTAGCACAAGTAGAACACCCTGTGCATCTTTCTTCATACCAAACAAAGTTATTGCCTCTAAACCTTGGAGAGGTATTAAGTTTTTCCTCAGGATATTGGGTTGTGAATGTAGGCCTCAATAGATACTTAAGAGTTACGATAAGCCCTTTTATTGCACCAACACCAAATATACGCATTTTAATTTCCTCCTTTTATTTCTAATCCACGGGCTTTTAACTCATCATCAAACCGTCCTAATCCTTTAATTAACGGTAAAACAAGCAATAAAACGACAAATAAAACTATGTTAATAATCGCAATAATAGCCAAAGGCTGTAACCCAAGAGGGGTTCCTGATTTTAAATTAAACAGTGATTGAACCAATAATATTGCACCACCAGTAACGATTATATTTATCGTCGCTAATGGAAACATAATCTTCCAAGCTATCGCTAAAATTTGGTCTATCCTTACGCGTGGCCAAGTGCCTCTAAACCAAAAAAACAGAAACAGTATAATTGATGTTTTAGCCATCAAAATTAGAAAACCACCAACTCCCGGTTCCAAACGGCCCAAAAATAATATGGCAATTACAACTGACCACCCAAATGCGGCGAGGTATTCAGTACCATAAATCAAAGCGAATTTTGTTCCTGAATATTCTGTGTGGAACCCAGCAACAATTTCAGAGTCTGCTTCATTTAAATCAAAGGGGGTTCGATTGAGTTCTGCAGCAACCGAGAATAAAACAATAACGAAAGCGAGTGGTTGGACTAAAATAAATGGGATTTCTTGCGCCCCTGTAATTTGGTTGAGGTTAAGCGAACCTGCTAATAGCACTATTGTACAAATAGAAAGCACCAAGGGTACTTCATAACTTACTAACTGAGCGACACCTCTCACAGCTCCATATAAGGAATATTTACTATTCGAAGCCCATCCAGCTGCAAAAACTCCGAGCGAACCCAAAGACGTGATCGCGACAACATAAAATATTCCGATATCCAAATCGGCGATCGTAAATCCAGGGAGAATGGGTATTACAGCAAACATTAATAGGACTGGCGCCATAATCAAAATTGGCGCTAAAGAAAAAACTGTTCTGTTAGCTAAGGTAGGAACCAGATCTTCCTTAGTTATAAGTTTGATTAAATCAGCAAAACCCTGAAGGATCCCAAAAGGACCTACCCGATTCGGCCCAATACGATTTTGCATCCGCGCTACCAATCGCCTCTCCACAAACGTCAACATGGTTGTAACAACCAATAAGAAATTAACCAATATAAATAGTCCGATGAAAAAATTGATTCCACTTAAAATATTTAGGGACCCGTAGTAGACAATAGGCTCCTTAATAATGTAGACCAATAAAAAAACGGGGGTCAGTAATATAAGTACCGCTATGTTAAATAATCTTGTTTGCATTTTAGCGATCCACTTCGCCCACATTTATATCTAAAGTCCCAAAATTTACAATAATATCAGCGAGTTTCCACCCAACACATAGTTCCCTTAAAACGGTCAGGTTAATAAATGAAGGAGATCTAATACCCATTCTATAAGGTGCAATCGTCCCATCACTTACCAGGTAAAACCCAAGTTCACCTTTAGGGGCCTCTACCATCCCATAGGCTTCACCTTCTGGAGGGCGAACAAAAAAGTCTGTATCAGTTCTATAGGGTCCCTGAGGCAATCCATACATACATTGCCGGATAATGCGAACGGATTGCTTCATTTCCTCAATGCGCACAACCAATCGATCCCAATTATCACCCTTTTCACCAAGAGGAACTTCAAAATCTATTTGGTCATAAATTTCGTATGGATCTTTTTTCCGTAGATCCCAATCGACCCCGCTAGCCCTCAAATTAGGGCCTGTTACAGAACAATTAATTGCCCTTTCGCCTGTTAGGGGTGCAACCCCAACCATCCTACTTAGGATAATTTCGTTACCCAAAAGTAAATTTTCGTACTCCTTAATCTTGTTTTCAAAATCATCGAGGAATTCATTTATCGATTTTTCAAAACCAATAGGTAAATCGTGAGAAACTCCTCCAAGCCTCATATAACTGAAAGTTATTCGTGCACCACAAACCATCTCAAAAAGGTCCAGAATTTTTTCTCTCTCTCTAAACATGTGCATCAATGGAGTAATCCACGCCCCTAAATCATTGATCAAAAACCCGATACCCATAAGATGACTTGCAATCCTCATTAATTCCACCATTATTACTCTTAGGTACCTTGCTCTTTCAGGTGGAGAAATTTCAGTCAGTTTTTCAAGCGCCGTAATGTACGCCAAGTTATTTGACATACCTGCTAGATAATCCAATCTATCTGTTAACGTTATAACCTGGGTATAGCTCCGCTCTTCTGCTAACTTAGAACTACCCCTATGGAGATAACCAAATATTGGCTCAACATCTATTACTTCCTCTCCGTCTAGTAAGGTGCGCAATCTAAACACTCCGTGGGTGCTAGGATGTTGAGGCCCGAGGTTCAATAGAACTGACTCGGTTCCATCACTGTTTTTTTCTGACTCATTCATAAATTCATCCTGATAGTTCATAAAAAATCTTTTCTCAGCGGATGACCAGGAAAACCTTCCCAAAGGAAAACTCTTTTCATATTAGGGTGATTAGTAAACTCTACTCCCATCAAGTCGTAAATCTCCCTTTCTTGTAAGTTAGCACCCTCCCAGACATCTACTACGGATGGTATCTCGAGACTATCTCTACCCCACAACCGAACTTTAAAAATTGCCGATTGATTTTTTTTCAAAGATAATAACGCGTACCTCAACTCAAAATGATCAATATAATCCACACAATCTAGGTACCTAAGCATATCCATTTGAAACTGTGGATCATCCCTAAAAAACAAACAGACTTCGTGTAAATTTTCAGCATTTATATAAAGATTTTGGTCGGCATCTAAGTCGATCACATCTTTAAATTGATCCACCAATAACGGAACAATGTCTTCCTTAGTTAATTCAAGGGTCATTTTTCTAATAATTTCTTCTGTGCAGGATTATTATCCCTGACCACAGAATCCCTTTTTATTTTCTCTTGTAATTTCATCAACCCGTAAAGCAAAGCATCTGGCCTTGGAGGGCAACCAGGTATATACACGTCTACGGGAACTATGCGATTGACGCCAGGCACCACGCTATACGATTGGAAGTACGGACCTCCACTAGTCGCGCACACACCCATCGATATAACCCATTTGGGATTGGGCATTTGCTCATAGACTCTTCTTACTGCTGGGGCCATCTTCCATGTAACCGTACCTGAAACAATCATTAGATCTGCCTGCCTAGGCGATGCCCTAAAAATTTCCATCCCAAATCGAGCTTGATCAAATCTCGGCATCACTGCGCCAATCATTTCAAAAGCACAACAAGCTAAACCTAAAGTAACAGGCCAAACTGAATTGGATCTTCCCCAATCTAATAATGCATCTAATGAAGTAACCATTAAATTTCTCTCGAGGCCTTCGGGAACTTCTATGGGTTGATCGACATGTTGCTCTCCGGCAAGAGCTCGGATTTTTTCGATCTCGATTCCTTCTTCAACATCAAGCTGATCAGTTGTCACCGTAAGCGGGATACCATATGGGGAATTGTCATTAACTAAAGACTTATCTATTTCCATTCTAAAGCCTCTTTCTTCCATTCATACAAAAAACCAATTAATACCAGTAAAAGAAAAGGAAGCATCGCTAAGTAAGTTTCAAAACCAAGGTCCAGAAACCTGGCCGCCCAGGGGAAAATAAACAAGACTTCCACACCGAAAATTAAAAACAAAAGAGCAAAAAGGTAAAACCTAAAATTAAACTGGACGCGTGCTGTACCAACCGGCACCATTCCCGATTCATATGCAGCGCCTCTTGACACAATTTCTTCAGAATCGGGTATGTTAGGTCTCACCCTAATTTTTGAAAATATGTAGGAAAGAAAAATCAGAGACGCGGGTACCACAAATGCAGCCACAGCCATAAATAGAATACCCCAGTATTTAGCGGTTTCTGCCATCACTGCATGACCTCCTTATTCAATCAAATCAACCAAACATACAGCCTATGTTTCTCTAACACATATTCATTAGTGAAATTTTGCACAATCAACTAACCAATTCATTATACCTAAAATATAGAAATATTGCCTGATTTCACCAACTTAGCTACGCTAACAAAGGAATAAGACGATCTCAGCTAAATTAAACTAGTTATATACGTAACTTATGTAATTAAGTGTTTCTGTCTTCGGAAACCATCTTCAACAGCAGTAGATCTATTAAACTCCCTTGTGAATATTTATCGGGTTCACTTCTTACGGCAAGATCTAGATTAACTACTTCTCTATGCATTTTCATTAATTGATTCATCGAAAAGGATCTACTTTGTTGAACTGATTTATTGACAGCAAAATCGCTCCTTGTCCCCATATACGATTTGAATTTTGATTGAGGTACTTTTCTATCAACTAAATCTTTGACTAATATTAATCGTCTAAGTTGAGAAGCTAAAAGCAGAATAAACTCAATAGAATCCGTACCGCTGTCCAATAAATGTTGGAAACTCAGCCTTGCACTGTTGTAATTTTTACTAAATATCTGGTCTACAATCCTGAAAATATTTTCGTCTCTTTCATAATTGACATGAAGCTTAACGGCACTTAAATCAATCACCTTTTCGTTATGTTTGTATAAGCTCAATTTTTCTATTTCAGACTCAAGAGAACGAAGATTATTACCACAATAATCTATTAATAAAGATAAAGCGTCGTCATGAATCGCAACATCTCTTTCGTTAGCAGCTCTAACTGCCCAGTTTCTTAAAGACACACCCCTTAGGGGTATAAACTCTTTTGAACGGGCTTTTTTCTCGAGAAGTTTTAGCATAGGATTAGCCGACCTAAGTTTCCCATCGATAAGGACGAGATAGTTACTATCTGGAATATTTTCGACAACCGATTCGATCTGGCTCCACTGACCAAAATCGGTTTTATTAGATTTATCAAACATAGTTAACAAACCTTCTAAAATGATAACCCTGCTCGAAGCTAAGAATGGAACCGCTTGAACCATGCTCAATACTTGGTCGACATTTGCGTCTTTAGCATTAAGAGATACGGTATTCATGTTAATCATTTCTTCGTCGCCCAAAGATTTTTGGAAATCTTTAAAGGCAGTGTCTCTTAAATAAGAATCTTCGCCAAAAAATATGTACAGCATATCCTCATTGCCCAATTATTTTGTTTAACATGAGATTACCATTGAATCATTTCATAGGCCACAATAGAATTAGTCGAAATCAAAAAATGCTCGGTCACACTGGCTGGAGACAATATGGCAGAACCTGGGACAACTAAAAGGCCGATCAAAGATAATCCAGATGATTGGGTGATCGTTTGCGAGGCGTGCTTAACAAGTCACTCAAGCGAAGCAAGTTACTGCAGTTATTGCTGGAAAGATGTGAGTTCAATAGAACCACTAACAAAAATAGAATCTTTGATATACGTAAGAACCAGTAAAAGAAAACGCAGTATAAGAAAATGGGCTAGACGAGGTGCGCTATATTTTTTGATGTTATCTCTAGTCGCCTTATACTTCTTTGATCGGAGTGCACCTCCCGGATTATTATTGGACCAGCCTCTTTCTAATATCTCTTTATCAAAAGGAACTGGAGTTTGGAGTACGCCCAGAGGTGGTAACGACGGAATCGGCAGTTTTCTAGATAATCAACCACCTCCTCAAGGACAAATCCGTTGGGAAAATAAAGTAGCAACCAAGATACTCTCATCCCCTTCTACTGACGGGAAAATGGTTTTTATTACCACTTATGACAAAGAAATATTAGCGCTTAATTCTTATGATGGATCAGTGGTTTGGCGAGTTAAAACAACAGGGCCTATGGATTCCTCGGTGACTATCGGGGAAGAGGAAATATATGTAGCTTATCGTAATGGGATACTTACTTCCCTTGATAAAAATACAGGTGCTGAAAACTGGTCCAGAGACTTAGATGACCACATATTTTCCTGGGTCGTTGTCGAAAACGGCATGCTATTTGCTCTTACCAGAGAAGGAATAATAACCAGTCTTGATGCTTTAACCGGAGCGACTCGATGGACGATAGATTCAAATGTTCAATTCCTAGCGCCTCCCACCATTAAAGACGGTATTTTAGTAGCTCCTGGTTTAAAGAGACGCATATTTGCGATAGATGCTAAAACAGGGCAAACGAATCTCACCTATCTAAGTAGAAACGCGGTCGTAGGAAGTGCTGCAATTAGCGGTAATATAGCTGTTCTTGGCGGTCTTGATAGACACGTGCGAGCAATCGATATCACAAAGAAAACAAAACCGATGGAAAAGACGGTTTTAGGAGTTTGGTCACAATTCTTTCTTTGGAACATGGCTCCTTTCCCCCCGGCCCAAAGTGGAACAGTTTGGACAAAAAACGTAAGACACGAGATTGCGAACGCCCCGGCTATCTCTGGAAACAGAGTGATTATTACTACTAAAGACGAGGCAATTATTGCGCTCTCACTTTCAACCGGTGATGAAATATGGAAAATATCTTTGGATCCTGATGAGGTCGCTAGCGCTCCGACAATCGTAAATTCAACTTTCTTTGTTACAACCAATACTAGTTATCTAAAAGCTTTTGCAGTAGATACCGGTAATCTCCTCTGGAAATTACAGATAGACTCGGAAGGAACAAGTAGTATCGCTTACTCAAAAGGCGAACTATATATCAGCACCCGAGATGGCACAGTTTACGGAGTTAAGTAGTCACTATGGGATTCACCTGCGGCCTTGTTGGCCTTCCCAATACGGGAAAATCAACTATCTTTGGCGCGTTGACACGCACCGAAGCTCAGTCAGGAAATTATGCGTTCACCACCATCGAACCTAATAACGGCATTGTACCTGTTCCTGATACGCGCATGGATACCATAACCAAGTACGTCAAAACAAATAAAGTTGTTCTAACGACCATGGAATTTATCGACATCGCAGGACTCATAAAGGGTGCCTCCAAAGGAGAAGGACTAGGCAATAAATTTCTCGGTCACATCCGGGAAGTGGATGCGATCGCCCATGTCGTACGCTGCTTCGAAGATTCTAATATCCCTCACGTCAGCAACATCATCGACCCAGCTTCCGATATCAGCACTATCAACACCGAATTGATGATCTCAGACTTAGAATCCCTCGAACGCAGAAAAACCAAAGTTATAAAACTAGCTAGATCCGGAGACAAAGAAGCCCTCATGCAAATGGAAGTGCTCAACAAACTTACAGAGACTCTCGACCAAAACCAACCTGCCCGAAGTATCACCGATTTCAATGACGAAGAGAAGGATTACCTAAAAACCTTGACTCTTTTGAGTGCCAAGCCGGTTCTTTACATCTGCAATGTTTTGGACCCCGGAGATACAGAAAACGAACTAGTGAAGAAAGTAAAAGAAATTGCCAAAGAAGATGGTTCATCTGTCGTAGCTCTAGCAGCAAAAATCGAAGGTGAAATTATGGAGATAGAAGACCCCGAAGAACGACAAATGTTTATGGAAGAAATGGGGCTAGTCCAAACCGGGCTCGATCTCATGATCTCTGCCGGATATGGACTGCTCGACCTGGCCACATACTTCACCGCAGGAGAACAAGAAAACCGAGCCTGGACTATCCCGCGAAATGCCACCGCCCCGCAAGCGGCGGGAGTGATCCATACCGATTTCGAAAAAGGATTCATCCGTGCCGAAGTTTATAGCATCGAAGACCTGGTACAGTATGAATCGGAAGCTGCCATTAAAGACGCGGGTAAACTGAGAGTGGAAGGAAAAGAATATGTCGTCCAAGATGGTGACATCATGCATTTTCGTTTTAACGTTAAGTAAAAATCAGTTTGCAGTTAAGTGGTTAAATCGTTTAAAGTTTACCCAATTAAAACTAGTTAGACCTTGATTCACAACACGATTTTATTCTGAAAATTTTTAGGCGTGAAATGAATTATAAACGACACGAGATTTCCCTTTATGTGCATATTCCATTCTGCACATTCAAATGTTTTTATTGTGATTTCAATACCTACGCCGGATTAGAAGCACTTATACCGGATTATATAAATGGGCTGAACAGAGAAATTAATCGCTGGGGAAAAGCACTTGTTGGTAAACAATTACGCAATCAAGAACTTATAGTTAAATCTGTGTTTTTTGGAGGGGGTACACCATCTCTTCTAAGTGGAAACCAAATTAAAAGCATCATGGATACGATCAGCAACAACTTCCATCTTACAAATAACATTGAAATAACATTGGAAGCAAACCCGGAAAGTATTGAATCAGCTAAAATATCCGATTACCGTTCGGCAGGAATAAATAGAGTGAGTATAGGGGGGCAAAGTACAAAAGATTCTGAATTGGCTATGCTAGGTAGATTACACAATAAAACCCAATTGATCGAAGCTCTTAACAAGGTTCAAAAAGCAAAAATAGAAAATATCAACGTTGATTTCATGTACAACCTTCCAGGGCAAACTATTGAAGATTGGGAAAGTACTTTGTCATCCGCTGTGAATTTCGATGTAGACCACTTATCTCTATACGCTTTAACGATTGAAGAAAATACCCCTTTCCATTCTTCTATTACTAAAGGTGAGTTACCAAAACCAGATGATGATATCGGAGCTTCCATGTATGAAAAGGCACAAGAACAATTAACAGAATCAGGGTATATACAATACGAAATTTCAAACTGGTCCAAACCTAATAAATCTAGCGTACATAATTTACATTACTGGGAAAACGGTGACTTTATAGGCTTCGGTCCAGGTGCATTCTCACATTTGGGTAAAACACGTTTTTCCAACATAAAACAACCAAGAGAATATCTAAAAGAAATACTGCGCCTTGACCAAGATATACCAGCCAAACAGATTTCATTTGATGTTTCATCTAATGCGGATAAAAATATCTTAAAAAAGATATCGGCCCTGGATGAATTTGATCCTTATAATACCCCAATTAAAGAATTGCAAGAAACAGCAATATTGAACCTCCGTTTAAACAAAGGGGTCGACCTCGATCAATTTCAGGATAAACATCAAGTTAACCTTCTAGAGATGTTCCCAAATGCAATTCAATCTTCTATATATGATAAATTACTCTTATTAACAAATAAGAACCTAGCTCTGACTGATAAGGGAAGATTACTTTCGAATGAAGTGTTCGTTAGAATCATGAATGAATCGGAGACATAGAAAATATGCATGTAATAGGTACCGCCGGGCATGTGGATCACGGAAAATCAACTTTGATACAAGCCCTTACAGGTATAGATCCTGATCGACTACAAGAAGAAAAAAACAGAGGAATGACCATAGATTTAGGTTTTGCTTGGCTGAAGTTGCCTTCCCTAACGGAAGTAAGCATTGTTGATGTACCTGGCCACGAACGATTTATTAAAAATATGCTGGCTGGGGTCGGTGGTATCGATCTTGCTATATTAGTTGTAGCAGCCGATGAAGGTGTGATGCCCCAAACTAGAGAACATATAGCTATTCTTGATTTGTTAAAAGTCGAAAGAGCGATAACAGTTATCACAAAGTCTGATTTGGTAGATAGTGATTTTTTACCATTAGTTGAGGAGCAAATAATAGAGGAATTATCCGAGACGAGCCTTGCAGGCAGCCAGGTTATAAGCGTATCAGCATTTAAAGGCACAAATTTAGATAAGTTAATTTTGGCAATTGATTCTCAGTTAGAATCAATTCCTGAACGAATAGATTTAGGTAGACCAAGACTTCCTATTGACAGATCATTTTCAATATCTGGGTTTGGAACCGTAGTTACAGGGACACTAATAGATGGTTCCTTAAAAATAGGGCAAGAGCTTGAAGTTATTCCTTCTGGCAAAAAAGTTCGTATTCGAGGTCTTGAAAGTCACAAAAAGAAGCTTTCTGAGATTGGCCCGGGAGTAAGAACAGCCGTGAACTTATCGGGCATCACTGCATCGGAACTTAACAGAGGACAAATACTAACAAACAGAGGATGGCTACATACGACAAGATCTGCAGATATCAGAATTAGAATGATACAAGATGCTCCTGGAACTCTTAAACATAATCTAGAAGTAGATTTTCATTGGATGTCCGCGGAAACTAAAGCAAAGGTTCGACTGCTCGACTCTTATCAATTGGATTCCGGAGAAGACGGTTGGTGCCAAGTTTTATTGGATAATGCTCTGCCCTTAGTTAAGGGAGATTTTTGTATCATACGTACTTCACTGGGAACTTTATGTGGCGGGCAAATAGTAGAAATAGATGTGAAACGCCACAAACGCAATGACTCCGCTCTAATCGCTCGACTAGAATCGTTAGCCGCTGAAGATTCTGACCAAGTAGTTATCCAAACAATCGAGAATTCGGATGGCCTTGATATCGAACAAATTTCAAAAATAACTTCGCTTGCAGAAGATACCGTTTCCTCTATAGTCGTTAATCTCATAGAATCAGGCAAAGCAATTGGTTTCTCAAGCGGCTCATCTCAAATTATTCTAACGGAATCAAATTGGGCAAACTTCAAATCACGATGCGAAAATTATTTAACGTCCCACCATTCACAATACCCTTTAAGAAAAGGTCTACCCAGAGAAGAACTCCGTAGTAAACTCAAAATAAATAACGAACTGTTCCAAGAAACCATAGCTAGATTAGAATCTGAAGGTTTACTTATTCAAGACGGTACAGATATAAAGATGAATAGTTACTCTCCTACGCTTTCAATAGAGGATAGAAGATTCTCCGAAAATTATTTAATCCGTCTTAATGAAACTCCCCATACTCCTCCAACTGACCTCACCATAGACCCCGAGTTATTAACCTATTTATCCGATACTGACCAGGTAGTTGTGGTAGGTGGTAATATAGTTTATTCACGAATCGCTTATGATCACCAAGTTAGCGAAGTATTAAAACATATTGAAAAAAACGGAACCATCAGCGTTGGGGAGACCAGAGACTTACTTAGTGCTAGCAGAAAATATGTACTCCCGCTCTTAGAGAGTATGGATGAGCAACGCCTTACAAGGAGATCCGGGGATAACAGGATCCTCAACTAAGAAATGCATGCAAATAACATGTTTACTCTAGCTCTAAATAGAACTTAAGAATCACATCATTCACTAGGATCAGCGTACCACCAATCAGATGGTTCTTCTATAGTCAAATAAAACAACTCAAAACCAGATTCGATCTCATCAATATCAACAGGGAAGCCGCGTGGTTCTAACTCATCAAGTAAAGCTTCACAAAGAGCACCTGTCATGAATTCTATTAGATCCGTTTTGTTTTTTGACTTGTGCGTCAACCCAGGCAAAGCAGGAGTACGCCCAACAGAATGTCCATCTTGTTCACGTATATAAACTGGAAACCTTAGTGACATAAGATACCTCTATAAAAAGATTATATATCTCCAGACTAAAAAGATACTAATAAAAACAGGGCTATATTATGGACATTTGATCCCAATAAGGTTACATTTCTCTTAATAGCATAACAATTCATCGACCGAATGATGGAGGTGTAAGGATGAATTTCAAAACAATTTACTTAGTTGTACTTAGCATCGCAGTCTTTGCTATGGCTTCTACAGCTTGCGACGTTCTAGGTGGTGGCGGTACCTATAAAATAGGATTACTTAGCCCCCAGACAGGACCAATAGCAGTGTATGCGCCAGGGTTTGAAGATGCCGCTAATGTGGCAATAGACGAGTTAAATGACAACGAAGACGGGAACGTCTTTGAATTAGTAGTTGCTGATTCAGGATGTGACGGTACTCAAGCAGCAACGGCTGCCCAGACTTTGATAGACTCAGGCGTTGTAGGAATAGTTGGAGCCGCTTGTTCCGGAGCTACTCTTGGAGCGATAGCAGTTGCATCAGAAGCTGGGATTCCAATGGTTTCCTACGCTAGTACTTCTCCTGCTGTTACAACAGCAAGCGATAACGGATACCTATTCAGGGTAGTCCCAAGTGATGCCCAGCAAGCAGTTGCGTTAACCGCAGTGGTAGCTGATGGCGGAGACAGTAATCCAGCTGTGTTATACATGACTAATGACTATGGTTCAGGCCTAGCGGATAACTTTGCTGCTAACTGGTCTGGTGCCGTATGTACTACTAACGCATATGATCCAACAGAAGGTTCATACGATGCATCTACCATAGCCCAATCGGTTATCGATGCTGGTTGTGATTCCGCTGTTCTGGTTTCATACGCTACTGATGGTGCAGCGATCGTCGAAGCCTTGAAGGGTCAAGGTTTTGGAGGAACTATCTACGGTGCTGATGGCATCGCAGATGCAGCGTTTGCTAGTGCTTTCACTGATGCTGCTGCAGTATCAGGAATAATCGCAACTAAGCCTCGACCGGGTGCTGAATCCTCAGCTCAATCAACCTTCAACTCGGCTTACAGTGCCGCTGGGGGAGATGCTGAAGGAATATACACCCATGAAACCTATGATGCTATCAAAATTGTTGCTCATGCTGCTGCAGAAGGTAGCGATGATATTCGCGATGATCTTGCGAGCGTCGGATCTAATTACGATGGAGCGAGTGGAGTTCATACCTTTGACTCCAATGGAGACGTAGCTGGTACCGGATACGAAATATGTCAGTTTGATCCTGCATTTACTTGTACCCGCATTTGGACCGGCGACGGCGGCATAGCTAATCAATAAATAATTAGAAGTTTGAGTTAAGGATCATGATCCGCCTATATTAGGCGGATCGTGGTTCTTAATTTTTACGGAAAAATCTTGGATTTTATTATGAAATTTTTGCTATATAATTTCAACAAAATTCAAGGTACTTATAAATGGTTACTACTCTCCTTATTCCTATTTATTGATAGCTACCTAGGATTAAAATTTAATTTAGGTGTACTCTCTTGGAGCAATATCCCTAAAGGGGATATTCTTTGGATTCTACAATCCTTCGAAATGTTCGCATCCGGCTTAATTGTAGTAAATAGAGCAGTCAAACATTCGCAAGGAAGAACTAAGGCATTAACTTTAATTTCAACCCCTGTTTTCATCTTTATACTAGTTTTATTCATCATGGATACTTTACTTAAAGGTAAAGGTATTAATACAATTTTTTATTATAATTTATCCTCAATTTCACTAAGTGCTCTGTACTGGTCAGTCGCTTATATGACCGTAGCTGTAGGATTAACTCTCACTTATAAAGTCCAACGATATGGGAACTTCGCCCAGGCAGAAATTATGCTACTAGGCTCTTATGTAGCTTTAATCATGATGTGGTCAGATATGTTTTTCCCAATATCAGATGCTGCTAGCGATGGAATTCTAAATTATCAATTATTACTTGCTTCTGCTATTTCTG
>Ga0310344_10001673_pt1 | contig 16852 bp, 15 predicted proteins | sample HC15DNA20200_MG_FD_203801 | JGI IMG/M metagenome (GOLD analysis project Ga0310344, IMG submission 203801) | Marine microbial communities from station ALOHA, North Pacific Subtropical Gyre - HC15-DNA-20-200_MG | ecosystem: Environmental > Aquatic > Marine > Oceanic | place: Pacific Ocean: North... | reverse complement strand
CTCACCAAATACTTATTTCAGAATAAACTTTTAAGTCAAGCAACAATTATACAAAAATATCATTCCGTAAAGATAATTAAAAAAAATCTTGTAATTTTTAAAGATATATTTTAGATCTTTAAAAAAAGGTTTATTTCATATTTTTAAGAACATTTTTTAGAGATTGTCTGATTTCTGATTTTTCTTTATTATCATTCGCAGAAAGAAAAGGGGTTTCTTCATCTCTATCATTAGTCATGTTGTACAAACGCCCGTCCTCATATAATTTCCATTTTTTACTTCTTATAAATCTTATTAGAGGTTTTGCAGCAGCAGGAGATTTTGATTTAATAGATCTAGGACTCATAGGATCGAAATGAAAAAAAATCCAATCTCTTGGATTACCTTTATTTCCTAGTAATTGAGGATAGAATGATCTTCCGTCTATTTGGAAATTTTCTGGAGAATTTATTTTTGTTGCTTCAATAATTGTGGGTAAAAAATCTGTTGAATCAATTAAATCGTCCGAAACCATAGGAGATATGGTTCCTGGTTGATTACAAATTAAGGGGACATGTGTACCTGTATCTTTTGTTAATCCTTTTCCACCGCAAACTTCGTCATGTTTATGCATTATAGAACATACTTCCTGGGGAGAACCGTTGTCACCCACATATATTATAAGGGTGTCTTCTCTTAAACCTAACTTTTCTAATCCTTCAATTAATCTTCCGATAATTTTATCGTGATATTCAACCATATCCTTATAGTACTTTGGGTTATCATCCCATCCTTCTACAGTGTCAAAATTTCTACCTTTCTTTGATTCATATGTATTGGTATAGGATTCAAATTCTTCCCATTCAGGACTGTCTGGAGTAGGTTCGAAAGGTCTATGTGTGAGGGCCATAGGAAAATAAGCAAAAAAGTTTTCAGATTGATTTCTTTTAGCAAAATCTAAAATATAATCACAGAATATATCATCACCATATTCATTTTCTGTATTTGTAAGATATTTTCCATTTTGATAAATTACTGGATCTTTGTATCTAGATCCTTTTTCTTCGGTATGATGTGCATGCCAGACACAGTATTCATCAAAACCTGAATGTTCAATTTTTTGTCCTTTGTTTCTTAGTTCTGGGGATTCATCTAAAGGAGAGTAAGAATAAAGTTGCCATTTTCCGGCTATACATGTTTTATAACCTGAATTTCTAAAAATATGACCAAATGTTATTTCACCGGGGTCTATTAAGCCAAATCCGATATAGTTTCGGAAATTGTATTTACCTGTCATTAACTGAACTCTGGTTGGGGTACATAATGGTTGTACGTGAGCAGCTTCAAATCTCGCTCCTGTTTCAGCTAACTCATTAAGTACTGGTGTATTATAGGACGTACCTCCATTACATCCTAATGCTTCATAGCCTAGATCATCTGACATGATTAGTATTACGTTACTCTTTTTTTTTATCATAATTTTTTTACTTATTGAGGCCCTTGATAATACCTCTTAAATATGCAATTTGACCCAAATGTTGGCTCTCTTCAACAAGTAAATGGCCCAAAATCCATATACCAGTATATTTATGAGATTCCATTTTTATACTACTATTCTTAACTGGGTAAATTTGTGTTAGTTTTTTAGGTGGGATGTTTGTTATAAAATCTACAGTTTTTTCACGTACTTCATCAAAATATTTCTTTAAGTCTTCAATTTTCATGTTAGGCATTTTTCTAACTTTTTCAATTGTGTCACCATTACCATGGTCGGATTCTTCTAAATTAAAATGTTTATACCATTTTTTATTTATCCAAATTTCTTCAATCGATTTCATTCTTTGGTTAATCCATCTATCTTCCACTCTAGCTATATGCCAAATATTCCATTGAATATCATTTGAACTCTTTGAAGGTGTCCACCTTAATTCTTCTATACTGAGATCATCAACTTTCATCCATATTTGATCAAAACACTCTGTTAGACCACTTAAAATTGCTTGTTGAAACTTATCCATCTTAAAAAACCCTTAATAATCTATATATTTTCTTAGAACATTTAGTTGATAATGATTATTATTTACTTAAACTAACTGTGCAAGTGCATACCTATACTAATAAATAATTTTTAGTATAGAAACAAGGTGTATTTTATGTCAGAGAAAAAAATTAATTGGAAAGAATCGTCAATATTAATAACCGGTGGGACGGGATCATTTGGTAGAAAATTAGTAAAAATTTTACTGAGTGAATATAAACCTAGACGTTTAGCTGTATTTAGTCGTGATGAATTAAAACAAAGTGAATTAAAAAAAATATTTCCTGAGAAGACTGATTCTCCAATGAGGTATTTTCTTGGGGATGTTAGAGATGTTAATAGGCTTAAACGTGCATTTAACGGAGTAGATATTGTTATTCATGCTGCCGCTTTAAAACAGGTTCCAGCTACAGAAGCCGATCCTTTTGAAGCTGTTCAAACGAATATTATTGGGACAAAAAATGTAATAGAATCTTCTATAGATGCTGGTGTAAATCGTGTCATATGTTTATCAACTGATAAAGCTGTTAATCCAATTAATTTATACGGAGCAACAAAATTGGTTGCAGAGAAACTGACTGTTCAAGCGAATGCTTATTCGAATAATAAAAGACCAATTTTTGCATGTTGTAGATATGGGAATGTTGTTGGTAGTAGAGGAAGTGTAGTACCAATTTTCAAAGAACAAAAATTTTCAGGTAAGCTAACCGTTACGGACAAAAGGATGACTAGATTTTGGATTACACTTGAAAAAGGGGTTAGATTTGTAATTCATTGTTTAGAAAATATGAATGGAGGGGAACTTTTTATACCGAAAATTCCTTCTACTAAAATTACTGATATAGCTGAAGCAATAGCTCCAGAAGCTCATATTTCTACTATAGGAATTAGACCTGGAGAGAAACTACATGAAACCTTAATAAGTAAGGATGAAACTAGGCAAGTAATGGAATACGATGATTTTTTTGTAATAGAGCCTTCTTATCATACTTGGGGATTTGAAAGTCATAAAAATGGTAAACCCATAAGTGAAAATTTTACTTATACATCAGAAAATAGTCTTTTTAAATTAGGTGTAAATGAGATAAAAGATTTATTGGATTCAGATGAAAATAAATAAACTCGCAATTGATGGAGGTTTACCTGTAAGAAAAAATTTTCTTCAATACGGAAAACAATCTATTACCGAAAATGATATTAATCGTGTTCAAAATGTATTGAGATCAGATTTTCTAACATCAGGTCCAAACGTTACTAAGTTTGAAGAAGATTTATCTGAATTTTGCGGAACAAAATATGCTGTAACTTTAAATAGTGGAACTGCTGCCCTTCATGGGATGTATAGTTCAGTTGGATTATCAGTTGATGATGAAGTTATTGTTCCAGCAATTACATTTGCTGCGACCGCTAATGCTGCGATTTATTGCGGAGCAAAACCTGTGCTTGCTGATATTGATCCTGAAACTATGTTAGTAGATTCAGGTGATATTGAGAGTAAAATAACTACTAAAACTAAAATAATAACCGGGGTCGATTATGCCGGACAAATTGCAGATTATGATGAGATAAAAAAGATAAAAAATAGCATTGATAAAAATATTAATGTTTTTGCTGATGCTGCACATTCTTTTGGGGCTTTTCAAAGTAATAGAAAAAGTGGAAGTATTGCAGATGCAAGTAGTTTCAGTTTTCATCCAGTTAAAGGAATTACTACTGGTGAAGGAGGTGCAGTTACTACTGATAATCAAATGATTTATAAAAAGATAAAACAATTTAGAAATCATGGTATAAGTACAGAATTTCAAGAACGAAACAGAAACAATACTTGGGAGTATGATATTCCAGAAATTGGGTACAACTACCGTCTTTCTGATATTCATGCAGCTCTGGGGTCATCACAGATCACCTCAGTAGATTCAAAAATTAACATAAGAAGAAATATTGCAAAAAATTATGATATTGCAATTAAGAATATAAATGGAATTACTTCCCTAAAAACTCTTACAAAAAATATTCATTCATATCATATTTACGTTGTAATAATAGATTTGAATCAATTTAAAGTTGACAGGAATCAATTTTTTTTGGCCTTAAGATCAGAAAATATTGGTGTAAATGTTCATTATATACCTCTGTATGAGCATACTTTTTTTAAAAATTTCGGATTTATTCAAAGTGATTATCCAAATTCACGATATATTTATGATCGAATAATTACTCTTCCTTTATGGCCTGATATGTCTGAGTATGATATTAATTCTGTTATTGAAGCATTAAAAAAAGTTGCCAAAGCATACAAAAGATGAAGGATATTATCGGGCTTAAAGCTTCAAAAAAAATTGTGAGAGGAACCCCAATTAGTTGGGATATAATTTCTGGATAAAAGCAATTGAAATTAGAATATATATATTGTGAATTTGCCAAAGAACAAGACAGTCATTTTATTTGGTCTTTGAGGAATGATTCTTATGCTCGAAAAATGTCTAAAAATAAAGGGTATATTAATTTAAAAACTCATAATGTTTGGTTTAAGCAAAAAATAAATGATAATAAACATAATTTTGTAATAATTTTCTATGAAAGTGAAAAAGTCGGATACGCTAGATTTGATGTTTCTATTCAAGATCAAGTCACTTATGTAAGTATTAATATACTAGATAAATATAGAAATAAAGGTATAGGTACTGAAGGATTATCTAAAGCTATTGAATTAATTGTTCAAAGTGGGAGAGATATTTTTAAGAAATTTATTGCAGAAGTAAGAGAAGAAAATACTGTTTCTAAGAAACTTTTTGATTCCTTGGGTTTTACATTAAAAAAATCAATAAATTCAATCGATAGATATGAGTTATCATATTCAAAACGAGATGTTTTACCATCTTTATTGGTTGATATAAAAGAAGGGATTATAGACCTAGGATGGGGTCATCCATCAGCTCATTTGCATCCAACAAAATTTATCAAGGAAGGTGCGAGTCAACTTTTTGATAGGAATGATGACATTCCTCTCCAATATGGAGCTACACAAGGATTTGGGCCTTTTTTAAATAGCTTAGCTGTATTTTTATCTTCTCAATCTTCCTACTATTCACCTGTTTCAGCTAATAATTTATTTCTTACAGCTGGAGCATCACAAGGTATTGATTTAGCCTGTACATTATTTACAAAATCTGGAGATACTGTGATTGTTGAGGAACCTACTTATTTTGTTGTTGAGAAAATATTTCGGGCTCATGATTTACAAATAGTCAGTGTTCCAATTGATGAAAACGGAATGAAAGTATCGGAACTAAAGAAAATACTAAAAAAAGGATTACGTCCAAAATTTATTTACACCATACCTACTTACCAAAATCCTACAGGAATTTGTATGTCAATTGAAAGAAGAAATAAACTCATAGAACTTTCAGAAGAATTTGACTTTCTTATTTTGGCGGATGAAGTCTATCAATTAATTTATTTTAAAAACTTGCCTCCACCTCCATTTATGTCATTAGATCACCGTGGTCGGGTTATTTCTTTTGGTTCTTTTTCAAAAATTTTAGCACCAGGTCTTCGCACGGGATGGATACACTCTTCGAACGATAAGATATCTAAATTTTCGGATTCTGCGGTAACTTTCAGTGGAGGCGGTTTTAATCATTTTGCCGCCACTTTGATAAGAGAAGTTATTGATTTGGGGCTTTTAGAAAAGAACATCGATATTATAAGGAATGAATATATCAGACGTTGTGATGTTATGAATATTGCGTTATCTCAGTATTTTGGGGATTCTATTTCATACAATATTCCGGGTGGAGGATATTATTATTGGTTAGATTTCAAACCTGGTTTTAATACAGAAATTTTCCTGCCACATGCTGAACAAGCTGGAGTTTCATATCGACCTGGGAAAATATTTTCAGAGTCAGGTAAATTCGAGAATTTCCTTCGATTAGCATTCACACTCTATGAGCCTGATCAGTTGAAAGAAGGAGTTAGTAGATTATATACAGCCTACAGAAATTTCGGTAAATCTTAATCAGATTTACTGTACTTTTTATTGAATTTGAATATTGTCCTTTACAGATGAGATGCTTATATTAATTTATATCTAATGGATTAGTCGTTTAAAAGGTTCTTTAGTTGTCGGAGCATCAAGGTAACTTTCTATATCAGAATTAATAGCTTTTTTTAGTATTTCGAAAGTCTCATACAGTGCATTTACAGTATCTTCGATATCTTTCTTTGTATGAGACATTGTTGGATGGAAACTAAAATTAGTATGTATCCCTCTTTTTGACATTTCTTGAATACATAAGGTTTTGACTAAATTATTATCATACCCATGAATTTCTTCAAAGAATAAATATGGTGATGTTTCAGAACCTTTACAACTTATCCCTAAATTATTACTTTCGCAGACTTGGTTGATTTTAAATTTAAATTCTTTTCCGAAATCTTTAAACCATTTTTCTGAATTTGAGTTGGTTAAAGTATTAATTGTTGCGATAGATGCTGCTAACCCTACATTATCACTCCAGTAAGAACTAGAAATAAACATACGGGAGGCCATTTCCATTACTTTACTTGTTCCTACTACGGTTCCCATAGGATAACCATTAGACATAGCTTTAGAGAATATTGATATATCGGGTGTTACGTTTAAGATTTTTTGTGTACCTCCCACGGAAATTCTCCATCCAGATGTAACTTCATCGAAAATAAGAATCACATTATTTTTATTTGTGATTTCCCTTACATTTTCTAAGTAATTCTTAGGTGGATAATCAGAACGCATTGGTTCCATTATTATGGCAGCTATTTGATCTTTATTTTCTTCCATTAGTTTTTCTAAATTATTAATGTTCCCATAAGAAAATGGAATAGCTGTACCAGCTAAAACTTTTGGGACACCAATTGGCTCTATTCCGGCGAAAGGGAATTCACCGTCATCAGGATTTGTTAAATAATTTGCGGATTGATACCAATCATGCCAACCATGATAACCACTAAAAAGTATTTTGTCTTTTTTTGTTACACCACGTGCTATACGTATTGCCATGGCACATGCTTCACCACCACCTTTTGTATAACGAACCATTTCTGCACTTGGAATGTTATCAATTAGTAATTCAGCAAGTTCGATTTCTAAAGGGCTGTTGATAGTAAAAATACTGCCCATATCAATTTGTCTTTTTACCGCTTTGTCAACAGTTTCATTTGCGTGGCCAAGAATAATTGCAGAAAAAGCACTTACCCAATCCAAAAAAATATTTCCATCAATATCTGTAAAATGAGAACCTTTTGCATTGAGACCATAAATTGGATTAAATCCATGGGCGAATTGACTAGATCTGCGGCTAACCAACTGGGTACCTCCGGGGATTATTTTTTGGGCTTTTTTATAAGTATTTAAAGACTTATTTATTTTTGTTTTTTTCATTCCTTTTACCAGTTAGTTTTGTGGTTGCTATTACTAAATTATCTAATTTTTTAATTCTTTTCACTCTTTTTAAAACGTGACCTAGTAAAGAATGAGTACCTTTCTAGGTAATTTTTCTGAACCCATTCTAGTTTGTATTATCGCTACAATTTTCATTAAATATATTTATTCATAAATTAATATTCAGATTATCATTTTAGTAATAATATAATAATTAAATTATCAAATTGAATTAACTAGACTGACAATTTTTTTCCTGTTTTAGATGATGAGATAGATGCTAAAGCTAAATCTAAAGTTTTTAATCCATTCCAACCATCACTAATGTTTTTTTGGTTTAGTTTAATTGTTTTCATGAAATGTTCAACTTCTCGAATATATAAATCATTTAGAATATAGTTTTTAGTTATTTCTTTTGAAGAATTATTTTTATTGAATGATATCTTTCCATTGAAATCCCAATTAATTGACCCTTCAGATCCAAGTATTCTACAAGATCTTTCATATTTGTAATCTACACAGTCTAGGTGGATTTCAACAATTTGGTTAGAAATAGTTTCAAAAATAATTGCAGCATAATCTTGAGTCTCAATTTCTAAGTCTGATACTTTTGAAGATATACAAAATACGGATTTAATTTCGTCGAAAATCCACCTTACATAATCTATTTCGTGAGAAGCATCCAATATAATTCCACCTCCAGTTTTGTTTGTAGCGAAATAGTTTTTTCTATAATCTTCTTCAGGCCTCCACTTTGAAAGCAAGTATCCAAATTTCACTTGTCCACCTAAAATTTTTCCAATACTTCCACTATTAATTAAATCTTTCACATAAATTAATCCCGGGTGAAATCTTAGCATGTAACCAATCATTATTTGGATATTTTTCCTGTCAGCTTCTTTTAAAATTTGTATTAAATTTTTTTTATCGTTACTTATTGGTTTTTCACAAAAAACATGTGATTGATATGTTATAGCCTGTTTAATATATTTTGTGTGAGTATCAGGAGGAGTACAAATAAAAACTACGTCAGATTTTTTCATTCCTTCTATAGTATTTTTGATTTTAATTGCGTGAAATTTATCAGATATTTTAGATGCTTTATCATTATCAATATCAAAAATATAATCTATTGTGTATCCCAATTGTTTTAAATTTTCGGCATGTCTTAATCCAATTGAGCCACACCCTATTATAAAAGTTTTCATTTTTTATTTTTTTAATTAGCTGAATATATAATATTCGAATATTATGAAGATTTTCATAATAAAAAATAATTTTATATATCTCTAACAGAAATTCCTTTTTGTTTCAGATATGAGTGTATTTTAATAATACTTTGATCAGAAAAGTTTAAAAGACTTCCTACACCCACTCCACTAATTTTATCTAGACAAAATAATTGATAAATATCATCTAATGTACCTACACCACCGCTCGCAACAACAGGAATATCAAGAGACGAAGAAAACTTGTTAATATAATCTAGATCCAATCCTTTTTTTGTTCCATCACGATCTTTGCAAGTGAAGAGTATTTCTCCAGCGCCAAGATCCTGGCAGCTATTTGCCCATTTTATTGGATCACTATTTTCGAAATTTCCAAAATTATTTATAATTATTGGATTTTTTTTTGAATTGTAACAATAATCTATTGAAACAATAACGGCTTGTGCTCCGAATTCTGATGATGCCTGCTGAATGATTTCAGGATTTTTTAAAGCTATACTGTTAATCATAATTCTGTCAGCACCACTTTTAAATAATTTTTTCATATCCTCTATCGATTTTATACCTCCACCAATGGTTAGAGGCATATAGCATTCGTAGGAAATATTTTTTACCATTTCTATAAATTTGCTGTTGATTTTTTCAGATTTAATATTTATTAAAATTAATTCATCTGCACCCTGGGCTTCATATATTTTGGCGGAACTAACGGGACTTCCAACATCTGAATAATCTTTAAATTTAATACTCTTAACACACCTATCATTGCATATTAATAGAGAAGGTATTATTCTAGCTTTAACCATTAAATTCACTTACCCATTGTTGTAGTAAATTTAAACCGTCATCTTGACTTTTTTCTGGATGAAATTGGAGACCGACAATATTTTCTTTTCTAACTCCAGTGATAATGTTTTGACCGTAATTAGTTGTACATTCAATATAACAATTATCTGGTTCATTTAATAATCCGTAACTATGTACAAAATAGAAACAGGATTTTCTTTTATCAGGAGATAGAATAGAATTATTTTTCCAAACCACATCACTCCATCCGACATGTGGGATAGGGAATTGGTTTTTTACGTTGCTTAATTTTTCTATTTTGCCATTGATCCATCCTAGACCATTTAGAGTTTTATCCTCTTCACTTGAGCTGAAAAATAACTGCATTCCTAGACATAGACCTAAAATAGGTTTTTTGTTGTATGTCACTTGATAATTTAATTCATCTATTAACGACAAATTCTTTAGACCTTGCATTCCAGATCCAAATGAACCTACACCAGGTAATACTAATAATTTAGAAGATTTAATATCTTTTTTGGTTTTGACCAAAAAAGGATCATAACCAATATATGAAAATGCGTTCATTATTGAGCCTATATTACCTACTGTATAGTCAATAATTCCTATTTTTTTCATTCAAAATAATCTTTACTTATAATAGTAACTATCTAATTGTATAAGTTTTCATCTGGTAAAGACTCGCCTTCAATTGTAGAAGAGAATTCATGATTATAGGGATGGATTTTTTGTTCCGATGCGATTTCATTGAATTGTTGTTCAGAAGTGTTTATATATTTTAGGAATCTTTTTAATGATGCAGGTTTTTTACCGTCATTATCATTTACTAATCCTAATCCTGTTTCTCTATCGAGTCTATTGTTTCTTATATCTATACTTACTAAATGACTTGTACGCCCATAACCTCTTTTTATATATTTAAGATAATCTCTGACGCCTTGAACAGAGCATTCAATTTTTTCATAGGAATAATTCTCTGGGACACCTTCTACTTTGTCTCCTTTCCATCCTAATTTTTCTGAAATTATTTTACTTTGAGATCTTACATTCCAAGGAATATAACTACCTAAACATATAGATCGTATTTTATTTTCCATCATTTCTTTTCTAGATGGGAATGTAAAAGGTAAGAAGTCACTCTTTTTAACCCATTCAGTATTTTTTCTTTGTTTAATCATTCCGTACATATCTTCTGATGAAATTCCAAGATTAACAAAACGATTAAATCTTTTTTCATCAACTTCTTCTTTCCCATCATAACTATAATAAGCGGTATATTCAGAGCTTGGTTCTCCCCAGATTACAAGAGGGATTTTTTTCTCCACGGCGACTCTCATTGGGTATGCAAAAATACCCGTGTGGCAATGCCAACAAAAATCTCCTTTTCTAATCAAAGATTCTTTCATTAGCAATTGAACTAATTTCCAATTTGGTTTGAATGATAAATGATCTATGCCAAGCGCTTCAAATGTTCTATTATTATTTTCTAGTAGATTTTTTCTCATGAAACCATGGTTAAAACTGACCACTAATGGTTTGAGTTTAAAATCATTAACTAATTTATATAAAGTAAAAGTACTATCTTTACCTCCGGAAAAAGGTACGATGCAATCATATTCATTTTTATTTTTATATTGGTTAACTAACTTTTTGAAATCTTCTAGTTTTTTATCCCATGAGATGTTATTTTTTTTATCATTATTTAAGCAGACATTACAAACCCCATTTTCATCGAAAATGATCGTTTCATGAGTTTCAGGTAATACACATCTTGTACAGTATTTCAATTTTTTCCCTATTTATCTTTCAATTGGAAATTATGTAAACATTATTCAAAAAACTATTAAAAGTCTACACGTACAATCAAAACAATTTCTAGAATAGAAAGACATAAATCAATCAGTAAATGATTCTAAAAAATATTTATGTAATAAAAATCATGAATTTTTATTTTTCTTCATTAAGTAAAAATAGAATATTAATAATTAACTTTTGATAATGTTAGATTAGAATTATTAATTTCTAAAGGAATTATATTACAAAAAAAGCATGAATTTAAAAAAGCTTAATGTAGGATTGGTTTCCAATTCCACAGTTAAAAATATATATATTAATAAAGAAGATTTAAGACGTTTGGAAAGTTTTGCTAATTTTTCTTGGGTTGAGTTTAATGAACAATCTAGTTGGGATGAATCACCACAAACTTCTGAAAGTAACATACAAAAATTAGTTAAATTTTCCAAAAATTTAGATGCGATAATTATATGCCATGGATCCCCAAAAATTGATTATCAAATAATTAAAGAATGTAACAATCTAAAATTTATTGGTGAACTCGAGGGAGATAGATTTGCCCAACGAATTGATCTTGATGATGCTTTTAGTAATAATATTATTGTTGTTGATACTACTCATGGTTCATCATATCCTGTAGCAGAATGGGCATTGGGGATGATTTTAATTGCTTTAAGGAATGCTGGAGGGCATTTTAGAAAACTTTCAAGAAAAATTGAATGGGGCTCAGAATTTCAAAGAGAAACTGAGAAACTTTTCTTATGGAATGAAGAATTAAGTGGGAAAACAGTGGGCATGATTGGAGCGGGTTATATAGCTAGGCGATTATGTGAGTTATTAAAACCTTTTAATGTGAAAATTTACGTTCATGACCCTTACATTCCTCCTGAAATTGCTAGTTCATTGGATTTTACATTGACTTCTCTAGATAAAGTTTTATCAACGACTGATGTTATTGTCTGTTTGGCGCCGTTAACCCCTTCAACTAAGGGATTAATTGCAAAAAAACAGTTGGAATTGATTAGATCAGGATCAGTTTTTGTAAATGTTTCTAGGGGGGCTATAGTTGATTCTAATGCGTTAATAAATAGATTAAAAAAGAATGATATAGTAGCAAGTCTTGATGTTTTTGATCCTGAACCTATACCTGTAGATAGTGAAATAAGGACATTAGAAAATGTTTTCTTGTCTCCACATATAGCGGGGACGACGTTAAAGTCTCGAGAAAGATTTTTTACTGAAATGGTTGATGAGTTATGGAGATTTTTTGAAGGTCATCAAACATTGCATAGTTTTAATGAAAGAACGATAGCAAATAGAAAAGGTTTATAAAAAAATAAAAAGGATAAGAAATGTTTAATTTAGGTTACTCTACATTTGCCACAAAAAATTATGATCCATTTGAAATGATTACAATGGTTCGATCAATTGGCTATACCCATTTAGAAATATGTCTTTCAGATGGATGGCCCACTTCACCAGATAATTTTTCTCTGACCGAGCAAAAAAAATTATCAAATATCTGTAATAGTTTAGGTTTTGCAAATCCAGGATTTTTTGGGAATATTGATGTTTGTAATTTGAATGATAAGGATGAGATGAAAAAAACTTTATTGAAATTCAATATGGCTAAAACAATTTCTTCTTCTAGTAAGGAAATAATTATTTCTACTACAATTGGGCGCAATGCACCTAGATGGGATTCAGATAAGAATTTAATAGCAGATGCGCTAGTTAAACTTTCAGATATTGCGAAGGATAATAATGTGATTATTGCATTAGAGGCTCATGCTGGTACAGATTTTGAAACTCCTGAAAAAGCAGTATGGATAATGGAAAAAACTAATCATTCAAATCTTAGGCTTGATTTAGATATAAGTCATTTTTATATTGAAGGATCAGATGTAGATCACAGCGTAGATTTGTGTGCACCATATGCTGCGATGGTTCACATAAAAGATGGAAAAAAAGTTGATGGAGAAGTTAAATATTGTTTAACCGGAGATGGAACAATTAATATAGAAACGTTTTTACTAGCTTTATCAAGAAATAATCTTACACATTTACCAGTTTTTGCAGAGGTAAGTGTTCAACAATCATCAAAAAGAGATTATGATCCAAGATTTACAGCAGAATTTTGCTATAACTCACTCACGGAAGCTATTAATAAGATATAAAGTAAAAATTAAATTTTCCAATTTATTCTATTTTATATTTATCTATTACGACTGGGTCAAATTCAATACCAAGTCCAGGACCAGTTGGAGGCTTTATAAATCCCTTTTCAAAGATTATAGGTTCTTTGAAAATTTTCTTATGTAATGGACCTTGATTTGCTTCTTGGATAACAAAATTTGGTGAGCATGTATCGACTTGAATTGCGGCAGCAGCAGCAACTGGTCCACAGTACATGTGAGGTGCTATCATGGCATAATGTGCATCCGCAATTGCTGCAACTTTTGTTGCTTCTAAAATTCCTCCTGCTTGTCCAACATCAATCTGAATTATTTGTGCTGCTTGTTTTTCTATCAGTTGAGCAAATTCATATTTAGTCACAAGTCTTTCACCACTGGCAATTGGTATACTTGTGTGGGCAGCTACTCTAGCCATTTCTTCAATATTTTCTGGTGGAACAGGTTCTTCAAACCAGAAAGGATTGTATGGTTCTAATACTTTTGCCACTCTAATTGCACTATAAGTAGTTAATTGGCCATGTGTACCTAAACCAATTTCCAAATCATCACCCACAGAATCACGAATCTTATGAAAGATCTTTTCAGCATATTTAATTTCTTTTAAAGGTATATCTCTTGGGCCAGGGTGAATAGGGGAAAATGGATCAAATTTACATGCAGAATTTCCCTCTTCTACTAATTTATGGGCTATTTCAGCTGCTTCTTCAGGTGAATTAAACTTTGGCATATATGCATACGACCGTAATTTATTGTGGTATTTACCTCCTAAAAGATTATAAATTGGTTGTTTGGTAGCTTTGCCTACTATGTCCCAACAGGCAATATCAAATGCAGCAAGAACTGATGTATAGTGAAGACTTGGATGTCTATAATCGTGACGTGATCCATATGCATTTTGCCATATTTTCTCTATATTAAATGGACTTTCTCCAATAACGAAAGCTTCTGCTGTTTCATTGATCAAGTTTATCTGGGATTTGAAATCACTCCAGTTACTGTTATTAAATGAACTTCCAGTTACCTTTTCTCCTATACCTACTATTCCTTCATCGGTTTCCAATAACAAAAAAAGGAAATATTTACCACCTACATAAGGTGGCTCATTTTCCACAACCATCGTAGTTACTTTTGTTATTTTCATATATTTACCCCAATTTTGGGTTAATTTGAAATGGCATCAAATATATTTGCTAACATTCCTGATTTTCCAGCTTTGAATATTTCAGTAAAACCACACTCTGTACACGAAATAGTAATAAATTTATTATTTTGTATGTTCAGGAATTTAGTAAGACCTCCTCCAGTTGTGGAAATTTTTCCTTCAGTGAAATTTTTATTATTGCATTTTGCACATTCAAATTTTATATTTTTTTCCATTTTTCACTCCGATAATGGTTTTTTTGCATTAATCATCATTATGATTGATGAATCATTATTAACATTAACAATTCTTGAGGTTTTTTTAGTCGGCAAATAGACTAGATCACCTTTATTAGCTGAGGTAATAACATTATCTGAATTATGATAACAATTTACTTTTCCTTCCAATAAAATGAACCATGCATTGAAAAAATTTTCTTCACTAACGTCGAATTCATTTTCTTTAATCATATGAATATATTTTCCAGTATTTCTTTCATCTTCTATAGCAGTATGGGTCCAATTTTTATCAGTGCCATAGTAGTTTTTTATTATCTTATATTTTGTATGAATTAGATTTGGGTTATTTAGATCAGATTCAACCGGGATAAATCTACATGGTTTAATACCTTTAATATCATGATTCCCACCAGGTTTAGATACTCCAAGTCGTATACATTGTTTTCCTTCCCAAGGTCGAATATCATGAGAAAAACCTGCAGGCGCCATAATTAAATCTCCCCATTCTCCGATTACTGCTTCATATTGACCTATTTGCCATCGAGTTTTTCCATCTAATACAACCCACCATTCATTGAAATCTGGGTGGATATGTGGATCTGGAGGAGTACCGGGAGTACCACAAATCCAAACTCCTTTATGTATTTTGTCATTTACAACCTGTTCAGACCAAATTCGATCTTTACTGTGTTTGCCCATAATTTCTAAATGTTTGATATGCAATCGTTTCGACATTATTTAAATATCCTTTTATTTATTACTAATTATTTTTGTATTTAAATGGTGAGGAGTAAAAAATTACGATATTCGTAATAAATATAAAAAGTATGTTACCGTGTAGTTTTTATATTTAAGTATCTTACCGAATAACTATTGTAATAGAAGGTTTCATTTTTTGTTGACATTGGATTACTATGATGAAATCATCTTACAGTGGTTATTTGACCACAACTATATAGGGAATCAATTTTTTAGGAGTAAGATATTGAAAATATATAAACTCAGTGGATTGACGATACTTTTGTTTGTAGTCTCGTTGGTTGCTCTGATGGCTTGTTCTTCTGACCCTGAAACTGTAGAGGTTATTAAAGAAGTAGAAGTTGAAAAAATTGTTGAAAAACAAGTAGAAGTAGAAGTTGAAAAAATTGTTGAAAAACAAGTAGAAGTAGAAGTTGAAAAAATTGTTGAAAAACAAGTTGAAAAACAAGTGGTTGTTACACCGACCCCTGTTCCAAGTGGATATCAGGACGTTTCACGTGCTAATTCACTTATTATGGCTGGTTTAGGTGGTGAACATCCTGGTGCTTTTACAGATGTTGAACAGTTCAACGCACATGCAGGTGGTATTTCTAGAAGTGGTCTTTATCAGGTTACTGAAGGATTATGGTACTACAACATGTTGACTGGTGAAGTAATACCTTGGTTAGCTACTGATTTTGAATATGATGATGGCTATATGGGTATCACCGTAAATTTACGTGATGGTGTTGAATGGAGTGATGGTGTACAGTTCACTGCTGCTGATGTAGCTGGAACTTTAAACATGCTTAACACTAATGACACTATGAACAGACATGGTGATGTTGCTAGGTGTACCGATGAAGCTAAAGTAGTAGACGACCTAACTGTGCACATTTCTTTTACAAAGACTTGTCCAAGATATCAGTGGGATCTCTTAACTTTCAGAGCTGATACTGGTATCCCTATGACACCACATCACATTTTTAGTGAGCAAGATAACCCAGCTGAGTTTTCTCATTATGACCCATCTAAAGGTTGGCCAGTAGTTACTGGACCTTATAACTTGGTTCATACTGACGTAGAAAAGAAAATTTGGGATTTACGAGATGATTGGTGGGGATCTAAAACTGGATTTCATGATCATCCAAAAGTTCAGCGTTTAATTTTCTTGCCTGGTATGAATGAAATTACCATGGCTCAGATGTTAATAGCAAACGAAATAGATATGGCATTCTCTTTGACAGTGCCTAACTGGAAAGCTGTT
>Ga0310344_10001672_pt1 | contig 16856 bp, 15 predicted proteins | sample HC15DNA20200_MG_FD_203801 | JGI IMG/M metagenome (GOLD analysis project Ga0310344, IMG submission 203801) | Marine microbial communities from station ALOHA, North Pacific Subtropical Gyre - HC15-DNA-20-200_MG | ecosystem: Environmental > Aquatic > Marine > Oceanic | place: Pacific Ocean: North... | reverse complement strand
AGAGCTAATAGAATATGGAGTTAAAGAAAAAGAAAATTTTGATGTAGTTTATACATATTATGACAAAAAGCAGGATGGCATTATTAAAAATTTTGGAAGTAGATTTAATGGTTTAATTGCCAACTTGTTATTAAATAAACCCAATTCTTTGTATATTTCTGATTTCAGGTTTATTAATCGTTTTTTGATAGATGAAATTATAAAGTATAAATCTCCCTTTACCTACTTAGATGGAATAATTTTGGGTATAACTAACAAAATCGGTAAAATAAAAGTTGAACACAGCAAAAGATCTCAAGGCAAATCAGGTTATACTTTAACTAAAATGTTACAATTGTGGTCTAATATGTCCACAAGTTTTTCAATTCTCCCGCTAAGACTATCAATGTTAATGGGTTTAATTTTATCGATTTTAGGATTTATTTTGGCAGTTTTGTTTTTTATAGAAAGAATTGTTGATGATAGTGTTCCCTCAGGTTTTGCGTCAATTTTTGTTTCAGTTACAATATTTTCTGGCGCGATTCTTATCGCCTTAGGGTTGATAGGAGAATATGTGGGTAGAATATTTATTTCCTTAAACAAAAAACCTCAATTTGTTATAAGAGACTCTTGGTCAAATAAAAAAAAATGACATTATCAAGTCAGCAAAAAAAAGAAATCGCGGAACAGCAAACGCAAAAAAATACTACTAAAAGAGTCACGTCTCCTGAGCTAGAAAAGATTCTTTACGAGGCAGTTTCTGTTTTAGACCATGGTTTTGTCAGAGTTGTTGACTACATGGGTGACGATAGTTCTATTGTACAAGCTGCAAGAGTTTCGTATGGAAAAGGAACAAAAAAGGTATCAACAGACAGTGGTTTAATAAAATATTTAATGAGACATCGACACAGCACTCCTTTTGAGATGTGTGAAATAAAATATCACGTGAAGTTGCCAATTTTTGTGGCAAGACAGTGGATTAGACACAGAACAGCTAATGTTAATGAATATTCTGCCAGGTATTCAATCTTAGATAAAGAATTTTATTTACCATTAAAAGAAAATCTTGCTGCTCAATCTGAAAGCAATAGACAGGGTAGAGGAGATTTAATTAATGGGAAACAAGCCGATAATATTTTAAATATTTTAAAAAAAGATGCTGAACAGACCTATTCAAATTATGAGTTAATGTTAAATGAAAAATACGATGGAAGTAAAATAGATGAAGATAACAAAGGTCTCGCTAGAGAATTAGCCAGAATGAATCTTACTTTAAATACCTACACACAATGGTATTGGAAAACAGACTTATTAAATTTGTTAAATTTTTTATCCTTAAGAGCAGATAGCCATGCCCAATACGAAATAAGAGCCTACGCAGATGTAATGATCGAATCTTTAAAACGATGGGTTCCTATTACATTTGATGCGTTTATGGATTATAGAGTAGGCGGAATGGAATTATCTGCTAAAGGTAAAATTGTTATACAGAAAATGCTTAAAGGTGAAAAGTGTGATCTTGAAAATTCTAATCTTTCAAAAAGAGAATGGAATGAGTTAATGGAGTCTTTTGGTTTTAAAGAAAAGATTCTTTAACTTTATTTGCTATATTTGTAAATATTTTAGAAATTTTGTGATCAGGATTTTTTTCAAAAAGAGGCTTTCCTTCATCAGACGCAATTCTTAAATCTATATTTAAAGGTATTTTTCCAAGAAAACTTTTTTTAAAGTCACTAGCAACTTTTTCAACACCATTTGCGCCAAAAATATTATATTTTTTTCCATCGTCTGTTTCAAAGAAACTCATATTATCCACTAGTCCTAGTATGGGTACTTTTAGTTTATCAAACATTTTAATTCCTCTTTTAACATCTAGCAAAGCAATCTCTTGAGGTGTTGAGACAATTATTGCTCCATCAACTTTAATCTCTTGTGCAAAAGTTAATTGAGTATCTCCAGTACCAGGAGGCATATCTACAATTATAAAATCTAAATTATTCCACAAAACTTTTTGGGTAAAAGTTTTAATTGCACTTGTAACCATTGGCCCTCTCCAAATCATAGGTGTTTCTTCATCTACCAAGAATCCTATTGACATACATTGCATCCCATATTGTTCTATTGGGACCATACTTTTTCCATCTTGAGTTTTTGGTTTTTCTTTTATGTTCATCATTTTTGGTAGAGAAGGACCGTATATGTCCGCATCAAGTATTCCCACTTTGTAACCTAGTGATTTTAAAGCTAAAGCAAAATTCATAGAAAATGTTGATTTACCAACTCCTCCTTTTGCACTAGATATTGCTATTGTAAATTTTGTCCCATTTATAGGATTTTTAGTAAACCTTTTAGGAGTTGTTTTTCCTTTAAAATTCTCGCTTAATCCAGCTGTCTTTTTGTCCATGTGCTGTATCTTAACTTGTTTTTGTGAATAAAGTCACTATATAGAGTGTCATGGGAAACGATAATGATTTTAAAGGTGGAGGAAGTCCTTGGGGGAAACCTACAGGAGGATCTAATGGCTCTGGTCGTGGTGGACAAAGACCACCTAACATAGATGAAGTTATAGAAAAACTTCAAAAACTAATTAACAAATTTATTCCAACAGGAAAAGCTGGAGGAAGTAAACCTATAATTTTTGGACTTATTTTATTAATTGTAGTTTGGGCTTTTAGCGGATTGTATAGGGTGTTACCAGATGAACAGGGAGTTGTTTTAAGGTTTGGAAAATTTGTATCAACTACTCAACCTGGTTTAAATTATCACATTCCATACCCAGTAGAAACCGTACTCACTCCAAAAGTTACTAAAGTAAATAGAATCGATATAGGATTTAGATCAGATAGCGATTCAGGAAGAACTTCGGGAATAGATGATGTTCCAGAAGAAAGTCTAATGCTAACAGGAGATGAAAATATTGTTAACATCGACTTTTCAGTTTTTTGGGTGATAAAAGACGCGGGAAAATTTTTATTTAAAATACAAAGTCCTGTCGAAACAGTTAAAGCTGCGGGAGAAACGGCAATGAGAGAAGTTATAGCAAAAAGCAATCTTCAACCAATACTAACGGCAGGAAGATCTAGAATTGAAGTAGAAGTGCAAGAAATCATTCAGAGTCTTTTAGATGAGTATGAATCTGGAATACAGATTACACAAGTGCAAACACAAAAAGCTGATCCACCTGATCAAGTAATTGATGCGTTTAGAGATGTTCAAGCAGCAAGAGCAGACATGGTGCGTTCTAAGAATGAGGCTGAGGCTTATGCTAACGATGTAATACCAAGAGCGCGAGGAGATGCAGCAAAAATTTTACAGGAAGCCGAAGCTTATAAAAAACAAGTAGTTGCTGCTGCAGAAGGTGAAGCAAGTAGATTTGTAGCTATATACACCGAATATGCAAAAGCTAAACAAGTAACTCAAGAAAGAATGTATCTTGAAACTATGGAAAAAGTTCTGGCAGATATAGATAAAGTGATTATAGACAGAAAAGCTGGAGGAGTAGTGCCTTATTTACCTTTACCAGAATTATCTAAGAAAAAAGGATCTGATACACAATGAAAATGAATAAATTTTTACTTCCCGTTTTGCTTCTTGTTGGATTTGCGATTTACTTGTCACTTTTTACAGTGAAGGAGATTAACCAGGCAATAGTACTACAATTTGGTGACCCAAAAAAAATAATTTCTAAACCTGGTCTTCAGGTAAAAATTCCTTTTATTCAAAATGTTGTATTTATAGATCGTAGGATATTAAGCTTAGATCCCGCGCCAGAAGAAGTTATTGCTTCAGATCAGAAAAGATTAATCGTTGATGCTTATGCTAGATTTAAAATTGTAGATCCATTAAAATTTTATATTTCAGTAGGTGATGAGAGGGTAGCAAGGTCAAGATTAGCAACCATCATAAATTCAAGATTGAGAGGTGTGTTAGGTAAACAAAGTCTAGCAACACTACTATCTGAAGATAGATCAAAACAGATGGATATTATTCAGACCGATGTTAATACTGAGGCACAAAATTTTGGCATAGAAATTATCGATGTAAGAATCAAAAGAGCAGACCTTCCGCAAGCTAATAGTGAAGCCATATATAAAAGAATGCAAACTGAAAGAGAAAGAGAAGCAAAAGAATTTAGAGCAAAAGGAGCTGAGATGGCTGTTACCATCACATCTACAGCCGATAAGGAAGTTACGGTACTTCTAGCAAATGCTAAAAAACAATCAGAAATTATGAAAGGTGAAGGCGACGGTCAAAGAAATAAAATATTTGCTGAAGCATTTGGTAAAGACCCTGAATTTTTTGCTTTTTACAGAGCAATGATAGCCTACGAAAAAGCCTTAATAGGAGGAGATACTTCTTTAATTTTGTCTCCTGATAGCGATTTCTTCAAATTTTTTGGAGATACAGGGATAATCAAAAATCAATAAGGTAGTTAGATGAAAGAACTAATCATTGCGATAGGTCTTTTATTATTTATAGAAGGCTTATTATATGCCTTATTTCCATCAAAAATGAAAAATATGTTGAAACTTGTTGAAAAAATGCAGATTAACCAATTAAGAATTATTGGGTTGTTATCTGCATTAATCGGCTTTGTTATTGTTTGGTATTTTAAAAGGTAAAATAGATGAAGGCTTACAAAAGAATTATTAATTTTGGTTTAATTCTTATTTTTACTACACTTCAAATTTCATTGGTTCAAGGTAAAACTTTACCAATTTCCTTTGCAGATTTGGCAGAAGAATTAATGCCCTCAGTAGTAAATATATCAAGTACACAGACAATAAAAACAACTGCCAATCCATTCCCTTTCCAATTTCCTCCAGGTTCACCATTCGAGGACATGTTTAAAGAATTTAATAGACCTTCTGAAAGAAAGGCAACTGCCCTTGGCTCAGGTTTCATTATAGATAAAAAAGGAATAGTTGTTACAAATAACCATGTTATTCAAGGAGCAGAAGATATTATTGTAAGTGTTAATGGATCCACAGAATATAAAGCAAAGGTATTAGGGACAGACCCCTATATGGATTTAGCGGTGTTACAAATAGAGTCTGATGAAAAATTTGTACCAGTCAGTTTTGGAGATTCCGATAAAGCTCGTGTTGGTGATTGGGTTATAGCAATAGGTAATCCTTTTGGTTTTGGAGGCACAGTCACTTCTGGAATTATTTCTTCCAGAAACAGAGATATTGGTTTAACTCGATATGACGATTTTATTCAAACAGACGCATCTATTAATCAAGGAAACTCTGGAGGTCCACTTTTTAATTTAGAGGGAAAGGTTATTGGAATTAATACAGCAATAATAGCCCCAGGTTCTTCAGGATCAATAGGAATAGGTTTTGCAATACCTTCAAATCCAGCATCACAGGTAATTAGTCAGTTGATAGAATTTGGAGAAACAAAAAGAGGATGGTTGGGAGTAAGAATACAAGAAGTAACAAAAGAAATTGCTGATGTAGAAAAATTAGAAAAACCTGCAGGCGCTCTTGTTGCAAGTGTTTCTGAAAAAAGTCCAGCAAGCAGAGCAGGCATAAAAGCTGGCGATATTATTTTAGAGTTTGATGGTAAGAAAGTGGATACTATGCGAACACTTCCGAAACTAGTAGCACAAACAAAAGTTGGTAAAAGTGTTTTAGTAAAAATTTGGAGAAATCAAAAATTAATTTCAAAAAAGGTTTTGCTAGGGAGGCTGGAATCTTCTAAGGAATTTAAAGCAGAAAATAAGACAGAACTTGATGAAGAGAAATCTTTAAAAGTAGAAGAATTAAAAATTTTAATAAGAGATTTAAACAAAGACGATATTTCTAAGCGAGGATTGCCAAAAAATACAACTGGTGTTGTTGTTACACAAATCCTTCAAGGAAGTCCTCTAATGTTCATATCAGTCAATGATGTTATTGTTGAATTGCAAAAGAAAAAAGTTACTAATTCGATTCAATTTTCTAATTTAATCAAAGAAAGCATTAAAGATGGTAAGAGTACTTTATACCTAGCAATCTTTAATTCAAGAAATCAAAGATCCTATTTAACTGTAAAATTAAAATAAATTTTATATTTCGAGCTTCTAATGAAGCATAAAAAAACAATTCTTATATTTGGGCCGACTGCGTCAGGTAAATCAAGATTGGCTGTAGATATCGCTAGACGATTTAATGGCGAAATTATTAATGCAGATAGTATGCAGGTATATAAAGAAGTTAAGATTTTATCTGCAAGACCTGATGAAAAAAATATTAAGCATCATTTATATGGATTTGTTTCAGTAAAAGAAAGCTTCTCAGTTGGCGCTTGGTATAAACAAGCGGCAAACAAGATTAAAGATATTAATAAAAGAGGGAAATTAGCACTAGTAGTGGGTGGAACAGGATTATACTTTAAAGTTTTGACAGAAGGATTGGTAGAAATTCCCGAAGTTCCAAAAAGTGATTATAGCGACTTAAATCACTTGGGTAAATTTTATATGAAAAATTCTTACAAAAAAAAGGATCCAAATATTTTTAAGGGCATAGACACAAATGATATACAAAGAGTATCTAGAGCAATTGCTGTTTATGAACATACAGGCATTACATTGCATGATTGGCAAAAAAATAAAAATAAAAAACATTTTGATACAAGTGAATTTATAAAAATTTGCCTTGTACCATCTAAAAGAGAATTAGAAAAAAAAATTAAAAAAAGGTTTGTTTATATGTTAGAAAATGGAGCAACGGAGGAAGTTAAAAAGTATATGAAATTACAATCTCCGTATTCATCGCAAACTTCAAATTCTATTATAGGGCTTAAAGAAATTGGCCTATTTTTGGCTAAAGTAATTTCCATGGACCAATTGAAGGAGAAAGTGCTTATAAGAACAAGACAATATGCTAAGAGACAATTTACTTGGCAAAGAGGTCAGATGAAGGATTGGAAGGGATTTGCTGATATAAATTATCCTGATTTACGAAAAAAAGTTCTAAGTTATTTATCTAAAACTTGACCATCATTTAAACTCAGTTAGATTAGTCCTTATGGGAAAATTGTTAACTGGTGCACAAATGGTTTTTGAAGCTCTAGAAGATCAGGGCGTGAAACATATTTTTGGATATCCAGGCGGGGCGGTATTGCCAATATATGATGAGTTAAAAAATCATAAAAAAATAAAACATATCTTGGTTCGCCATGAACAAGGAGCTGGACATGCTGCCGAAGGATATGCAAGATCTTCGGGTAAGCCAGGCGTAATACTTGTAACTTCAGGTCCTGGAGCAACGAATGCTGTTACGGCCTTGACCGATGCTTATATGGATTCTATTCCATTGGTTTGTATTACTGGTCAGGTGCCCACACACCTTATTGGTACAGACGCCTTTCAAGAATGTGATACTACTGGAATAACTAGACCGTGCACCAAACATAATTGGTTAGTAAAGGATATAAATAAATTATCTACAATTTTACATAAAGCTTTTGAAGTTGCAATGACAGGTCGACCAGGACCAGTTTTAATTGATATACCTAAAGATATTCAGTTTAAAAAAGGAAAATATACAAAACCAAAAGAATATAAAAATAATTCCAAAAATAAAATTCAATTTAATGGACAGGAAGAAAAAATAATGGAGGCAATAAAATTAATCAAAAAATCTTCTAAACCAATTTTCTATACTGGAGGAGGAGTGATTAATTCTGGACCAGCTGCAACACAATTACTTAGAGAACTGGTTTCATTAACTGGTTTTCCAATCACTTCAACACTTCAAGGACTTGGAGCGTTTCCTGGAAATGATCAAACATTTTTAGGCATGTTGGGTATGCATGGCACTTATGAAGCAAATAATGCAATGCATGATTGTGACTTAATGATAAATATTGGCGCTCGTTTTGATGACCGAATAACTGGCAAAATTGATGAATTTTCTCCGAATTCAGAAAAGATTCATATTGATATAGACCCTTCGTCAATTAACAAAAATGTTAAGGTTGATTTAGCTATCGTTGGAGACGTTAAAACTGTTTTAGAAAAATTAGTTTCAACGTTAAAACAGAAACATCCTGACTTCATAAACTCAAACAAACAAAAAATTTCTACCTGGTGGAGTCAAATTGAAAATTGGAGAAGAAAAAATTCTTTAGGTTATGTAAATAGTAAAGAAGTAATCAAACCACAATACGCTGTTCAGAGATTGTATGAATTAACTAAGGCTCAAGATGTCTTTATAACCACTGAAGTTGGCCAGCATCAAATGTGGGCAGCCCAGCACTATAAATTTGATAAGCCTAATAGATGGATGACTTCAGGAGGGTTAGGAACAATGGGCTATGGATTGCCTGCGGCAATCGGTGTGCAAGTGGCAAATCCTGAAAAATTAGTAATAGATATTGCTGGGGAAGCTTCTGTTTTAATGACAATGCAAGAAATGTCAACGGCAGTTCAATATAAATTGCCTATAAAAATATTTATACTTAATAACGAGTACATGGGAATGGTTAGACAATGGCAGGAGTTATTACATGATAAAAATTATTCAGAAAGTTACACAGCTGCTTTGCCAGATTTTGTTAAGCTAGCAGAAGCATATGGTTGCGTTGGTATTAGAGCAAACAAACCTGAAGAGCTAGACGAAAAAATTGCACAAATGCTTTCAGTAAATAGACCAGTTATTTTTGATTGTGTTGTAGACAAGCAAGAAAATTGTTATCCAATGATACCATCTGGCCAGCCTCATAATAAAATGTTATTGGGTGAAAAAGATGAAGAAGATGAAATTTCCGAGGAAGGAAAAGTGCTAGTATAATTATGGTTAAATCTGCATATAGTTTTCAAACAAAAAAAGAAAAAATTGAAAAGCACATTATTGTTTTGTGGGTAGATAATGAAGCTGGAGTTTTAGCTAGAGTAGTAGGGCTATTTTCAGGAAGAGGGTATAATATAGACTCTCTTGCTGTGGCAGAAGTGGACAAAAAAAAGAACATATCAAGAATAACGATTTCTACGTCAGGAACGCCTCAAGTTCTTCAACAAATAAAATTACAACTGGGAAAACTTGTGCCTGTTCACAAAGTTGCTAATTTTCCTCGTAACAAGAAAACTTTAATGAGGGAAATGGCTTTATTAAAGATAGTTTCTTCGAAAAATCAATTGAATAGGGCTAAAAAATTATGCAAAAAATACAAATATACAGTTTTGGATAAAACAAATAAATCCTTTGTATTTGAAATTTCTGCTTTAAAAAAGGAGATTGATGAACTAATAAAGAAGCTTCAACCTTTGGGTTTAGCAAGTGCTTCTAGAACAGGAGTTGTTGCGATGACGAAGGGATCTGAAGTTTTTAAACAAGATTAAAGGAAATTTTTATGAAAATGTTATATGAAAAAGATGCTAAAGTAGATTTAATTAAATCAAAAAAGATAGCAATCTTTGGATTTGGTAGCCAAGGTCATGCACATGCTTTAAATCTAAAAGATAGTGGAATAAAAAATGTAGTTATCGCATTAAGAGAAGGTTCACCGAGCAAAAAAAAAGCTGAGTCCCAAGGACTCAAGGTAATGTCTCTTTCTGATGCCGCAGAATGGGCCGATGTTCTAATGGTATTAACTCCAGATGAGTTACAATCACAAATTTACAAAAATCATATTGAACAACGAATGAGAGAAGGAACAAGCTTAGCTTTTGCTCATGGTCTTAATATACATTTCAATCTTATTAATGCCAGAAAAGATCTTGATGTTTTTATGATTGCACCTAAAGGGCCTGGTCATTTAGTAAGAAGTGAGTATCAAAAGGGCGGAGGTGTTCCCTGTTTAATGGCCATTCATCAAAACAGTTCTGGCAAAGCAAAAGATTTAGCTCTTTCGTATGCTTGTGCGATAGGAGGAGGTAAAGCTGGAGTAATTGAAACTAATTTTAAAGAAGAATGCGAAACAGATTTATTTGGAGAACAATCAGTTTTGTGTGGAGGTTTGGTCGAATTAATTAAAAATGGATACGAAACACTCGTTGAAGCAGGATATTCTCCTGAGATGGCATATTTTGAATGTGTTCACGAAGTGAAATTAATTGTAGATCTTATTTATGAAGGAGGAATAGCAAATATGAACTATTCTATTTCAAATACAGCCGAATACGGAGAATATATTACAGGTAAAAAAATTGTAGATTCGAATACTAAAAAGAAAATGAAAGAAGTATTACAAGATATTCAATCAGGAAAGTTTGCAAAGCAATGGATGGATGAAAATAAAAATGGCCAAAAAAACTTTCTAAAAATGAGAAAAGAATTAGCTGAACATCCAATTGAAAAAGTAGGCAAAAAACTAAGGGAGCTTATGCCTTGGATTGGCAAAAACAAACTCGTAGATAAATCAAAAAATTAGTAAATTTAGTTAATTATTTGTTAAGTTAAACAAAAAGCTTTTGCATAAAGCTCGTTAAGGTTGTACATTGCTTTCTAGAAATAAATTTACCTAATAGAGGGTTAATGTCCGCAGATAAAAATAGAGTATATATATTTGATACAACAATGCGTGATGGAGAACAATCTCCAGGCGCCTCAATGAGTCTAGAAGAAAAAATTCAAATTTCTAGAGTTTTTGATGAGCTGGGTATTGATATTATTGAAGCAGGATTTCCAATTGCTTCACCTGGCGATTTTGAAGCAGTTACAGAGGTTAGTAAAATATTAAAAAATTCTATTCCAACAGGGTTATCAAGACATACAAAAAAAGATATTGATGCATGTTATGAAGCATTAAAATCAGCTAAAAGATTTAGAATTCATACTTTTATTTCTACAAGTCCACTTCATATGAAGCATAAATTAAACAAATCACCCGATGAAGTTATTGAATCAGTAAAGGAACATGTTACTTATGCAAGAAAATTTACTGACGATGTAGAATGGTCCTGCGAAGATGGAACAAGAACAGATATGGATTTTATGTGCAAGACAGTTGAGCTTGCAATTAAATGCGGAGCGAAAACAATTAACATACCCGATACAGTTGGATATTCTGTCCCTTCAGAATTTAAAAAAATAATCGAGACTCTTATTAATAAAGTACCAAATATAGATAAAGCTATCCTATCAACTCATTGCCATAATGATTTAGGTTTGGCGGTTGCAAATTCTTTAGCTGGCGTTACAGCAGGAGCCAGACAGATTGAGTGTACAATTAATGGAATAGGCGAGAGAGCTGGTAATGCTGCTCTTGAGGAAATTGTAATGGCAATGAAAACTAGAAATGATTTGATGCCATTTACAACAGGAATAAATACGAAATTATTAAGCAAAGCATCAAAAGTTGTTTCAAATGCCACAGGCTTTCCCGTTCAATTTAATAAAGCTATTGTAGGAAAAAATGCTTTTGCACATGAATCTGGAATACATCAGGACGGAATGCTTAAAAATAGAAACACATATGAAATTATGACTCCCGAAAGTGTTGGTGTTAAACAAACTTCTCTAGTTATGGGCAAGCATTCTGGAAGACATGCTTTTAAAGATAAGTTAACTGATCTAGGTTACAAAAATATTACAGACGATGTAATCCAAACTGCTTTTGGTAAGTTTAAAATTCTTGCAGATAAAAAAAAGCATGTATATGACGAAGATATTGCAGCTTTGGTAGATGATAGTTTAATTAAAGAGGATAATGTTATTACTCTAAAATCTCTTAAAGTGTTTGCTGGAACTGGAGAACCACAAAAAGCAGATATGACATTGGAAGTTTATGGAGAAATAAAAAAAGCATCAGAAACTGGCGATGGTCCAGTTGATGCTATTTTTAAATGTATAAAAAAATTATATCCTCATGATGTTAAACTTCAATTATACCAGGTGCACGCTGTAACAGAAGGAACAGATGCCCAGGCTACTGTTAGTGTAAGAATTGAAGAAAATGGGAAAACAACAGTTGGTCAAGCAGCTGATACCGATACTCTAGTAGCTTCTGCAAATGCTTATTTAAATGCATTAAATAAAATGATTATAAAAAGAAAGAAAACAGCACCCGAAGGATATGAAAAACAAAGAGAGCATAAACAAGAAAAAATGAAAGGAATATAATGTTTGGACTAAATAAAATAACTCAATTTTGGTCAACGGATATGGCTATCGATTTAGGAACAGCCAACACATTAGTTTTTGTTAAGGGACAAGGAATTGTGCTTAACGAACCTTCTGTAGTGGCAATAGTTGAAGATAAAGGAAAAAAATCAGTTCTAGCCGTCGGTGACGAAGCCAAAACAATGTTAGGTAGGACTCCTGGAAATATATCAGCAGTACGACCATTAAGAGATGGAGTAATTGCAGATTTTGTTGTGACCGAAGAAATGATCAAACATTTCATTAAAAAAGTTCACAAAAGAAAGGCTTTTGCAAATCCAAGGATATTAATTTGTGTGCCTACAGGATCGACTCCCGTAGAAAGAAAAGCTATTCAAGATTCAGCTTTAGCGGCGGGCGCTAGAAAAGTTCAATTAATAGAAGAACCCATAGCAGCTGCAATAGGTGCGGGGCTTCCTATTTCTGAGGCAACAGGATCAATGGTTGTTGATATTGGTGGTGGTACTACTGAAATTGCCGTTTTATCACTAGGGGGAGTAGTATATGCAAATTCACTTCGTGTAGCTGGAGATGCTATGGACGCAGGTATTATAAATTACATGAGAAAACAATTTAATTTATTAGTAGGAGAAGCAAGTGCTGAAAAAATTAAAAAAGAAATAGGAACTGCTTTACCAACCAGTTCTAATACCTATTTAATGAAAGGAAGAGACATAAGATCAGGCACTCCTAAAGAAATTACGCTAAAAGAAGAAGATACAGCCGAAGCTTTAAAACCAGTGCTAACTCAAATTATGGGTGGTATTAAAGATGCTTTAGAAAATACTCCACCAGAGCTTTCAGCAGATTTGGTAGACATGGGATTAGTACTTACTGGCGGTGGGGCTCTTTTGAAAAATATAGACAAACTTATTTCAAAAGAAACAGGACTTCCTGTTGTGATCGCCGAAGATCCACTATCTTGCGTAGCTCTTGGAACAGGTCAAGCTCTAGATCAAGAAGAGACATTTTCTACAATGTTAGTTGGTGGATAACTGTAGCTAATGAAATATGGACCCAAGTCGTGAGGACGTAGGTATAGTAATAAGATCCGCCTTTTTACAAAAAGGGACTAAGCAAAGATTCTCGCTCTTCGCTTTGGTAGTTCTATCAGTCTTACTTTTATTTATTGATAAAATAGATACAAAACCACTAAATTATTTTAGGTCAATTGTAAAAGACACTATATATCGAGGTTCAGTAATAGTTTCGTTGCCAACAGAATCAATGGGCAGTTTAGCAGGCAAGGTCAGAGATCATGTAAATCTATATGGAGAATTTGCTCAGCTAGAAGAAGAAAATAAAAAACTGAAAAATAAGATTTCAGAAACAGATTATTTAAAGTTAGAAAATACGCAATTAAGAAAGTTAATTAGTGAAAAATCTGGAGAGATTTCAAATTTAGTTAGTGCCAGAGTAATGCTAGATAAACAAAGTCCCTACCTTAATTCATTTATAATTAATAGTGGCACCAACTCAAAAATAAAAAATGGTATGGCAGTATTAGATGGTGAAAATTTTATTGGTAGAATAGTTGATGTTAACTTTTTTTCTTCAAGAGTTTTACTTATTTCAGATTTAAATAGCAAAATCCCAGTTGTTGTAGAACCTACGGGACATCAAGCCATTTTAAGTGGTCACGGCAAAAAGAATCCAACTTTAGAATATTTGCCAGAAAAACATAATGTTTTAGATGGAAATAAAGTCTACACGTCCGGTAAGGAAGGAATTTTTTCAGCCGGTATGCCTATTGGAGAAGCTGTAATAGCAGATGGCCAAATTGAAGTTGTGTTATTTTCAGATTTAAATCAAATTACTTTTGTAAATATTAAATTGGGGGATTGAAATATAATTAATTATTTTATGGCTTTTTTATTTAAACGTGTAAAATTAAAATTTTTAGAAATAATTCCACTACTACTATTACTTTATTTTTCTCTTAATGGTATTTCAGTAGTTGATTTTAAATTATTTTCTATAAATCTTCATTACATTTTAATTTATTATTGGGTTTTAAGACAACCAGAAGCTCTAGGGTACGGTTTTATTTTTATATCTGGAATAATAACAGATGTCGTAATTGGCCTACCTCTCGGAATTAGTGGATTATCTTTATTAACAGTAGCTGCAGTGGCGGCGTATGTAAGAGTGGTTACTGTAAGGATCTCACTTGTTAATGATTGGATTAGCTTTATTCCCGCATTATTAATTGCAAATTTTATATATTTTATTGCATTATATTTTTCTAATTTTACAATTGATTATTTTTACTTATTAAAAAATTCTGCATTTACATTAATTTTTTATCCCATTTTGTGGGTGCCATTTACACTATTATTAAAATATATGAAGTCATAAAATTATGTTTGATACGTTTGAATCATTTGAAAATAAAGCCAAGGTAATAAGTAGAAGAATGTTTATCTTGTCCGTCGCAAAAGCTGCGGTATTTATTGGTATTATTAGCCGTCTATTTTATTTACAAATTTCAGAAAATATAAAATATAGAACTCTATCAGACAAAAATCGTTTGAGAGAATGGAAGGTTGCGCCACAAAGAGGCATAATTGAAGATTATTACGGCAACAAAATAGCAAGCAATACACAAGTGTTTCAACTGCATATGATGCCAGAAGACGTTCCAAATATAGAAGAATTATTTTTTAAATTGTCTAGATTAATTAATTTTAGTGATAGAGATAAAAGAAAATTATTGAAAAGATTAAAAAAAAGGAAACCTTGGCAGCCAATTATAATTTCTGACAATTTAAGTTGGTCAGAATTTTCAAAAGTAAATCTTTTTGTGCATGAAACCCAGGGAATAAAACCGGTTGTTTCTGTAGCTCGTAAATATTCTCAAGAAGGTCATAGCTCACATGTGCTTGGATATGTTTCGGAAATAAGTGTTAAAGATTTAGAAAATGATTCTTTATTAAGAGAAATTAATGTTCCAGGTTTAAAAACTGGAAAAAATGGTTTAGAAAAATCTTTAAATTCTTCAATGATTGGTACACCAGGTCTTCAAAGATTTGAAGTTAATGCTTACGGCAAGAGAATTAAAGAGCTTAAATTTGTTCAAGGAACACCAGGAAAAAATTATAGAACTACTTTGGATAATGAAGTTCAACAATTTGCAGCAGATTTAATTAAAGATAAAAGCGGATCAATATGTGTAATGGACATTTATACTGGAGATATTGTGACCATGGTGTCGTCCCCAACATTTGATTCAAATAAATTTGTTCACGGCATAAGTAGTGATGATTGGAAAAATTTAATTAATAATTCAAAAAAACCTTTAATTAATAAATCAATAGCGGGACTTTACCCCCCAGGGTCAACAATTAAACCCATCGTTGCTTTATCAGCTTTAGAACATGACGTTATCAGCCCTAAACTTGTCGTTCAGTGTACAGGTAAAATGGAACTTTATGGACAAAAGTACCATTGTTGGAAAGAAAAGGGACATGGATTTGTTGGACTAAGAAATGCTATTAAACAATCTTGCGATATTTATTTTTATGAAGTTGCTAGAAGGCTAGGTGTAGATAGATTATCTGTTACTGCAAAAAAATTTGGTTTAGGAAATAAAGTCTTAGATATTTTTGAAGAAGAAAAAAAGGGATTAGTTCCAAACACAAAATGGAAACTAAAAGCTTTAGGAAAAGGTTGGGTCTTAGGAGAAACTTTAATTACAGGAATTGGTCAAGGATACTTTCAATCAACTCCCCTACAGCTTTGTTTAATGATGGCACAACTAGCAAATGGTGGCTATAAAATCAAACCAAGAATAATTGATGACAAATATGTTTTGCAACCAATAATTAACTCATGGAGACAAGAATTTCTTTCATTAAAAAATGAAATAGTAGAACCAATAGCTACTAATAAACTAGAAAAATTATATCGAAATAAAGAAAATATTAAATTTGTTTTGGATGCTATGTATGGTGCTACTAATGAACCACTGGGAACTTCATATCGCTCAAGATTTACAACTCCGAAATATATTTATGCGGGAAAAACCGGCACATCTCAAATCAGAACTATTACAGCAGAAGAAAGAGAACTAAAACTAAAACAAAAAGATTTGCCGTACGAAAGAAGAGATCACGCGCTCTTCACGGCATTTGCTCCTTATAAATATCCCAGATATTCAATAAGCATCATCATTGAACACGGCGGAACAGGAAGTAGCGGAGCCGCTCCTCTCGCTAGGAAAGTGATAAAAAAAATATTAGATAGACACGAGTTAAGAAAAAAATATCAACTAGATTTATTTCAGGAGGTATAAAAAATGCAATCTTTACACTTTAATAGAGGAAGAATAAGTTTAAGAGATAAAATTTTATCTCTAGACATCAAATTAATCTTATTAATTTTACTGCTTGGAATAATTAGTTTTTTTGCCATGTACTCTACTGAGAGAGGGAATTTACAATATTATACCCAAAGTCATATTTATAGATTTTGTATTTTTTTCTCATTATTTATTTTGTTATCTTTTGTTCAAATTAAGCATTGGCTAAAAATTTCTTATATATTTTATTTTATAATTTTAGTGTTGTTATTTGGCGTTGATACTTTTGGAGTAACTGCCTCAGGATCAAAACGTTGGATAAGTTTAATGGTTTTTAATCTTCAGCCATCAGAATTGATGAAAGTTGCCTTGATTATGTTTTTAGCGAGGTATTATAATAAAATACCAACAAGAGATGTAAATCATATCAAGACTATGATTGTACCAACATTTGCCTTATTTATTCCCGTTGCTTTAATAACCAC
>Ga0310344_10001671_pt1 | contig 16858 bp, 16 predicted proteins | sample HC15DNA20200_MG_FD_203801 | JGI IMG/M metagenome (GOLD analysis project Ga0310344, IMG submission 203801) | Marine microbial communities from station ALOHA, North Pacific Subtropical Gyre - HC15-DNA-20-200_MG | ecosystem: Environmental > Aquatic > Marine > Oceanic | place: Pacific Ocean: North... | reverse complement strand
TTACGATCAAGGATTCTTAAGCATAGGCTGTGCTCCCTGCACTCGGGCTGTAAGGTCAGGAGAGCATCCGCGGACGGGACGATGGCCTGGGATGAAGAAGACTGAATGTGGCCTTTGGCAAAGTAAGGCATAACTGATAAGGCAAAAATGCAATATAATTAACCGAATTAGTCGAAAGATCCCTTTTGGCGGAGAATTTGGTCGCTTCGCCGTTATTCAAGTCGGAGGTCGTGAATCATGACGACATGGAAAGATGTACTTAAGGATCGTATGCCTTTGGATTGGTCCGAAGAGATAGATCTCTTTGAGGGGCAAATGGAACTTCGGCGTCAGGATCGTTTTGACGAGAAGGTATTTGCTGAAACCCGATTACGTAGAGGGGCTTACGGCCAGCGCTATGATAACGGTCATCGTCATGATGGATCTCTGACACGGCAACTTGAATTTTCCGAAGCTCCCACTAAAGGCCCTGACACTGAATGGCATGCACCGGGAATGCAACGTATTAAGGTGCCGTTCGGCGGACTTAACCCTGAACAGCTTGATGTTTTGGCGGAGTTAGCAGAAGAATATTCTGACGAGATTTTACACGTTACTACTCGCCAGGACATACAACTTCACTTTGTTCATATTGAGGACACGCCGGATTTAATGCGGCGACTTGCCAGTGTTGGCATAACGACGCGTGAAGCTTGTGGTAATTCAGTTCGTAATGTCACGGCATGTCCTCTAGCCGGTGTTTGTCACTCTGAGACTTTTGACACCACACCTTATGCTAATGCCTTGTTTGAGTTTCTATTGGGTCACGATGATGTTCAGGATTTCGGCCGTAAATTCAAGCCTGCCTTCTCTGGTTGTGAGCACGAGGCTTGTGGTTTAGTCAAGATGCATGACATTGGTTACTTGGCACAGATTCGTGAGGTTGAGGGAAAACCTAAACGGGGGTTTAGGTTTTACGTAGGGGGTGGGCTTGGTACCGTTACGCATAACGCTAAAATCCTTGCTGATTTTGTTCCTGAAGAGGAGTTTCTACCTTTAACCCAGGCTATATGCCGGGTGTTTGCTCGTCTTGGTGAGAAAAAGAATCGTAATCGGGCGCGGATAAAATTTTTAGTGGCTAAACTCGGGATTGAGGAATTTTGCCGACTCGTTGAGGAGGAGCGAAAAGCCCTCCCTCATGACCCGTCTTGGACTAATTACCTCAGTAATTTAAACGCTTTTGATGAGAGTCCTAACAGAAGCCCTAGTGATCTGGCTGAAGGTCCACATCCTGATGGTTTTAAGTCATGGTTCGCGACAAACGTTTACCGTCAGCGCCAGGATGGCTACGCAGTAGTGACAATCAACCTTCCGCTTGGAGATTTAACTTCGGAGCAGGCCTGGCAGCTTGCAGATGTCGCCCGTAACTACACGCCTGATGCAATGCGGACCACGGTGGAGCAAAATATTGTTCTTCGATGGGTGCCTGAAGGAGACTTGGTGTCCCTATACCAGGAGTTGAGTGAGATTGGCTTGGCAACTCCTGGGGCCGGAACTATAGTTGACATAACATCCTGTCCTGGTACTGATACTTGCAAGTTAGGTATCGCTGCTTCTAGAGGACTCGCAGCTGAGCTTCGTACTCGTCTTGCTACTCAAAACGCTAGCTTAGATCAAGCGGTCAAGGACTTGAGAATTAAGATCAGTGGTTGTTTCAACTCTTGTGGTCAACATCACGTAGCTGATATTGGTTTCTTTGGGAACAGCCGCCGTCGGCAGGGTCGTCTAGTCCCTCATTTCCAGGTTGTACTTGGTGGAAAGTGGAAGGAGAATGCAGGAGCTTACGGATTGGCCGTCGGTGCGATTCCGTCAAGGGCGGTTCCGAGTGCTCTTGACAGTATTACTAATCGCTATGCAGTAGAAAGAAATGTTGATGAGTCATTCCAGGACTGGGTGACCCGGCTGGGTAAGGTTGAAGTTAAGGCCATGCTAGAACCGTTCACTGAGGTACCAACGTTCGAGGAGGACCCTGAGTATTTCAGAGATTGGGGTGATCCACGGGAGTTTACTTTAGGAGACCTTGGGGTAGGAGAGTGTGCCGGAGAAGTAGTCTCGCTTTTCGCCATTACTATTGCTCAAGCTGAAGGTACTGCTTTTGATGCACTAATTGCTCTAGACGAAGGCCAATTTGTAGAGGCCGATGATAAAGCCTATAAGGCAATGATTCAAGCTGCGAAAGCTCTGGTGCTTGCTCAGAACCTCGATGTGGGAGATGAGCCAGATAATGTAGTTTCCGAATTTCGAGATCGCTTCTATGATACTGAGCTGTTTTTTGATAGATACGCAAAGGGTAAGTTCGCCCAGTACTTGTTCCGGCGACATGAAAATCAAGACGAGACCAATTCAGACTCCGCCAAACGGCTGGTTGAGGAAGCTAACCTTTTTATAGAGGCAGCTCATGCTTGTGAAGCTCGCATCGCTGAGGTGGCCACACCCAGGTTGCAATTGTGAATCAAAAAGCTGGTCTAACTGTATCGGGCGAGATTGGGCAAGATTACCTTCCGCACCGAATAAAAGCTAAGGCATTTTTCCAAAATCCAGTTGATCCAGAATCAGTCGTTCCTATTTTTAATCGCTGGATCAGTGACCGTACGCTCGAAGGCCATTTGATGGTTGATATCGCAGATTACCGTCACGTACCTAATGGGCCAAGTGTGATGCTTGTTGGTCACGAAGCAGACATAGTAATTGATCACGGCGACGGGCGTCCGGGCCTTGCGTATATCCGCAAGCGCAACTGGCAGGAGAAAAATAATGGCCAGAGTGATGCATTGAGCTCGCGTATCCGGATTGTTCTTAACTGGCTTGTCAAAACAGCTAAAGAACTGAACCTAACAATAAATTCTAACGAGTTAAGCCTATGGTTTCAGGACCGACTTTTCGCCCGTCAGTTGGGTTTAGTGCCTGAGCTAACAGAAGCTATTAATCAAGAAGCTTCTATAGTTTTGGGTAAAGGTCGTGTTGAGGTAGCACCTATTCAGATAGATACTCGGCGTGCTCTCGGATTTAATGCAAGGTTAGTTGAAACTAACTAGAGGAGTACCAATTAACCTGTTCCCAAATTTTGACTAGCTTCTTTAATCAATAGGGGTTGATAATTGCTGAGTGGTTTAGGTAATAAACTACTTTGGGCAAAATAGGAATCTTCGAGGGTTTACCCGGAATTTTTCGGCTGGCGCATCGGGAGTGTAATTCGCCCATACCGGAGTCTTGCAAACTCCAAGTCGGTGCGCTAAGATTGCGAGGTTGCCCGCTCAAAGGAACCACTCTTTGAACTACGTTTTGCTGGGCTATTACAGGAGACATAGACATGAGGTACAACAAAGGCGCTATTTTGCGCTCAATTGAACAACCTTCGTTGCGTTCGGATGTTCCACAATTTGATTCCGGTGATACTGTTCGTGTGGACTATAAGGTTGTTGAGGGTTCACGCAGCCGAATTCAGGCTTTTGAAGGTATAGTAATTGCGAAAAAGAATGGTAAAGGTGCACGTGCCACCGTCACCATCCGAAAGGTGTCTTTCGGCGAGGGGGTAGAACGAGTTTTTCCTTTACATTCCCCCCTTATTGACAAGATTTCGATCATCCGTCGTGGCCGTACTCGTCGTTCAAAACTCTATTATCTTCGGGAATTACGGGGTAAGAAGGCTCGGCTTCGTACCGATGTTGGCCGTCAAGAAGCGGATCGCGCTGCCATTCGAGTCTCACGCGGTGGAGATTCAGTTGCTGAAAAACCTGTTGCGGCTGAACCAGAAGATGTTAATTCTGAAGCTGGTGAAGCGTTAGCGGAAGAATAACTTCTTGAGATAAGCTCAAGGGGCCGCTTAGATTGTTTTAGATTCAGTAGTACCGGGGGTCTATATTCCCGTTGCGGGGCCGTGGCGCAGTTGGGAGCGCGCCTGAATGGCATTCAGGAGGTCAGGGGTTCGAATCCCCTCGGCTCCACCACAAGGAAAAGCGTTGGTGACGCAAGGGAGATCCTCGACTTCATGTCGAGGATCTCCCTTGCGTCCTTGTCTGCTTAATTGAGCGAAGCCCCCATGTTCATGATGTGAGCGGCCGGTACGTTTAGTTAAATGTGGAGAAGTATTCCTCGAAAAACCGTTCGGGGCTTACACTGGATGCTACCTCATGTTGCCCTTCCGGATCTTCGTCAAAAGAAGTATGTCCCCTCAGTCTATTGCTTTCTAATTCGACTTCTACATTGCCACGTGTGAATCCACAAATATCCGCATTGAAAATGCAAACTGCTGCCAGAGGGTCATGAAAAATAATGGTGCTGCGTTCTCCGAAATTGACCTCGGCCATGTCTAAAACCGGCCGGAGGATTTCGTGATTTCCACTGCGTTCTCTTAGTTCGCGTGTTGTGAGTTGAACGCGTTGGGTCATATCAATGCCGACTGAGCGATGAATGGTGACCTTTTGCTGATAGACAATTCCCGTTGCGAAAGGGTCGATGACGGCATTCATTTCAAGGGTACCCCCGTCGACGATTACCTTGGGATATGGAGGTTCAAATGCGGACTGGTTTTGCTCTTTTGCCTCTGTGTTAATCCATGGCCGAAACTCCCATTGAGAGAATTTGCCACCCATGAGATAGAGTCCCTTCAAGAGCGACGGGATTTCTGGGTCAAGCAAGAATAGTCGGGCGATGTTGCCCATTGGAGCAATGCCCAAAAGGGTGATTTCGCCTGGGTTCTCGCGAATCATTTGCCTCATGAATGTAATCGCTTCGTGCTTGGGAAAGTTGTGGCCATGATTCCACTGCGATAAGACTGTCGCTTGTGGCACATACTTTTCGCGCTGCTCGATCAGAATGCAATCTTCAGCACCGGGAAAAATCGGGATGTCATCCATACCGGCAACATGACATATAGCGCTTGCTAGTTTTGCTCTGACATCAGCTTGACCTGTCACCGTAGTTATTCCCACAAGTTCGCAACGGGGATGACTCAGCAAGTAGGCCAAAGCCAGCGCATCATCTATGTCAGTACCGATGTCCGTATCTAGGATAATCTTTTCCTTAGTCAATGTAATGATCCATTCTAGATAGCTTTCTTGCCAAATAAACAAGACGTGACTTTAATGGACGATTCTCAAAGCCCGATCATGTTCCATTGCAAAAGTGATTCGAGAGTACCATACCTGATATATGGCGCTAATGGCTTAAACTCAGCGGTTTTGACGGCTTAAATTTAGTTATTGGGAACATACTCAGATCCTTTTTGCATTTTGAACAGGTCGAGTCAAAATCCGTTGTAGTACTTTGCTACTAATGGCTATTCCGTAACAAAGGTTCTAAACCGCTCACAATCTACCCCTCTTAAATCTTAGAAACGTTGTACCTGACACAATTCCCAATATCCTCAAAATGCAAGAGGACCCCGTGCAAAATGTCAATCATCACCTTAGGAATTATGTGGTGTACGTGATATATAGAGAAATATCCGGACCATTGACAAAGCAAGAATGGTCAATATATAGTTCTGCTTAATCATAGTAGTCCTGGAGGGGCTTCCTAAGAGGAAACGTCCTATCCAGTAATTAGTAGAGCATTTCGAAAGGTTAGAGGCTAGACGCTTACTTACCCGGGGAGGTGTATTCCCCTTTTTGGTATTGAAAGGAGGCTGATCTGGACGACCATTCATCTGCGGTTCCTAAACATCACTTAGACGTTTTCAACCTTATTCCAGGAAAGGAAAGAATGAAAAAACTTTTTGTTTTTATTGCTGCGCTTGCTATCACAGTAGCAAACGCACAAACCGATCTTAGCCTCTGGTACCACGGTGCAGGTAACGAGGTTGAGAGAAACATTCTCGTAAGCATTATTGATGATTTCAACGCTTCACAAAGCGATTGGAATGTTGTCTTGGAAGCGTTCCCGCAGCAAGCCTATAATGAGTCCATTGTTGCTGCTGCTCTTTCTGGCACACTCCCTGACATTATTGATGTTGATGGTCCTGATATGCCTAACTGGGCTTGGTCAGGTTACATGCAACCCCTTAGTCTTTCGGAAGGTGCGTTAGATGGTTTCTTGCCAGGCACCATAGGCTCTTGGGAAGGCGAAGTTTACTCTGTTGGTCTATGGGATGCTGCGAAAGCTGTTTTTGCCCGCAAGTCAGTTCTTGACGCGAACGGCATTCGTATACCTACTTTAGATGAACCTTGGGACTTAGAAGAATTTGACGCAGCCCTTGAGACTCTCCAAGCTACTGGCGATTATGATTATGCCTTTGATGTAGGTATGGCTTGGACAGGTGGATGGTACCCCTATGCCTTTTCTCCCTTTTTGCAAAGTTTTGGCGGTGACATGATTGACCGCGACAATTACCTTACGGCAGAAGGCGCACTAAATGGTGAAGAAGCCATTGCCTTTGGCAACTGGTGGCAAAGCCTCTTTGAGCGTGGTTTAACACCAGGTACATCGCAAGACGGTGGTGACCGCGGCACGGGTTTCGTTGATGGTAAATACGCTTTGCAATGGAATGGTAACTGGGCAGCCTTAGGTGCATTAGATGCATTTGGGGATGATGCGTTGTTCTTACCCGCACCAGACTTTGGTGCAGGCAGCACAATTGGTGCAGCGTCATATCAGTTTGGCATCTCAGCTACAACTGAACATCCAGAAGGCGCAAACGCGTTTATCGAGTTTGCTATCCAAGACAAATATCTCGCTGCATTTACTGCAGGTATTGGTCTTATCCCTTCAACTCCAGGCGCAGCTGCACTGACAGAAACCTACTCTGAAGGTGGTCCTTTAGAAGTTTTCTTCGAGCTTAGCAACCAACAAGCGCTTATTCGTCCCCCAACACCTGGCTTTACGGTCATGGCACTCGTTTTTGAGAAAGCGCTAGCTGACATTGCCAACGGTGCAGATGTTCAAGATGCGCTAGATGCTGCGGTTGATGAAATCAACGCAGACATTGTCAACAACGACGGTTACGGCTTCGAAAGATAAAGCCTCGAACTATTTACTGGGTGGTTGGGTTAATCCCAACCACCCACCTCCTATTTTCCAACCCACTTTCCGTAAGGTGACTATCGCAGTTAGGATGTTTTTTCTTTCGCGTCTATAACAGAATTTCCGTCAATTGTTGTGTTGAACCTCTAATTGACGACGAGGCGCTAATAGCTATTTTCCGGTCTGAAATAGCCTGCTTTGGGTCCATCTATTCCACGTTTCCTACGGGACCGCAATCTCACACTCCGAGAGTATCTTAATTCTTTCTGTCCTGGAAGGAATTCCAAAGTTTCTATAAGAAATTCTACGAACCTGCGGAAAGTGGGTTCCTACATCCGAAACTATATATTTCTAATAGGAACTTTAATACTCTAAACTTGAAGGAGCTAGTGTTGTGTCTGAATTGAGTGCTCAGGTAATGCCCAAACGCGGTGGAAAGCATGCAGGAAAGCGACAAGAGGCTCTTAGGGGTTGGCTTTTTGCTGCTCCCGTCATTCTTTTACTCACCGTCTTTGTGATTGCACCTTTTTTCTTTGCTATTGGCTTTTCCTTTACAAATCAGCGACTCATTTCACCAAATCCCACAGAGTTTGTAGGACTGCGCAACTACAAAAATATGATGACCATGCGCTTCTATACACTTGAGCCTGAACTTGACCCTAATGGCAACGTGGTTTTAGATGAAGACGGTAACATTAGCTATCCTCGCTTACGTAGCTTTACAAGGAACAATCCTGACTATCCTAAACTTAATGGTTTAAGAGAAGTCCACTCATGGCAAGTGGGTCAAAACCGACTCTATTTATTAGGTAGCGATGTTGTCTTTGTTAGAGCTTTACTAAATACACTCTTGTTCGTCATGGTGGTTGCTCCTCTGCAGGGAGGTCTAGCCCTTCTCTTAGCGTTACTCATAAATAAACGACTACCCGGAATCAACATTTTTCGGACTATATACTTCATGCCTGTTGTCATTTCAATGGTGGTTATCGCTATGCTTTGGCGCTTTATCTATGATGGCAATAATGGCCTTTTGAATTCGCTTATCAGCTTTATAAGTTTTGGTAACTTTCAGGGAGCAGACTGGTTAGGCAATCCTAGTTTAGCCTTGGGTGCCATACTCGCAATGTCAGTTTGGCAATCAGTGGGTTTCCACATGATTATTTGGCTTGCTGGGCTACAAACCATTCCATCAGTACTTTATGAAGCTGCATCCACTGAAGGTGCAAATGGCTGGCAGAAATTCCGTCACGTGACATGGCCAGGGCTGCGAAACACTGCCGTATTCATTTTGATCATTATCACAATGCAAGCTTTTGGACTTTTTGTACAGGTTGATGTCATGACGAATGGTGGTCCTTTAGACTCAACGCAGTCTTTAGTTTTTCAATCTTACGTCCGCGGCTTTCAAAAACAAGATATTGCGGGAGGTTCCGCTATATCAGTTCTACTATTTTTGATCGTAATCGGCATATCACTTTTCCAAGCTTGGGTTACTCGAGACAGGCAGGCTAGCTAATGGCAGGAGCAGAGAAAGCTAAAACGGTTAAGGGTCGTGGCCATCGCTTTCATATCCTACTACGATATGCACTGCTCATTACGGTAGGTTCAATCTTTATTTTCCCGTTGGTCTTTATGATCGTCTCTTCACTCAAACCTGACCTGCAACTTTTAAGAGACAGTGGTTCATTATTGGCATTTGTACCGCACGGAGACATATCATTACAAAATTACTTTGACGCTTTTGAACGTGTTCCTTTAGCAAGATTCATGTTTAACTCAGTTTTTGTCACTGTTGTCACAGTCTTTTTTTCCCTGTTACTTTGTTCACTAGCTGGTTTCGCTTTTGCAATTTTAAGATGGCCTGGCAAGAATATTGTACTGGCCGTACTGGTCGCTACCCTTATCATCCCCTTTGATACTATCTCGGTACCCCTTCTTTTACTCGTAAACGAACTTCCCATGATAAGTCGAGATGGTTTTAAAATAGGCTGGCTAGATACGTATCATGTTCAGATTGTTCCTTTTATTGCCGACGCATTTACCGTTTTTCTTTTCACGCAATTCTTTAGAGACCTTCCCAAAGAAATCATAGAAGCAGCAAGAATTGATGGTGCGAGTTGGTTTCAGATTTACAGACGAGTTGTCGTCCCTATTTCTGGACCAGTTTTCGCAACTGCAGCAATCCTTAAGTTTTTACATATGTACAACCAGTACTTATGGCCACTTATGACCTCACAAACAGAAGAGTTTCGCCCTGTCATGGTTGGCGTACAGTACTTCTTCCAACTTAATGTGGCATGGGGAGAAATCATGGCTTACCTATCGTTCATCACTATTCCCGTCTTAATCTTCTACCTCTTTTTACAACGTGCTTTTATTGAAAGTATTGCCTCATCAGGCGTTAAAGGTTAAAGCATGCTCAAGTATTTATTTATGCTTCCGCCTTTTGTATCCGCAGTTTCATTTGCCCAAACTGATCTTTAACGATTTACTTTTCACTTTAGTCCAGAAAAGAACTGGCTAAATGGCCCAAATGGCCTTGTTTTTTATGAAGATGAATACCATCTTTTTTATCAGTATCATCCTGATGATACTGTTTGGGGCCCCACGCAATGAGGTCATACTGTAAGCACAGATTTGCAGGGGCCTGTTAGCATGCATACTATGTGCCGGCTAGCCTGGTGAGCAGGGAGGAAGCCGAAGGGGCTCAGCGTGACGAACCTGCGCCAGAAGCCGCGTCCAGGACCCCAACCGCGTCTCGATGCGCCGCAACAGGGCGAGCGCCCTGGTGATGGAATTTAGGGCGTCAGGAGTTCGAATAATCCCCTCGGTCCCACCAGAAATAAGTTTTTAGTGGAAAAGAGGCAACCTGTAATACTACAGGTTGCCTCTAGGTTGTCTCGTAGTTAGTTGCACTTGTCTAGGACTAATGGTTTTAATTAGAATTAGATAGGATTCACCGAGTATGTTGTGGCTAGAGAATCAGGGGGGATCATGACAAAAACCCAGGTAGGTTTCGAACACAATTTAGAGGAAAAAGCAAGCGAATTGATTGAGAATGGCTTTTGTGTTTTGAAGGATATGTTAGATCCAGATATTCTCAAGCTTACTCGGGAAGTTTCTATGGAGGCAGTAGCGGCGCTATCGTCAGAACAGCTTGAAGCAACCCGTACCCCAGGGACTCTCATTAATTCGAATAAACATCCTGGTCTAGCAGATTTAGTTGGCAATCCCAAGGCACTGGCCGCTCTAGAGGCTATGGGTTTTGGGGGTAGTAAATTTTGGAAAGCCGTGATAATTAGCAAGCCAGGGCCAAGTCCGAGGCTCTACTGGCATCAGGACTGCATGTGGTGGGACGATCCACGCGCATACAGCGACTATTCCCCTATGATTTTCCTGATGTATTACCTGGATGATACGACCCGTAACAATGGTTGCTTGCGCCTTATCCCAGGTACTCACCGGAAGTGGCACTCCCTACACGGGACGGGTACGGCTCATACGCCCGACATAAATCGGGGCGATGACATGAACGACCCACGCTTCGCTGATTACCCTGATGAGGTTGACGTGCCTATTAAAGCTGGTGATTTGGTCATCGGTGATGCCCGACTCTTCCATGCTACTCACGCCAACTTGACGCACGAAAATCGAACTGTGATCACCATATGGTTTCATCCGCTATTCGAGGACTTAGCAGAGGAAACCCAAAGTTGGATCCATCACGCTTTTCATAAAGATCATTCGGGTTGGCCAGTTGAGGCTCTGGATAAGGTCCAACCAGTGATCCCTGATTACCGGGGTACTGTTGAGCCGCCTGAGTTTAATCGACAACCTGACAAAGGTAGGCTCGAACAGAAGGAATAGTTACTTGTAATTTCACACAGACAGAATGTGGGATGTGAAATGGTCTTTCACGGGTCCCGCGAGGAGGATTTCCGGAAAGGTCACTCTGATTGATGAGCCTCTGGCTTAATACCCTTTTGAAAGGCACCGAAACCGAAAAATGAAGGCTCGTACTTACCCACGGTATCAACCTGACTTTGTGCCGGTATGGCATTTTCTAATCGTAAACACCAGTAGCAGGCGTTCACGAGCATGCGCCGTAAGTCCACACTTTGCAAATCGATCGCTGCACCTATCGTCGAGCAAATGACACGCATCTTTTTTTCTTTCCCCGCACAATTGATTTCACGCGTCCACGCTATCGGCATCATGGGTTCGTTCTTACTGCCCTGGATTGGTGCAGAATTAGGCGCCATTCCTGAAAGCACTTGCCCCCAGAGGAGGACAGTGGCGTCATCTGGTAATTCGCTAATGCCGTAGACGTCACTTGGCCCAAACACATCATGAACACCCCGTAAAATTGGATGGTCTGAAACATCCTGGTTAGGAATACCACGTGTTGCTTCGTGGGCATGATGGCCGTGATGGGAAACCCAGGTTTCGCCCAATATCTGCCTGCCGAAACCTCCAGGCCAGACCTTACTATCCATACTGTATTTTTCATAGGGACTGTTGAGATTGCGCTCGTATCTGAATGCGTGTGTCGATGTGCGGATACCAATGATCGGTTTACCAGCATCAACGTGATCAGCAATGTACTTCATATCAGAGTCAGGAAGTTCGCGAAAGCGTAGTAAAAGTACTAAGAGATCTGCATCAGCCACGTTATGAAGCCCTGGAATATGGGTCTGCTCTGCAGGATCAATGGTTCCAGTGTCACGGTTAATGGAAAACAGCACTGTGCACCGGAATCCGTGATGCTCTGCGAGTATTTTACCTAGCATGGGAAGAGCTTCTTCTGACCGGTATTCTTCATCCCCAGCAATTAGGACAATGTGTTTCCCGTTGTCATCGCCCTTCGTGTTTTCGTAGACAACCCACGGGGAATTATTGCCTTTTCCAGTTGAAGTTGTGTTTAGTGGGCGCTCTGAATTCATTGAAGTTCCTCCCCCAAGAGTTGTAATCATACTTTGAGTCAACTCGAATGCCAGAAACAAGTGGCCTGGTGCACCTCAAGTGTATTTTATTTGAGGCGGTCTAGGCGCAAACGGTAAAGACCCTTGTCAGAGATTTCTTTTGACCTTTTTACTAGCTCCTCGATATTGTCTCTAATGGAGAGATGGCAACCGCTCAATGCATCCGCTTTGCCTGACGCTAGCTTTACCGTCAATTCTGCAGCTCGTTGGGGGGGATTTGCTCCCTTTCTAAGTTGCTCAGCAAAGGCCCCGCCGAGCCATTTATCGTCTGCACCCGATTTAACTAAGCCTTGCGGCATTGCGGTATGCACAAGACCAGGATCAAGTGAGAACACGGTAATCCCATGTGGTTCAACTTCCATAGCAAGAGCTTCGCTAAAGCGGGTGATGGCTGTCTTGCTAAGTCCGTATACAGACATCCATGGGCGGGCTTGAAGTGCAGCAGCACTACTTAAATTAATAATTCTTCCTTGGCCCCGCTCGACCATGCCATTGAGAACCGCTTTGGAGAATAGGAATGGTCCACGGATATTAATATTAAGACATTCCCACCATTCATCAGAATCAAAACTAGTGTCCCAAATGAGACCGGTCGGACCCATAACTCCAGCGTTGTTTACCAGAAGATTAACAGGACCCATAGCTTCCTCGATTTCCGAAACTGTACGCGAAACCTGCTCTTCGTTAGTAACTTCTGCGAGGAAAGGAACGGCGGGCGGCCCCACCTTTTCAGTTAGCCTAATCGTTTCAAAAAGGTCAATTTCACTTCGCGCTAAAGCCGCTACCTGGTACTTGGCTGCTGTAAGAGAGATAGCTATTTCTCTGCCTATGCCCCGACTGGCTCCAGTGACAATTGCGACGCCTTTGGGTTCTGTAATGATCATCGGTACCTCCAAATAATATCTCCTGGCTGCCTAAAGAATCGCTAACCAGTATTGTCCAAATAGTCCTGTTCCGACCACCCGGGTTTTTGTCTCGACGGTAAAAAGGTTGAGATCGACTCGTCTCATGGTGATTCTGGGCGGTAGATGTACTTACTTGAACTTGACGCGATCCTAAATTGATCTAGATTTGTGATAGTCATTCAATTAGTTACGTAACGCCTACCTCTGCTAACCAACTATCTAAAACTCTAATGTTTCCTAACGTGTCATCCCAAGACATGGCGGATGCTTGCCGTGCATCAAGGTATTTGGCTACTGTGTCTGCCTCATAACTAAACAGATCCCGATCAGCCTCAATCTCGATTCGCGTTGGCCTTGACCCATCAGGCCTTTGAATAAAAATATACGAAGGGGGAAATACCGTTTCAATCGGCAAAGCAAGCTCTGCTGTGCGGCAAGGAGTTGAAGGTAACCAAGGATCCTCCAAAGACAGTATCCCTTCAGATCCGTAAATAACTGTACTGGACGGCACATGGCACCCCATGCCAGCGACGATTTCTGCCACCAAACCATTTTCGAACTTTAAGGCACCAACTGCATATAAATCGACCCCTGTCGCCCCGATTTTCCCAGATGCCTTAATCTCAATCGGATTAAGAAAGGGTTTACCTGCTGCTGAACCAGCTATAAGCCTGGTCATCGAAGTGGGGTAACAGCCTACATTGAGGATTCCACCGCCACCTAATGCCTTATCGAAAAGCCATGATTTCGGATCGAATGGCAGATTGAAACTAAAAGCAGAACGCACCATAAGTACCTCACCAATAGTGCCGGACGCAATAAGGTCTATAAGGCGATTTATCTGTGGGTGACAACGATACATGAATGCTTCCATAAGGAACACATCATTCTTGTTTGCTGCATTGATCATGGTTTCTGCTTGTTCAGCGTTCATGCCTATTGGTTTTTCTACAAGTATGTGTTTACCCGCTTGAGCCGCAGCAACGACTACTTGAGTGTGAGCAGCATGGATAGTCGAAATATAAACTACATCGATCTCATTATCTGCCAACAGATCGTTGTAAGAGTCGTAGCGAGTGGCGCACCCAAACAAATCACCTAAAAGGTCGGCTTTGCCTGGAGTCTGGCTCGCGATAGCTGCTAAACGCCCTGTCCGAGAAAACTGCAGGGCATTACAAAAAACTCGAGCAATGGATCCGGCACCAATAATTCCCCAATTAAGCTTATCTTTTGACACGTTATTACAATAGCGTGCAGAGCTATTCCCATAGTGTTCATTAGCCGACGTATCGTTGCTGCGATGATATGTGATCTGCTTTGATTAAGGCTTATTCTTATCACGCATGCTTAGGTTTTCTGGAGCAAAAGTTTACTTACTGTTCCCTTAAGGCTTGAATTAACGGTGTAGATCACGTACACTGCTCACGTTCCAATAAAGTCAATTGGCTTTTTTGTGACCCGGGTGTATGCCCGGAATTAATTGCGATCGCCTTAGGTCGATCGGTTAGGAAGCAGAAAGATGGCAACAGGTAAGGTCAAATGGTTTAGCAGTGAAAAAGGCTACGGATTCATCGAACAGGATGATGGTGGCAACGACGTCTTCGTACACTTTTCTTCGATTCAGGGCGATGGATATCGCAACCTAAACGAAGGTGACGAAGTCACATTTGAGGTCGAGCAGGGCCAGAAGGGTCTACAGGCAACCCAAGTGACGGTCACGAACGCCGCACCGGGTGGTGGGGGCGGCTACTAGCTACCTGCCAAGACCACTAATAAGATTAAAAACTAAAGACTGAGCGTCAAGCGAGAATTTTGGCCTCCATCGGTTTACGTTAGCCAGGTGCATATCTAGGCAGAGTATTTGTCTAGTGAACGGCTGGCTATGTTTACTAATAAATCTTACTAAAACCGATTGTTGGGTAGAAATACTAGCAGCTTGTGACTACAGGGATTTCCTCTGACGTTAATCTTATTGCTGAGTAGTGACCGTTAATTCGCACTTTGAGCTGGGTATAGCCAATTACGCTTGGGGTGGGGTTGATCGCAATATCGGTAGTGCCTGCTACCACCAGAGGAGCAGCTGTAGGAAGAATTGTGTAAGTCACCTCGACGTTTTCCGGAGAGTAATGTACATGGGGCGCGTCTGGATAAAAGGTGGCTTCTCCGCGAATTTGTCCCGAAAGGACACCTTCGAGGAAAGAGTCCCAACGGTGTAGCCTTCCGGTATAATTAAAGTTGTACGTGAGCTCCGTGACACGATCGTCACAGATTACGGATTCGATATTACCGTCGCTATCAGCGTCGAGTTGATGGTTCGTCACGTAGGTGGCGTGCGTAATAGAGACTTCTGATTGAGGATCAACCATTACTGCTAGTTCGCAAGCTGTTAGAGCGCAGGTAATGGGCAGGCTGAGTATTGTCATCCAACGTCTATTCACATTTCGAGAGTAGTTGATTAAGTCGGTTTATCTGTGAGGATTAGCTTCATAGAACCTTTATTTTTGCATAGAGATTACGGTAAACGTATTCGTGATCGGCAGTTTTGGGTTTCTATTCTTATTTGGTTGATTGGTTATAGGTCGGGACCAAATATTTGTATTAAGCAGGGGAAATGTTCGATCCTTGGCTGGATAAACATTGGGCATTGTGTTCAAATCACAACGGCGGGAGTGAGTACGCTGGAATCGAAAAGTATAGTTTTTACTGGAAAAAAAGAAGCGGGTTCCTGGATTTTGGAAAAGGTTTCAGCGCTTCCCGATAAGGGCTTCTTGGTAGGTAGTGGGAAGAGTTTAATCAGTACTGGCGGGAGAGTATTTGCTTAAAGGGTGATTCTGAAGAAGGTACGCATTGGTCCTATTGGGTTTGGCACCCTTTTGTCCTGGCTATATTAACGTCGGTGTAGTAGAGCAGGTTGGGTCAGCTCTTGAGTGAGAGCCTTAAGCTAGTTATTACAACCCAGAAAGCTGGTAGTTCTTCGCTATGTAAGGCTCCCACTCGGCTGGTACATCCTCTTCTAGGAAAATCGCTTCGACCGGGCAGGCAGGAATACAGGCTCCGCAATCAATACACTCTTCCGGATGAATATAGAACATTTCGTCGGTCTCATATATGCATTCAACGGGGCAGACGTCAACACACGACGAGTCCTTAGTGCCTATGCAGGGTTCAGCAATAATATGGGGCATGCCGCAGTTCCTCCCTAGGGTGTTCGGAACGTACTATAGAAAATCTTTGCGGTGAACGCAAGAGTGCGCTAGTACTTTCACAGTGCGGAGTAGGTTCCATTCGATACTGAAGTTAACATTTTTGCCGTAATGACATGCTATCGAAGGTTGCAATTAGATCTGTTACGTACCAAGGCGATTCACCACAGTTTAATGAAAGATTAAGGTCAAGTCGTATTAATGATTAGTCATCTAGATAGTCTTCAATATAGTATTGGACTATTTCATCAAGAGTGGACTCCCGAGGTAGTTCTAGACCAATAGCTCGGTCGAACGCCGCGTCCTGGGCCCACCCAGCACAGATAGCTTCTATGAAGGGGTCAGGTTTTACCGAGATCTTCCCTAGGCGTCTATGACCAGCTGTACGGTTTAAGGCGTCAATCATATCTTGAGCCGTTACTGTGAGGCTCGGTAAGCCGATCGCTCTATCTGTACCTAGGCTGTCGCCAGGCACTTCGTGTAGAGCTATGATCCCATCAACAATAGATCGGTATCCCAACACTGGCATGATTGTTTCTGGAGCCACAGGTAATACGAAGTCTAGTCCCGCGAGAGGTTCACGAAAGACACCACTTACAAAACTAGATGCAGCTGCATTTGGCTTCCCTGGTCGGACAATGACAGTAGGAAGCCTAGCTGTTCTACCATCAAAAAATCCCTTCCTGGAATAGTCGTTGATTAAAAGTTCACAGATAGATTTTGTTACGCCATATGTGGTCTGGGGTGTTTGTTTGGTGTTGTCGCTAAC
>Ga0310344_10001669_pt1 | contig 16861 bp, 13 predicted proteins | sample HC15DNA20200_MG_FD_203801 | JGI IMG/M metagenome (GOLD analysis project Ga0310344, IMG submission 203801) | Marine microbial communities from station ALOHA, North Pacific Subtropical Gyre - HC15-DNA-20-200_MG | ecosystem: Environmental > Aquatic > Marine > Oceanic | place: Pacific Ocean: North... | reverse complement strand
ATATAAGCGACTATCATTTAGCTTTTCCCGAATATGCAGACATACTTCGTCCAATGGAGGTAGGTGATTCTATCGATTTGGGAGATAGACTTTTTGTTGCTGCAGAACCGGTTGTTCGTGACATGCGCACAAGTTTGTGGGGATTTGATGCTGGAGAAAAAGTCCTCTTTCCAGGCGATGGCTTCGCTTACAGTCATTATCATTGGGACGGTCATTGTGGACAGATTGCTGAGGAAGCTGAATCCCTTGACCTTAAAGATGTTTCGGCAGTTTTCGCCGAACGGGCCCTATACTGGACCATGTTTGTTGATATGAACATTTATGTTGAACGCATGTATACTCTTCTTGATGAATTAGGAGTTAAGGTTATAGCGCCCACACATGGTCTTCCAGTCCTTGATTTAGAGACAACAGTTCCTCTTGCTATGGAAGGTCTGTTGTCAGGTAGAGATTTAATTTTTTCGGATAGGGCTACTATGTCTTCTAATCATAAAGAGGCTGTGGTCTAAGATTTTTGCTAGTAAGTTATTGGTTAATATACTTTTAAAGGGGAATAAAAAATGCCATTAGCAAAAGTGAATGGGCTTAACATTAATTATGAAGTTATAGGAAATGAGGGCCCATGGGTAACGTTGATAACTGGCGGTCGACGTGGTTACAGTGAATTTGTTCCCTTGGCCAAAAAAATTGCTGCTTGTGGGTTTCATGTATTAATGCATGACAGGCGTAATACAGGCGCTTCCGACACATCATTTGATGGTACTGAAGTCGAGGAGTCGGTTTGGGCAGATGATTTATATGAACTGCTCAATCAGTTGGGTGGTCTACCTGCATTTATAGGCGGATCTTCATCCGGAGCCAGAACAGCAATAATGTTTGGTTTGCGACACCCTGACTCAGCAAGAGGTCTATTATTGTTTCGGGTTACAGGAGGCGCATTTGCTGCAGAGCGTTTACCAGAAAGTTATTACAACCAGTTTATACGAATGGCTGAGGCGGGAGGAATGGAAGCTATTTGCGCAGATCCTCAATATGCTGAAAGAATTGCAGCTAATCCGGCCACAGGTGAAATTTTAAGAAACATGGATCCAAATGATTTTATTGCTGCACTTACGAAGTGGAGAGATTTATTTGTTTCTGGCAAAGATCTACCTGTGTTTGGAGTTACAGAAGCAGAACTTAACTCAATGAAAATGCCTGTGATTATTATACCTGGAAATGATAAGATACATGACTCCAGGGCTGGTAGAATTGTTCATGAAATGATACCAGGAAGTAAACTGCATCAGCTGCCTATAGAAGATCAGGACTTGGATCTTGTCCCTTTTGAGGAGTGGACGCCGCATGAGCCGGAGATAACATCTGTATTCACAGAGTTTATGAGTAATCACTAACTGAAACTAGTAAACAAGAGATCGCCATGCCCATAATCGGCTCTGCTGTTCAGTTTAGTAGAACTGGAAATCCAGTTGATGTTGTTGAGGTCGAAGAGATCAGCACTCCAGATCCGACTGAGGGAGAAATACTATGCCAAATTGAGGCTGCTCCTATAGCCCCATCTCATATTTTAACTCTGTCCGGTGTTTATGGGGACTTACCTGATTTGCCTGCTGTTCCTGGGAATGATGCTCTAGCTAAGGTGATTAAATTAGGTTCTGGCGTGTCAGATTTTCAGATTGGTGATCAATTTTTGCTTCCTCGAGGCTCTGGTAGTTGGAGACAATACGCAACGGTTAAAGCCAAAGACATTATTGTTACTTTTCCTCCCGGCGGGAATCCCCTCCAGCTATCAATGCTTCTTGCAAACCCGCCGACGGCTTATTTGATGCTTACACAATATCTTAATTTGCAATCAGGAGATTGGGTGATTCAAAATGCATCTAATTCTTCAACTGGTCAGTATTTGATACAATTAGCTCGCTATTTTGGTTGGAAAACTGTGTGTGTAGTAAGACGTGAAGAGTCTTTAAAGATACCTGAAAAGTGCGGTGGAGATGTGGTTTTGGTTGATGGCACCGATTTGGCTGAGCGTGTTAAAGAAGCAACGGGGGGGGCGGATATCAAGCTTGGGCTTGATGCTGTAGCAGGATCAGCGACTGAAAGAATATCTTCCTGCCTGTCACCCAAGGCAACCATTGTTAACTATGGATTACTTTCCGGTGAGCCATGCCAAGTAAAAGCAAATGATTTAGTTTTTAGAGAAATTACCCTTACAGGTTTTTGGCTTAATAAATGGCTTAGAGAAAAAAGCACCAGTGCTGAAAGAGAGCAGGTATATGCTCTCTTGCGAGATTTAGTAGTCAAAGGAATACTTTTTGCTGAGGTAGAGGCCACCTATCCACTTTCAAAAGCGAAGGAGGCGGTAGCTCACTCAACTAATGGAAGTAAAAGAGGTAAAATTTTATTTACCCCACAAATAGAATCCTAGAATCCTATTGTTTTTTCTATAGAGTGACGAATATTTTAAAGAAAAGGTTAGAGTGAATAAAAAAACAAAATATGACGCAGTAATTGTCGGTGCTGGTTTTGCTGGCATGTATATGCTTTTCAGGCTTCGCAAAATGGGTCTTTCTGTTTCAGTTTTTGAGGCTGGGGCAGATTTGGGAGGAACGTGGTACTGGAATCGCTATCCTGGAGCTAGATGTGACGTTGAGAGTATGCAGTACTCCTACCAGTTTGATGAGGAATTACAACAGGAATGGGAATGGAGTGAGAGATATGCCACCCAGCCAGAGATATTAAAATATATAGATCATGTAGCAAAAAAATATAATTTACGTTCAGATATTAGATTTAATACAAAAGTTACAAAGGCTTTTTTTGATGAAAAAGTTAACCATTGGCAAATTGAAACCGATGATGGTGAAAAACTAATAGCTCAATATTGTATAATGGCTACGGGTTGTCTTTCTTCAGTCAATAAACCGGATTTCAAAGGGAAAGAATCATTCACTGGTTCAATTTATTATACAGGAGAGTGGCCACAAGAGGGGGTTGATCTCAGCAATAAACGAGTAGGAATAATAGGAACAGGCTCTTCAGCAATCCAATCAATACCTGTGATTGCGAAATCAGTAGATGAGTTAACTGTGTTTCAAAGAACTGCAAACTATGCCGTTCCTGCTCATAATAAGCCTCTTGATCCTGATCAAGTTCGAAAAATAAAAGATAATTATGCTGAATTTAGAGCTAAAGCAAAATTAACGCCAACGGGTAACTTGTTTGAAATTGGCAAAGATTCGGTAACGCTTGATTCTGAAGAAGAGCGGGCGAAAAGTTATGAAAAACGATGGCAAGCTGGAGGATTACCGTTTCTGTCAGCTTATGCAGACGTAATGTTAGATTCTGAATCGAACAGAGTAGCAGCAGACTTTGTGCGTGAGAAAATACGTGAAATAGTTAACGATCGAGCTGTTGCTGACTTATTAACACCTAAAAACATTATTGGTTGTAAACGGCTTTGTGTTGATACCGGTTATTATGAGACCTTCAATAAAGATAATGTAAAATTGGTAGACATCAGTGCATCGGGAATAGATGCACTCTGTGAGTCCGGGGTTCGTATTGGCAAAAAGGTATATGAACTAGATGTAATAATTTCTGCTACTGGATTTGATGCAATGACTGGAGCATTGCTTAACATCGATATTCGTGGAAAAAAGGGTTTACCTCTAAAAGAAAAATGGAATGAAGGCCCAAAAAGCTATTTGGGGGTGGCCTTAGCAGGCTTTCCAAACCTCTTTACGATTACAGGTCCAGGAAGTCCTTCCGTGATTTCTAATATGCTCCCGGCAATTGAACAGCATGTTGATTGGATTACTGAATGCATATCGTATATGCGCAACAAAGGTTTTGCAGTAATTGATGCACAAACTGAAGCTGAGGAAGAGTGGATATCTCACGTTAGAGACGTCGCAGATATGTCGCTACGTTCCACTTGTAATTCTTGGTATGTTGGAGCCAACATACCAGGTAAGCCGCGAATATATATGCCTTATATTGGTGGGGTGCCTGCTTATGCAAAAAAATGCAAAGAAGTAGCTTCTGCTGGTTATAAGGGGTTTGCTCTTAACTAAAGGTCTAGTTCTTTATAATAGCGGAAAATCCCATGCTGGTTAAAAGCGATTCGTTGGGAGGAATTCAAATACTTATCTATACGAGTTCTATTTGATATTCTGTTGTGCAGGGCGGTAACATTTGGATAATTTTTTTGCTTTTCTGACATCAATATAGGAAATGCGTAACGTAGACCCTCGATTATTTGAAATAATGAGAGGTCAGCATATGTTGTTCTTTTTCCCACCAAATATTTTTCACTAGATGAATCTCTAGATAGAATTTTTTCCATATATCCCAAAAACTTTGGTAAACGCTCTGATCTAAAATTTGATGCTCTACGAATGGCCTCTTCCTTTTGTTCTTCATAATAAAAGCTTTTTGCCAAAGGATGATGTACATCGTGAACCTCAACTAAAAAGTCATTGATTGTAAGTTGGATTGTGTGGGTCCACATACGGCCTTTTTCACTGGTGGGCGACAATCTATGTTTTTCACCCAAAAACATTAATATATTTGCAGTTTGGGATATTAGCCGATTTCCATATTTTAAGATGGGTGGGGCAAATGGAGGATGCTCTTTAGAACCGTTCTCTAAAATCTTTATCATGGCTGTTACACCAGTTTTTTTGTTCTCCGATAGACGTGCTACATCTATATATTTTGCATCCGCTTCTACTAAGGCTAAGCGAATAAATTCACCTCTACCCTGAATTGTCGGCCAATAAAAAAGTTCGTAGATCAATTGTATAAATCCTAATTTAATATTCAATCAACTGATTCATATTCGTGCTTGTGCCAAGCATTATGTTCTATACTTCTTCTCCATAGATAATAAAGAAAGTGTACAACTGTTAAAAGAATAAAAAATTCTCAATTCAGTTATTGGAAATGTCGATGAATACACGTAAGTATTTATCTTTAATATAAAACAACAAAGGGTTGCTTTTTTTTGAGGTAACCTGACAGAAACTAAGGAGGGCCATAAAAGTGAAATTGCTTTTTTTTAATGACTTTAGGCTAGGGCTTTTAAAAGGCGATAGTGTAGTCGATTTAACCGACCAAGTTCAGGACGTGCCACATACTGGCCCACACAACCTAATCATTGGACTAATTGAACAATTCTCTAATTACAGACAACAACTCGAACTATTTTCAGAAAGTGCTCCAACCATCCCCCTTGGAGAAGTTCGCATCAGGCCTCCCCTACCGAAGCCCGGTAATATAGATTGCATGGCAGTTAACTATATGGAAGATGGAACTCTGCAAAAGCCAGCGCCGATTAATGCGTTTCACAAGGCTTCTAATTGTGTAATTGGCCATGGGGATACAATGATATTGACTGATATTCCTGCAGCAATATTCGAAGGTGAAGCAGAGCTTGGTCTCGTTATTGGAAAAAGGGCGTCGCATGTTCCTTTAGAAAAGGCCATGGATTATATATTTGGTTATTTTAACTTTATAGATGGATCGGCAAGAGGATTGCCGCCAGATACAAACGTTTTTTTTCAAGCAAAATCCAGGGATACTTTTGCTCCGATTGGTCCTTATCTTGTTACAGCTGATGAAATTGAAAATCCTCAGAATTTACAAGTAAAGCTTTCTGTAAATGGAAATGTTAAACAAGATTTTAATACCGACGACATGGCACATAAAATTCCTCGTTTAATCGAATGGATTAGTTCAATTCATGATCTTGAACCCGGAGATATTATTGCTACAGGAACGAACCACCGAGGCTTAAATGCTTTTCAAGATGGAGATATAGTTGAGATGGAAATAGAGGGACTAGGGCAATTGAAAATTGATATCAGAGATGACCTTAAGCGCACCTGGTCGAGAGACACTCGGTCTGAACACACTGGAAAGGGACTTGAAGGTCGTTTTACTCCACAACTAACTGGAAAATACGCTGAAGGAGGTTGATTCAAAATTATGATTTTAGACGCTTCAGGTTGCAGAGGTCTCTGATATCAAAGAAAGTTATAAATTAACCCACAAATAATGAGGCGGCTTCACATTTGTTTCCTGTAAAAAATAACAAAATTAGGGGAATTTTAAGTATGATTTTGGGTGGAGCCGCTCTGACAATCAGCGATGCTGCCACAAAGTATTTAACTTCATCATTACCAATTGGAGAAATATTATTTATCCGGGCTCTGCTAGTCTTAATTATAATTTGGTTAATAACATCGATTAGGGGTAGGCTTGAAGATTTAAGAATTCGTTCAATTGGTGGCCAAAGTCTCCGTTCATTTCTAGCAGTATGTTCAACAATACTTGTTGTTACGTCTCTATCTTTGCTGCCACTAAATGAGGTGATAGCTATACTTTTTGTCGGCCCGTTATTTATCGCGATCTTAGCAGGTCCATTATTGGGCGAAAGAGTTGGCATAAGACGTTGGGTGGCTATACTTATTGGGTTTGGCGGTATGCTGATTATCGTTAGACCCGGTTCTGCAGCATTCCAACTTGCAGCTTTAATTCCAGTGGCTGCAGCGCTGGTAGCCTCATTTCGAGATATAGTTACAAGGGAGATCAGCGTAAAAGAGTCTTCTGCAGCAATTCTGTTCTACTCTAGCCTAGCGTTGACTATATTTGGCTTAACTACTTTACCATTTGGCTGGGTTTTATTGGGTAGAGAGGAAATTATTGTGGCAATTTTTGCTGGAGTAATGTTTGGGCTTGGTCACTATTTTATTATTGAGGGTTTTAGCTATGCAGAAGCGAGTATTGTCGCCCCTTATCGTTATCTTAACATTGTTTGGGCAGCTATCCTGGGCTATCTGATCTGGCAAGAAATTCCCTCTTCTTGGACTTTTCTAGGTGCCCCTTTGATTGTAGTAAGTGGGTTATACATTTTATTAGGTGAAAAAATGGTGCCGTCCAAAGTGGTTAGTTCAAAAAATGACCTCTAAATGATGACCAACAGCAAAATTATAGGCCTCTTGCGTGACACAGGTTATCTTAGAGTTTGGTTGGTTGGGGTATGCAGTGGAGTGGCCCGTTGGCTCGAACTACTAGTGGTCGGTGTTTATGCATATGACACAACAGGATCTCCATTTTTGGTAGCCTTGCTCGTTATTTTGAGGATGTTACCCCTAGCTCTTCTTGGCTCTATTATTGGAACATTTGCAGATCGTTTATCCACAAGATTACTTCTAATCTTGGTAATGATATCAGCTATGCTCGCAGCTTTATTCGTCTTTCTAATTTTTGCTTTCGGTTTTGATAATTATTGGTTGGTGGCAGTCTCAAGTCTTATAGCTGGCATTGTTTGGGCAACTGATATGCCTTTGCGTCGACGGCTGCTAGGAGACATAGCTGGGTTAGACAGAATCGCTCCTGCCATGAGCCTCGACAGCGCGACAAACAATGGAACGCGCATGATTGGGCCTCTTTTTGGTGGTATTTTACTGCAATGGTTAGGCCCAAGCGGGGCATTTTCTTTAAGTGCTTTGATGTATGCAGCTTGTGTTTTACTTTTATTGGGACTACCAGTCAGTTCTGGATTTACAAAAAGAGCCGCTAACGAGCGGCCCTTGTTTAAGGACTTTAAAGAGGTTTTTAGTTTCATTGCGGCTGACCGCGATATATTGAGAATCCTTCTTATAACAGTAATTTTTAATGTTTGGGGTTTTCCGTTTATTTCTATGATTCCTGTTCTCGGACGTAGCCTTTTAGAGATTAACGCAAGCTGGATAGGAGTACTAGCAGGTCTTGAAGGAGCCGGAGCTTTGATTGGCTCTTTAATAATTGCTTTGGGTATACCTCGCTTAAGTTTTCGACAACTTTATTATTTTGGATTAATGGGTTATCTGGTTTTTGCCTTTATTACAGGTTGGATGGTTTCATCCATACCAATGGGAATAACTTTATTTATTGTTGGTTTAATGTGCGCGGGTTTCACAACCATGCAGAGCACACTTATATATTCGGCAGCTCCGCCCGAAATGAGAGGGCGTCTATTTGGAGTTGTGGTGATTTGTATAGGAACAGGTTTAATAGGGTTTGCCAATATCGGATTGATGGGAGAATTATTTGGGGCCTCTACAGCTATTCGCATAGTGGCACTAGAAGGTTTGATCCCGCTTATATTAATAGGCTTAGGATGGCGTCAATTACGGCGTCGTTAGTTAATCAGATAAATTTATTGTTCTTGGTGATTATGGCTATTAAGTGCGTTTTCTATTGTTTTAGCTTCGGTTAAGAGTCGGAGATCATCATTTATAGATCCAACGATTTGTAGACCCAAAGGCATACCGTTGGGTCCAGTGAATGCAGGAAGTGAAATGCAGGGCAAGTGCATCAGGGTCCAAACACTGTTAAAATATGATGGCTCGACAGACTCAATATCTAGAGGGGCTTCTCCCCGAGTTGCCGGGGTAATTATAAAATCAATATTTTTAAATACCTGGTTTATTCTTTCTCTGGCTTTCTCAGCGAGTAATTTTGCATTTTGGTAGCGGCTTTCGGAAAACTCGCTTGCTTCCTTCAAAACTCTTTGAGACCAAGGGTTAAGATTTTCGTATTGTTTAGCACAGTCCTCAGAAATTGCTCGAGCGTCTTCTGAAGTAACTATTACTGAGAATTCTTCCATTACTTCTGACACCTCATCAGGAAGCTGAATGTTCTCTACTGATGCACCGTGTTTGCTGAGGATTTCAGTGGTTTCCTTTATTATGTTTTTTGTTTCTGGCATGGCGTGTTTCCAGTGTTCTGTATGGCATAATCCCAGCCGTAAGCTACTCAATTCAGATGCTGTGGAAACCTGACTAGGGTCATTCATTGATACAGAACGCAATACTGAAATATCGTTAATTGAGCGAGAGAATATACCCGGGGTATCTATACTCGGTTTTGCGTGCCTAACCCCTCCCTTAGGTAGACCCTCAATACTTGGTTTATATCCATAAACACCACAATAAGCTGCGGGGCGTATTATAGAACCTCCTGTTTGAGATCCTATGGCTAGGGGTACCATAAAATCAGCTACTGCAGCAGCAGATCCACTTGAAGAGGCTCCCGGAGAACGACTTAAGTTATGAGGGTTTCGGGTAGTGGTAGGAAAGGCATTAGCAAACTCAGTTGTTTTTGTTTTACCAATTAATACCGCGCCAGCTGATCTTAAAATAGACACCCAATTGGAATCTCTATTTGGCTTATGATCTTTCATAAAGCTTGTTCCATAGGCCGTTGGCATGTCAAAGGTATCGTAGATATCTTTAATGCCAATCGGGATGCCATGGATTTCACTTCGTTTTTTTTCTCCATCAAGCTTGCGTGCCTGAGAAATAGCCAGCTCAGGGTCAATGAAAGCCCATGCGTTTAGTTTTTTTTCCCGTAATTCAATTCGATCTAAACAGGCTCTTACGAGTTCTTCAGAAGATATGTTTCTCTGGTCAATTTCAATGCGAGCTTGTGCTGCTGAAAACCCTTGTAGCTCAGTAATCTGGTCTTTATCCGAAGTAGACACAATTTTATCTATTTAGTCTTATTGGCTTATTCATCTAGCCCTGTCATTAGTTCATCGGGGTCTATGGGTAACTTAATTTCTTTTCCACGCTTAGCGGATAAATCCATTGCCATTGTTAACATAAGATTTCGGTGTCCTTCTGCTGCAGTAGCATGTGGTGTCTGTTTTCCAGAATAAATTCTTTGGAACCAAGAATTTGTTTCCTCTCGCATTGGCCCCCATAATTCTCCATCATGTATGTCGCCTGGAGGAAAACTTGTTAGAAAATCTACGTTTCTCTGAACTTCTGTTAGCCCCTTAGTGTTACCATCCGGAACATAAGCGGGTCCTTGTGGGTTCTCAGTAGCAAGTATTACATCTCGATGAGTGTCCTCAATATCAATTACACCTTCAGTTCCAACTATACCAATTTCTAGACCATATACAGCTCCAGGCCACTCTTTAGGTAGAGCCCAACAAATATTCATAGAGAACATCGAACCGTTTTCCATAGTAAAAAGACCGAAGGTAGCGTCTTTCGTTCCAAGCTCTTTCATTATTACGTCCCTTGATCTGGCGTAAATAGAGACTGGTTTTCCTGCGTCTCCCATAAGCCAGAAAGCCATGTCGAGACTGTGTGTGCCTGAGACAACCATTGGAGTCAGATATCTTCGATCTTGTGTTAATCTAGTTTCGCCGGTAGGCGCCATCCGGTTCATAAATGCTCTGACTACTGCGCAGTTAAACTCACCGATTTGTCCACTTTGAATTCTCTCTTTTACTACTAAGAATCGACGACGAAACCTCTGAGTATAGCCAATTACAGCGTCAATATTATTAGATTCGATGGCAGATAAAATTTCTAGTGATTGACGTGCATCAGTTGCTAAAGGCTTTTCTATGAAAAGCTTGTGCCCCTGCTCTACGGCAGTCAAAGTTGGTTCCACATGGGCCCATGTAGACGTTGCCACAATTACTGCATCTACTTCAGGGCGTCTAATCAACTCGCGAAAATCATTCGTGTAATAGTCGGCATTAATATCATTCTTAAGCTTTTGTCCAACACCTTCATTCATGTCAGAAAGTCCGATCCAGCCAATCCCTGGATAGTCTTTAGCCAAGGTTGCTCTTATTCGTCCTACTACCCCACAGCCAACAACTGCTAGTCCTAACTCTTTTTTTTCCGTCATGATTTTAAACCCTAATTTTAGAAAGTATTTTTTGTTTATAGACAAGAAATGATTATTATTTTAACTAAAATAGTTTAAGTGTTTCTTTTTCACATTTATACATATCCTTATCTGGTTTAAAGCCGATTTATTAAGTCGGGTTTCATAAAAGCACTGCGGCAATATTCATTTGAGCCTTGAGATGGAAATTAATTATCATGCGTCTAGCTACATTCATTAACAATGGCCAACTAAGTTTTGGGGCCATTGAACTTAATTCTAATACAGTAATAGATTTTAACAAGTTATCTCCAAATTTACCTAATAATATGACTGAATTTATTTCTCTTGGCTCTGACGGGATGGCCTTAGCAAAAAAATGCCTTAAGGCTGCAGAACAAAACAGCAGAACAAAACTTAGTTCTGTTAATCTGTGCTCTCCTGTTTCACCCCTGGTTCGTGATCCATTTGCGGTTGGACGCAATTATCATGAGCATGCTCAAGAATTTCATGATTCGGGTTTTGATGCCACTTCTGGAAAAAATGTAGTACCAAATTACCCCATTATTTTTACCAAGGCGACAACCTCTGTGACAGGACCATTTGATCCTATTCCTGCTAGTTTGGATCCAACTAATAGCACTGATTATGAAGGTGAGTTGGCTGTTATTATTGGTATTGGTGGACGCGGCATTAAAAAAGAAGATGCCTATGATCATGTTTTTGGTTACACAGTTTCAAATGATGTAACCGCGCGTAAGCTTCAGCATCAACACAAACAATGGACTATCGGTAAAGGACTTGATGGTTATTGCCCGATGGGGCCATCAATACTGACGTCGGACGAAGTTAAAGATCCCACCAAATTACATTTACAAACCTGGGTTAATGGAGAATTGAGACAGGATGCGAAAGTTTCGGATTTAATCTTTGACATACCGATTTTAATAGAGACCATCTCTCAGGGCATAACACTATTACCTGGAGATATAATTCTTACGGGCACACCAGTTGGCGTAGGAATTGGCTTTGACCCTCCTTCGTTTTTGAAACCTGGTGATATTATAAAAATAACAATTGATCCTATAGGAACGATAGAAAATGAAGTAGTTTAATGTCGGGCCGATGAAGTATCGATACACGAGCAAAAGGCGAAATATTAGGGGGTTATCTAAATTATGGCACTACGTTTAGGTTTAATTGGTATGGGTTTAATGGGACAGGCTTTTATTTATAATTTGCATAAGTCTCAATTTATAATACAGGGATTTGATATTGATCCCGCACGAATGGATCAACTCAAAGGCCAGGGGGGACACCCTATGGACACCCCTGCACAAGCGTCTAAAGATGTTGATTGCGTAATCATATCTTTACCTACAAGTGAAATCTCCCGTGCTTCGATTATGGGTTCTGATGGTATATTAGAAGGCGCTAAAGAAGGTTTGTATATTTGTGACACTACTACTGCTAGGCCAGAGGATTCAGAAAGCCTCCATGCGGAGCTTGAAAAGTTAGGTCTTAATTACATGGATACCTGTGTGAGTGGTACGAGTACAATGGCTCAGGATGGGGACTTAGTTATTATTGCTGGGGGAGATGAGGAAAACTTTAATGCATGTAAAAAGTATTTTGATGGATTTAGTCGAAGTGCTTATTACATGGGGCCGGCTGGTTCTGGAGCGAGAACTAAACTAATAATTAACTTAATTCTCGCAGGTAATAGGTTGGCTTTAGCTGAGGGAATGGTGCTAGGTGAAAAGGCAGGTCTAGAGGCTAATAATCTACTTGAGGTTCTTCAAGACGGAGCTTGTAGTTCCAAAACCATGCTGGATAAGGGGCCTAAAATGATCAAAGCTGATTACTCTAAAGAGGGACAGATCAAGGTTTCATTGAAAGATTCTCGATTAATGTTAGAGCAAGGCCAACGTTTGGGGGCGCCTATGTTGATGACTAATATATGGTCACAGATAATCCAGGTCTCCTATGAAAAGGGTTATGGAGAGAAAGACACAGTTGCTTTTTATGAGGTGTTAAGAGGTATGGCTGGGCTAGAGGAGCGTCCGGGAATAGATAATGTCCCTATGGGAAAAGATGAATGAGCTTGGGCGGGGTCATGAGTGATACGCCGTTAAACTTTGCAAAAACTGTTTACTATTTTAATAGAGTATCGCATCAGAGTTATTTAAAAATTATCTCTGAACAGGCAGATATTAATTTATACAAACTTACAAATGATAGCCCCCAAGATGAAGTAGAGTCAGTTATGATGAAAGCTCACGCATACCAAATAGACTCAACTAGATCTGCTATTCCTCAAAAATATTGGGCAACAGAAGAGCTCCTTTTAAGAAACCCAAACCTACTAGTTGTTTCGACGAGTGGTGCAGGTTTTGATACAGTAGATGTTGATGCATGTTCTCGAGCAGGAGTGTTGGTAGTGAATCAGACTGGAGCTAACCGGGAGGCCGTTGCTGAACATGCTCTAGGACTGATATTGGCTTTATCTAAACGAATAAATGAAACAGACCGTATTATTAGAAAAGAAAAAAACATTGATCGTGAAAAATTTATTGGTGATGAGGTCGCCGAAAAAATTCTCGGAATTGTTGGAATTGGAAATACTGGAAGCACGCTTGCAAGAATGTGTTCTCTAGCTTTGAGAATGAGGATAATAGCCTTTGATCCGTATGTTGATAGTGATACCATGAAGACATCTGGAGCCCAAAAGGTGAACTTTGAGGAGTTGCTTACTCTGGCGGATTATATATCGGTAAATTGTCCTCTTAATAAAGAAACAAGAAATCTATTTAATGCAGAAGCATTCAAAAAAATGAAGTCTGATGCTTATTTTGTTTCGACCGCAAGAGGAGGCATCCATGATGAAGAAGCTCTTTTTAATGCGTTAGTGGAGGGAAGCATTAAAGCCGCTGGACTCGATGTTTGGGTGGAGGAACCGCCAGAAATAGACCATAAATTACTCTCGCTGGATAATGTAATTGCTACCCCTCATACTGCAGGTTTAACTCACTCGGCAAGAGAGAGGCTTGGTAGTTGGGCAGCAGAACAGGTGATTGACGTTTTAAATGGGGGAAAACCTGCCAGATTAATTAACCCTGACGCCTGGCAGCTCTTCGAAAAGCGTTATCACTGCCTATTTGATAACCCCTAAATGATTTATTGAGCTTCATTTATTAAGCAATGTTTCTTTATCTGATTTACTATTTTAAAATACAATTAATTTTTTAGGTGTAATAGCTTGCCTGACTTAACAAAGGGAGAAAAATCGATATGACAAAAATGACGGGTGGCCGTTTCGTGGCTGAGACATTGAAAGGGTATGGCACTTCCCATGTTTTTTTCATGCCGGTTTTTGGGATCCGCGCATTAAAAGAAATAGAAGATTTGGGTATGCGCAGAATTATGGTTCATGGGGAAAAACCAGCAGCTTACATGGCAGATGGTTACGCAAGAATTTCTGGTCGACCCGGGGTTTGCATGGCCCAATCAGTTGGTGCTGCTAACCTTGCGGCTGGTCTCCAAGATCCTTTTTTAGCCAAATCTCCGGTTATCGCTATGACTGGAAGGCGTCCTCAGGCACATTTGCAAAGACATTCATATCAAGAGGTAGACCATCGAGGCCCTTTTGAGGCCGTTACCAAATATAGTAATGCGATTACCAAAATTGAACAACTTCCTCATGCATTGCGACAAGCCTATAGAGAAGCAGTGAGTGGTAGTCCGGCTCCAGTTCACTTGGATTTTGATGGCATAGCCGCGCAGGATATAATTGATGCTGAAGCAGATTTAGAGGTAATTATAGAGGAACAATTTACAAAAATTCCCCCGTTCAGGCCTGAGCCTGACAATCAAAGTGTGCAGCTGGCCACCAAATTTATTTCTGAAGCAGAAAAACCTATTATTGTTGCGGGTGGAGGTGTTGCTCATAGTTCTGCAGGGAAAGAGTTAGTTGCTTTGGCTGAAAAATTATCCATACCAGTTGTTACTTCTCTTAATGGTAAGGGAACCATTCCTGACGATCATCCACTTTGTGTGGGCGTGGTTGGGAGCTATTCAAGGTGGTCTGCAAACAAAGCTGTATGTGAGGCTGATTTAGTTATCTATATAGGTAGTAGTGCTGGAGGCATGGTTACAAATGAATGGACAGTGCCTCAACCAGGTTCAAAAGTTGTTCAGATTGATATTGATCCTCACGAACTAGGTCGGAATTACTCTGTGCTTGCGGCTATGCAAGGTGATGCTAAGGCTTCTATTTTGCGATTGCTGGATGCTTCTGAAACTAAATCTAGAACTGCGTGGGTTGATCAGGTTCAAAGTCTCGCGAAGAATTGGAGACTAGAAGTTGAGCCTTTAATGGCTGATGAAGGTACACCAGTAAAAACTGAGCGGCTTTGCCGTGAGTTGACGGACCTTCTTCCCAGTGATTCAATTTTAGTTTCTGATACTGGCCATTCCGGTGTTTGGACGGGCACAATGATAGATTTAAAACACCCACAACAAAGCTATATTCGCTGTGCTGGCTCATTAGGATGGGCTTTTCCTGCAGCCATGGGGGCAAAATGTGCTGCGCCTAATCGACCTGTGATATGTTTTGGTGGAGATGGTGCAATGTGGTACCATTTAACTGAGATGGAAACGGCTGTACGGTGTGGGATAAATACGGTTACTGTGGTCAATAATAATCACTCTTTAAACCAGGAACAAAGTATTAATGAGGGAATTTACGGAGGTCGTTCAGAAGGATCTGATGGCCTATGGATTTTCCCTGAGGCTGATTTTGCTGCTATGGCTGAGTCTATGGGGGGGCTGGGGCTTACAGTTGATAAACCAGGCGATTTTGCTAGTGCATTAGATCAAGCTCTAGAGAGCGGTAGGCCATCATTGATAGATGTCAAAACCGATATAGGGAGTATTACTCCGGATGCTTGGAAGCCCTAGATTATAGTTGTTATTTAATAAGCCCTTCAGATTCTAGGTGTCCAATGGCTTCTAGCTCCTGACGGGCTTTTGTTTTCCAATCAGATCTCATCATAAAGCCTGGGGTGTTTTTGCAATGATTTTCAGCCCAAGTTATTAGTTGTTCATCGCTCCAGGAAAGGTCCATTTTTATGCCATGTGGGGCAGGAACGTACCAAGTCGATTCAACGGCTAACTCCACAATGTTGCCTTCAGGGTCAGGAAAGTAAATTGAGAAAGAATTGCCATGACATGTTTTTCGTATTTGTCCGATACTAGGGTTATTATCTAATATACGTTCCATTCTACGAAGTTCATTGAGACTTAATACTCTTAAACTAAGTTGGTTAACACTTGTCGGATCATTCATATCTCTTCCAGATACCAGAATAAGCTGATGATGCTCGTCGGGATCACGGCTTAAATAGGTGTATTCGTGTGCTGGCTCTTCGCCGATTTCCATCATTTTCCCTCGGTCGGTCACAGCGTAGCCGAGCACATTATCGTAGAAAAAAACCATATCGTTCATGTTAGAGACTTTAAAAGCACAATGTGATTGTGCCACTTTTGGCGGGGGCATTGTATTTTCTTTAAATTTAAGCAACTTATCATTTAAATTTTCTTCTAGTTTAAAATCAGGATTTGGATTACCAGTTTCAGGCCCTTCAATAGATAAACGCTTTTCTTCATTAAACTCTCTATATTTTTTAAGTTTCCAGTCCTTTCTAGTCATGTAACTTTTATTTGTTTTGCAGCGTTCGTTAGTTAACTCATTGATTTTTTCATCTGACATTGACAGATCTAAAGGCCAAATAGCTGGTTGGGGTACATAGTGGTTGGTTTCTACCGAGATAGATATTCGATTACCCTCGGGATCACGGAAATAAAGCGTCCACGAGATTCCATGATCAATAGCTGTAATATCCTTAACGCTTGTTTCATTAGAAACTACGAAATGTGCTTGACGGAGTGCATCTAGATTTGGTGCTTTGAAGCCAGTTTCCCCAATTGTTGTTTCGAAAGATCTGTCGCGTCCACCTGCGATTACAAATTGGTGATGTTCGCGGGGCCTTCGTGTCATGAATATAATTTTTTTAGTGTTGCCCCCTATTAGGCCTTCATCGCTAACACAATAACCCATTACACGAGTATAAAAGTCCTCGAGCTTGTCTGGGTCGTGGCAATTAATTCCAAAATGGCTGAA
>Ga0310344_10001668_pt1 | contig 16863 bp, 15 predicted proteins | sample HC15DNA20200_MG_FD_203801 | JGI IMG/M metagenome (GOLD analysis project Ga0310344, IMG submission 203801) | Marine microbial communities from station ALOHA, North Pacific Subtropical Gyre - HC15-DNA-20-200_MG | ecosystem: Environmental > Aquatic > Marine > Oceanic | place: Pacific Ocean: North... | reverse complement strand
CTATGCGGCGGTGCGGGAGCAGGGTTAAATTTTGACGGCGCGAGTGCCGTGCACACACATATGACCAACTCGCGACTGACGGACCCAGAAGTTTTGGAGTGGCGCTACCCCGTACGTCTCGAACAATTCCGAATCCGCGAAGGAAGTGGTGGTAGCGGGCGGCACAGAGGTGGCGACGGGGTCGTCCGAGAAATTCGCTTTCTGGAACCAATGAAGTCGACGATACTTTCAAATCGTCGGCGAGTGCCTGCTAGAGGACTGAACGGGGGCAAAGACGGCCAACCTGGGCGAAATTATTTGATTCGTGCAACGGGCGAAATCGAGGAGCTCGGGAGCACTGCTGAAGTCGATCTAATGGAGGACGACAGATTCATCATACAGACGCCTGGCGGCGCAGGCTATGGTGACTAGGCCCTCCCGCCTGAGCGCACTTAACGCTGAAACAATTTAATTAAAAGTAGTCCAGCAAGGAAACCGCCGACATGTGCACGGAAAGCGATTCCACCGCCCACCTCAGATGCCGCGAGCGAATTCAAAAGCTGCCCAACAAACCATACACCTAAAACGATAAAGGCCGGCAGACGAAGCGTGTAAAAAACGACCAGGAGCGGTACGACGACCAAGATTCTGGCGCGTGGAAAAAGCAAAACGTAAGCGCCCAGCACACCTGAAACCGCGCCGCTCGCACCAATCATTGGAATCGTCGATCCTAACTCTGGTGCCGCCTGCACGAACGCCGCCACAACGCCACACACAACGTAGAACAACAAGAACCGCCCATGCCCCATGCTGTCTTCGATGTTGTCTGCGAAAATCCACAGATAAAGCATGTTGCCTGCAAGATGGAGCAGTCCGCCATGTAAAAACATTGACGTGAGTACCGTTGTAGGCGCGGGAAGCCAGGCAAGCTGGGCCGGGAGTTCCACATTTCCGAACAACACTGCGGGAATGAAACCAAGCGCATAAATTGCAGCCTGGCTACTCTCCTGACTAAGAGAGGATTGCCATAAAAAAACGAGTATGCACAAACCGACTACCATCAGCGTGACTAATGGCCGAGTCGTCGCTGGATTATCGTCTTTGAGAGGAATCAACTGAACTTCAACCGAACAGCTAAATTAACGCGATAGCAGACTATCCATTCCGCTCATTAACCGCTCCGGAAACGGTCGACGTCGTTTGTAAGTAACTTTATAGATGTCGAATTCCTTAGTTGCCTCAAGAAGGAAGTCATCGCTAGTACGAATCTCATCTACGAGCTGGAGTTCCATTGCTCGCATGCCAAACCAATGTTCCCCAGTCGCGACTTGATCCAGATTGATCTCAGATCTATGCTCCAAAATCTGGTTTTTGAATATTTCATGGACCTCTTCGAGCTCCTCCTTGAGTTTCTCTCTACCTTCATCGGTATTCTTTCCAAACAGGGTTAATGTTCGCTTGTAACGCCCGGCCGTTATCTGCTCGAAATCGACGCCTTTCTCCTCAAGTAGACGATGAAAGTTTGGTAACTGAGCAATTACGCCTATTGAACCGATAATCGCAAACGGCGCCGCCAGAATTCGATCTCCAACACACGCCATTAAATAACCACCGCTCGCAGCTACTTTGTCAACAGATACAATCAGGGGAATATCCCGATCCTTAATACGCGCCAACTGCGAGGCTGCAAGCCCGTGTTCATGTACGGTGCCGCCCGCATTCTCTAGTCGGAGGAGCACTTGGTCTTCTTTAGTAGCGACGGCAAGTACCGCTGATATTTCCTCTCGCAATGACGCGGTGGCAGTCGCGCGAACGTCACCCTTAAAATCCAGAACGAATACACGCTGTCGCTGTGAACCAATCTTCTCCTGCTGCTTATCGTCTTTACGCCGCTCTTTAGAATCCTTCTTTAGGCGTGCCTTACCATGCACGGCACGGCGGACGGCATCACCTAAATTATCGAAGCGCTTGTTGAGATTTTCAACGTCGAGCCCGTCTTGTTGAGCGCCACGCCTAGCTGAGGTGACTATGAACCCAACCACAACCATCACTATTATTGCTACGGTCACGAGCTTCGCCAGAAACAAGCCGTAATTAGAAATAAGTTCCATCATAGTTGTTTCACGCGATGCCTTTTGTTACGACGTTATACGCCTATAAACCAACGTTATTTTTTTCCAGCGCACGCTCTGCACGGTAGCTCGATCGCACTAACGGACCAGAGACAACCTCTAGAAACCCAGCCTTCAGGCCCCATTGTCGATATTGCCTAAACTCCCGCGGCGACACATAACGCTCTACTGGGAGATGATTCACAGTTGGCCGAAGGTATTGGCCGAAAGTCACAATGTCGAGATCAATCTCTCGAAGAGCACGCATCGTCTCGCGCACTTCATCTTCTCGCTCCCCCAGTCCCAGCATTAAACTAGTCTTGGTCAGCACTTCGGGTTTATAACGTTTGGCATGAGCAAGCACCTCCAAGGTCCTTTCATAGCCCGCCCGTGGGTCTCGAACATAGTGAGTCAAGCGCTCAACTGTCTCGATATTTTGCGCAAAAACCTCAACACCGGAATCCAAAACAGTCTCTACACTAGCAAGCACGCCAGAAAAATCTGGTGTTAGAGCTTCAACTGACGTGTTCGGCATATGCGACTTGATGGCTTTTATACAGGCCGCATAGTGACTAGCCCCACCATCAGATAGATCGTCCCGATCAACAGACGTGAGAACCACGTATTTGAGCCCCATGAGTTCGACCGAACGCGCAGCATTCTCCGGCTCTTCGGGATCTAACCAGCCATGCGGGTTACCTGTATCGACAGCACAGAACTGGCATGCACGAGTACATACCGACCCCATTAGCATCAGTGTCGCCGTTCCACTCGACCAGCACTCACCAATATTAGGGCACATCGATTCCTCGCATACCGTAGCTAGACGGTGTTCACGGACGGTGTCTTTAACCCGCGCGTATCGCTCACCGGCTGGAATTCTTGCCTTGAGCCATGGTGGTTTACCGCCCATCGGAACAGGCTGCCGCCCAACCTGATTCTTAACGCCATTCTTAATAGCGGTAAAACCCTGGTTCGTAAGATATTTCGACCCAGTATCAACGACGGGAATGCCACGGAAGTTGCTCACAGTGATTCAATGTTCGCTTATTATTAAAGTGCGCATATTATCTCATGGATTTTAGGAAGCTTCCTATGGGGCGATACCGACCACCAACACCGCCACGTTCTAAATACATCACCCCGGAAGGAGCCTCTGCGCTGAAAGACGAACTAGCCTTCCTCTGGCAAAAGAAACGGCCGGAGGTCACGCGCGCTGTCGCAGAGGCCGCCGCACAAGGGGATCGATCTGAAAATGCCGAATATATCTACGGAAAAAAACAACTTGGGGAGATCGATAGACGTGTTCGTTACCTTCGAAAACGTCTCGAAGGAATGCAAGTGATCGATCAGATTCCCAGCGACACAACACGTATTTTTTTCGGTGCCTGGTTCGAACTCGAGAACGATGCAAAGGAGCGCAAAACGTTTCGAATTGTCGGCCCGGACGAGTTCGATCGATCAAAGGAGTACACAAGTATGGACTCGCCACTAGGAAAAGCCGTTATTGGGAAATCTTTGAATGACGAAGTAATCGTCACATCGCCCAATGGTGACAAGCGGTATTCAATCGTGCGTATACATTATCAACCAATCAAACCTTAGCGTGTCACCGGTAGAAAAAATACACCATGAGTCCTAATCGGCTGGCTAACCAGATAAAACTCTGACAACTTTTATTGTCATTAAAAATGCGGTCAGTTGATTAAAAAACCCGTAGCTATAATTTGAATCGGATTTCTAGCCCGGGAGTTTCAATATCCTACGACCCGTAGCTGCCGTAGCAACCTATTGATCATGAGTAAATCCTTGACATATTCTGCCCAGACTATATAGAGATACTATGAAACCATATCGAGCAAAGCCGATAAAAAAGTGGTACGCGATCATCGTCGGGCTTGTACTGGCAGGTGAAACGGTAGCACAGGACCTGCGTGAAACATTATTCTGGAAGCCGACCGTGCGAGGATTGCAGCGCAAACCGCCAATGCTCAGCTGCTATCTCCACAATTTTTCACCGACGGTATGGAAGCCTACGCGGCAGCTGAGAACGATCTCGAGAGAGGTAGAAATCTAGAACGTGTTCGCCGCCAGATAGTCGAAGCAACAGCCTCTTTTAATGAGGCCGCAGAGGTTTCTGCAATTGCCAATACTACGCTCACGTCACTGATAAGTGTGCGCGATGACGCTATTGAAGCCTTTGCACAACGGCTCGCAACTCAATTGTGGACGGATGCGGAGAACTTATTTGATAGCGCAGCACGTCGTTTGGAGCTAGGTGATATTGAAGGTACCAGGATCCTCGCTACCGAAGCCGAAATACAATTCCGCGAAGCCGAACTAGACGCGATCAAAGCTCAATACCTTAGTCAGACGCGGGCACTACTGGCAGAAGCGGAACAGCTACGCGTGCCACGCTACGCGCCGGAGACCTTCAATAAAGCAAAAATTCTACTCTTGCGAGCTGAAGAAGCATTTAATAACAACCGCTACGAAACCGATCTACCTCTCAGCCTGGTACATGACGCCAACTATGAAGCCCGACATGCTATATACCTCGCCGAGCGCGTCAGATTGCTGCGTGACCAAGATTGGACTGAAGAGCAGCTCATACTTTCATACGAGGAATCCATTGCACAGATCGCCGCAGCAACCGACAGTGTGGCTCAACTGGATCGCGGTCCTAACCCAGTAACCCAAGAGTTGATCGCTTATATCCAAGATATGCGCCAAAGTGAGATACAACTCGGTAATGAGCTAGAAGAAAGTCATCTAAGAATTGTTGGCCTCGAAGAAGAAATACGTGACCTCGATGAGCAGCTAGGGGGGATAGCGCAAGAACAAGTTGTTCTCGTCCAGCTTCTCGAGGCTGAAGCACGAATTCGAGAACAATTTGCCCAGATCGAAAGCACATTCTCCCGCAATGAGGCCCTCATTTACCGAGAAGGCAATAACATTATTATCCGTTTGGTTGCGCTGACGTTTCAGAGCGGCGAACCCAGTGTAGATCGGGAGCATCGGGCATTATTAATTAAGGTCCGCGATGCCGTAGAGATTTTCCCTCGCTCGCGGGTAGTCATAGAAGGGCACACCGATTCGAATGGAAGTGCCAGAGCAAACATGTCGCTTTCTCGTGCTCGGGCAGAGTCGGTTGGCCAATATCTTAGTACCGAACTCAATATCGCAGCTTTCAGATTAAGCGCGATCGGCTACGGAGAGACCCGTCCAATAGCAAACAATGAAACACTGCAGGGCCGGACACAGAACCGCCGTATCGACATTCTCATCGAGCCTCAAATAGAATAGTTATACGTTACCTGATGCTAGACGGCAGGATTCTAGATCTTCGTAATTAGCTATAGAAAGAGTATGTCCAGGGTACAAACGTCAAACGCTCCGTTTCGACCGTGAAAGGTTTAGCTAGCTCCAGCTATATGCGAAACACTCCTGCGACTATCGTTCGGCAGAGTTCTTTATGGTGAGCCTCTACAGTCAGTTTGGGCTTCATACCCGGCTCAGAAATGAGCCTTCCGGTTGTCAAATAAGCTACCTAAAACGTAGCGAATCCCACTATGAAACCTAGAACAATGCCATCGGAGCCGTTACAGTCAGGAAAGATCTAAGAATAAATAGCCGGAGAAGAGATCTTGCGATATTTACATACAATGTTACGAGTACGGGATCTTGAGGTATCCCTTAATTTCTATTGCAATGCTCTCGGGTTACGGGAAATTAGGCGAGTCGATAGAGAAACGGATCGTTACACGCTGGTATTCGTCGCTGCTGAAGGCCAGGAAGAATGTACATTGGAGCTAACCTATAACTGGGACGAAGAAGATTATGGTGGCGGTAGAAATTTCGGCCATGTTGCGTTCGAAGTCGAAGATATCTATGCGGCGTGCGAAAGACTCATGGCAGCTGGGATAACGATTAACCGCCCTCCGCGTGACGGCTGGATGGCCTTCGTCCGTTCCCCCGACGGCATTTCGATAGAGCTTTTACAGAAAGGGGATAGGTTACTACCCAAGGAACCGTGGAGTTCGATGGAAAATAGCGGCGTCTGGTAGATCCAGTTGCCACGATAGGCAGAAATAAGCTTAGCGCAGGCAGTCAACTAGCTAAGCACGACTCGAAATTTACCTCAGACTGCTCGTAGAGAGACCGGACTATTGATAAAGCGGCAACAAGTGGTCATTAGACTTTTTGTTAGATACATTACTTACGGAGTCAAAGTGCGCCAGAGCGACGCGCAACTCCTTCCCGCTCCAAGGACTTGCATCCGGGCCATAGAGACAACGATCTAGGTCGTGTACTAGTCCCGCCAAATCACCGGGTAGCAACTCCGCTAGCGCACCTAGACTCTGCACCATGGCATTCGGAAACCTCAGCTCTCCCCAGGCCATCAAAAGCTCGCGCGCAAGGGCACCATTATTATCGTCGCATGCTCTCCGAATCTGCTGAAGTAATCGACGGCTAGTCGAACGTTTCGGTGGCATCACGTCTTTAGACTTAACCGGCGTATCGGCCGATCGCCTACTAATATGCCAAAGAACTAACGTTATTAACCAGGCAGCGAGCAACCCGGCGCTAATTCCCCGCCAGATCCGATCGTTCGATTGTGCAATCAAATCCTCCGAAGAAATCTCTGAAAACTGCGTCCCTGGATCGGGACCGACAACCTGTGTCCCGGGCAGCACATCTACAGTTTTAGCCGGGATTCGTGCTATCTCCCAGCGCTCTTCCGTGGTGTTAAACCATGGCAATTCAATTTCTGCAAGTGCGTGCGACCCGGCACTTTGCGCAAGAACCGCAAAACGCTCTGTACGGAGTGCCCGGATCGTTCCCTGATCTGCTTCTCGTCCAAGCTCAGGCTGATCCGAATACTGGCGGATACTATCCGACTGGGGAATATTAAGAGCCGGTAGCTGTGTCTCAAGAATACCCTCGGCAACGATCGTCAGCGTTCGCGTCTGCGGTATCCCTGTGATCAGTTGTTCTTCTCCCCCACTCCAGCGTTCCTCCAAACGCAACGACTGGGCAGGAATCCATGACGCGTTTGTAAGCTCAGCAGGCGCTACTACCGCAGGATTGACCGTCAGCGCTAGCGGCTCGGAGCGATAACGCTGTACGTTCGAAAAACCGGAGTTTGAAACTACCATGGCCTCGAACACAATAGGCTCGATAATCATAGATCCGGACGATTGAGGAAAAATAGCGTACTGTCGCTCTAACGCGATAAAGTTTTTTCCATCAAGGACAGTTTGGTACTCGCGATCCTGCCCTAGTTTCTCAATAATTGCCTCGCCACCGCTTACCTCGGGCAGCGTCAGCGAAGACCTTCCAGTTCCTACTCCCCGATAGAGCGTCATCGTATAGACCACTTGCGATTGTGCGTAAGGATCGCTAGGTTCAGCAGTAACTTCTAAAAAAATATCGGCGGCGGCTGACGTAACAGCGGCGGGTATTACATCAATCTCGAGGGCGTTACTCAGCGCATTTTCTAAAGCGATAGGCGGCAGGGTAAACGACCCGGACTGACGAGGCATGAGTCGTAGTGTCCACTCCGTCATTTGGACTGTCCGCCCACCAGTCATCTGAATACTAGTGTTGCGTGAACGCTGCAAGATGTCGAAGTCGGTAGCTAGCGGCACTAAGTCCGGCTCAGCGCGTGTTGATCCATGCACCCGTAAAATATAGGTAAAAGATTCGTTCTCCTGCACTACAGTCCTATCTACGCTAGCCTCCAACGAGATATCCTGCGCCACCGTAACTGACACAGAGAAAACACCGGCAAATAACAAGAACACATTGATTAGCCTAGTTACCATGGTTGCTGCTCATCACCAGGCCAAACAAAATTACCATCCTGATCAATCCCGAGTCTCTGGTACTGATAGAGAAACTTGCGCCGCAGAAGGTTGCCGGGATCTTGAGGTACCCGCCGCAGCCACTGATTCGCCGCTTGCTCCTCCTCCCATTCTTCGAGTTCCTCGGCTGTTGGCATCTCGCCTTGCGGTAGTTCCTCAGATTCCTCCGGCTCGGCTAAAGCTTGCTGGGACGAAGGTGACTGCTCTTGCTGCTCTCCAGAGTTTTGAGGATCGGATTGATCTGACCCATTCGATTCCTGGTCGGCTTGTTGTGGCGTATCCCCGCTCTCGCTATCTTGAGATTCATCACCTTCGGAATCGCTAGAGTCAGACTGATTTTGTTGAGGCTGCTGCAAAAGCAAATCGCGATTGAAACGTGCGTCCTCGTGATCCGTATCTAATTCTAGCGCTCGCTCGTAAGCCTCGATGGCCGAACCGATCTGGCCAGCTCTTGCCAACGCATTACCCCTATTGTAATGCGCGTCGGGCGTATCCAGCCCTTCGAGTGTCGCAGAGCTAGATTCAAACTCTTCGGCCCTGAATTCCGCCGCCGCGCGCCACATTGGATCTTCAAACAACGCGCTGGCAAGAGCATGGTCTTCAGCTTCGAATGCCTCCTGCCCCAGCTGATCGGGTGTTTTCCAGAGATCGTCCCATGTCAGCGCTTGAACCTCTGGAATGGGTAACATAAAGCATACTAACCAGGTCAGCACCCAGCCGCGCCGAAACGCTAGCGCAACAAACGGCAACAGAACTAAAACGAACCAGAGGCCTTGATCCCGCCACACATCAATTTCAAATCTTTCAGATTCATCCGAGGAGTTCTCCAGCATACCATTCAGGCCCGAAGCTAAGGACAAAAGGTAATCTAGATCGCGATCATCGGCTGTAATAGTGGCAAAGCGACCGCCACCGTTAGTAGCGAGGCGCCGCAGACTAGTCGTGTCGACTCGAGGTACCACAACCTGTCCCGACTGGTCAGTTAAAAAACCTCCGCCCGGCTCGATGATCGGGCCACCATCAGATGTGCCGACAGCAAGCACATGTACCGTATGGCCGGTACGGTATATATCCTGCGCTATATCCAAAGCCGTCGGCGAAACACTGGAGTCGGTGATCATTAGGATCTCACCTCTTGGAATACCAGCTTGGTCAAGTAACCCAGCGGCTTTGGTCATTCCAGCCTCTGGATAACTGCCACGGCTCGGCATAATGTCGCTGGACAAGCTTGACACTAGCAACGCGATGGTACGCACGTCACTGGTAAGAGGAGCGACTGTGAACGCGTGTGCGGAGAAAACTACAAGTCCCGTCTGACCAGACTCGCGGCGTTCCAGCAAAGAGAGCAATTTCAATTTTGCTTGCGTCAGGCGGGCCGGCTCGAGATCTACCGCGTCCATGGAACGGGATAGGTCGAGTACGATAACAAGCGCTTCATCCGAGCGCACTGCGGGAACCGGCAGACGTTCCCATGTTGGTCCTGCGAGGGCAACTATTGCAAGCAACCACGCACATATAGCCGCGAACATTGCATTACGACGTTCCTTTATCACAACACTCGTTCCGGTTAATACGAATGGCTGCAGCGCTTCATCCACAAACGCCTGCCAGCGGCCACCTTTAGTGCCACTTCGCAATAGATGGAGGATTAGCCACACACCGATCGGTAATGCCAGCAACCACCACGGCCGTAGAAAATGAAAATCAGCCATAATCTGCCGTCGCTAAAACCGCTGATTTAAGCGAACCACCAAGTGAAATAAACGCCCATAAAAGACTAATAACCAGCGCGCCGGTGAGCGGCCAATGATACCGCTCTGTAACCGGACGGAATCCACTCTCCTCTCCAGCTGCTGGCTCGAGCTCATCTAGAATCTCGTAGATCTGCTGAAAGGCTTCCGTATCGCGAGCACGAAAATATTGACCTCCCGTTCCTTCAGCGATTGTCGTCAATGTCTGCTCGTCCAGGTCAGCAGACGGGTTAACTTCACGCATCCCGAATAGCGATTGCACCATTAACGCATCAGCACCGATCCCAATCGTATATATAACCATACCGCGGTCCCGCGCCAATTCTGCTGCCTTTAGCGGATCAATAGCTCCCGCTGTGTTTGCCCCATCCGTCAATAGGACCAGCACACGCCGACTCTCCTGAATTTCCGCATCAGTTAACGTCCGAATACCAAGACCGATCGCATCACCGATTGCAGTCTCCTGGCCCGCTAAGCCAATCACGGCCTCATCGAGAAGGGTCTGTACGGTAGCCCTATCGAAAGTTAGGGGCGTCTGCAAATACGTCTCTCTACCAAAAAGGATCAAACCTATTCGATCTCCGATACGCCTTTCTATAAATTGCTTGGCAATCGCTTTTGTTGCCGTAAGACGATCTACCCAGCGGCCCTCTAGCTGAAAATCCTGCTCTTCCATGCTCCCGGATAGATCGACAGCCATGAGAAGGTCCCGACCCGTCATTGGGAGAGATTCTGGATCACCTACGAATTGCGGCCGCGCAGCCGCAAGCAGGACAAGAATCCAAATTAGCCAGAGCAACAACAATCGGTATTGGTCTACACCGCGACTCTGTATACCACCGAAGAGATTCTCAAATTCTGTCGCAGCCGGAACAAGGAGCGCAGCATCCTTTTCCATAGACTCGGGAGACAAAAAACGACGCACTAACCATGGGATCGGTAGCAACAAGAACATCCACGACCATGCTAGTTGCCACATAGGTTAGCCTCGCAGAGGCTGAGCTTTGACCCAGTCTACGCAAATAGCACATATCTCGAGCGAGTCTTCCGCCGCCGAACCCTCAACACTACGATACGGTACTGTCAAAAGAAGCTGGCTAGCTCTTTCACCAAAAACATTACCATCCGAGTGGCTATCCAGATAGGAGAGCCAGCGTTCCCCGACTAGCCCGGCTACTTCAGAGGAGTCTTTCTCCAGGGTCATTGCAAAACGACGTAGCGTCGTGGATGCTTGAACTGCACATAAACGTGGATCGGATCCCGCTTTAACGGCATCCGCCAACTTGCGCAACTCGCGGCAGGCAGCGCGATGACTCCTATATCGGAAGTGGCGTATAACAAAAAAGATCCCAATGCCAAAGATGAGGATGCCAAGCAACCACCAACCCACTGCGAAAGGCCACCAGCTAATCTCGCTGGGGAGATGAATATCTCGTAAACCGAGCTGACTAGGATCGAGGATTGGGTTCATCTATTTTCAAACCTCTCTTTAAGAACAGCCCGCGGATCATCAACTGTGGAACAATCTAGTAGCTGCACCGATGGAAAGCGCGTCAACTCTTTTAGTAAAATGCGGCGTTCTTGAAACTGTCGACTATAACGCTGTCGAGATGAATCGGAGCCAGTGTTTATCGAAATGGTCTCAGCGTCGGCGTGTATTCGATAATGCCCTGGTGGCGGCAAATCTATCTCTACAGGGTCAAACATATGAATCGCGAAAATATCGCAGTGGCCTGCAAGCGAACGTAAATTTTGCTCGAACTGTGCACCTAAATTTCGAAAATCGCTAAGTAGGAAGATCATGCTACCTGGACGGGCCACTCGAGTTAAACGAGCAAGCGCGTGTTCCGCGTCGGCACTGGTATCACCGACATCGTCAACAGCTACTTTCCAGAACGAATCTTGAGACATCGCCTGAAAGAGCCGTAGCGTTGAACGTCGCCCTAAGCGAGGACGAATTTCTACGTGCTCGCGTTCCGAAAAAATTAGCCCGCCTAGTCGGTCACCATTACCTACAGCGCTCCACGCGATGAGTGCCGCTGTTTGTGCGGCGCGCACAGCCTTGAAAACACCGCGTGTGGCAAAGTGCATCGGCCGACGAAGATCAAGCCAGAGGATGACCGGACGGTCACGCTCATCGCGAAATACCTTGGTATGGGGTTTCCCTGTCCGAGCTGTGACCCGCCAATCGATAGTTCTGAGATCATCGCCTGGTTGATAAAGTCTAGACTCGTCGTACTCGACTCCGCGCCCCTTGTATGGTGAGAGATGGGCTCCGACACCCAAAGCGCGCACTCGGAGAGTGGTAAGGTTCAAGGACTCACCGGCAGCCTTCAGACTGATGAGCTCCGATAAAGATACGCGGGCTGGTGAACTCTCGGTCGCGGTTGCGTTTACCGCAAGCGCAGACACTATGGCACCCCTATTCGTGCCAGTAGCGTATCTACAATTTGATCTGGGGTCCTTCCTGCAGCCTCCGCCTCGAAGCTGAGGAGTATACGGTGGCGTAAGACATCATGTGCAACGCTCTGAATATCAACCGGCGTAACATAATCTCGACCAGCTAACCAAGCGTGAGCTCGAGCGCAGCGGTCAAGCGCAATCGTTGCACGTGGACTTGCACCATATGTTAGTTGTCCTGCTAGATCGTCACCATATCGCTCCAATTCTCTGGTCGCCACAATTACTTGGACAATGTATTCCTGTAATTCACCCGCCAGGTGTAGGTCAAGAACCTCCTGACGGGCTGCAAGAATCTCGGACTGTGATAAAACTTCCAGTGGTTGAAAAAGCGCTTCATCCTGTACCGAACGCTTCGCTTCATCACGATTAAGCCCCAGAATGGCGAGTTCACCTTTCGCGTCAGGGTACTTGACGAACACGTGTAGCAGAAATCGGTCGAGCTGCGCCTCAGGCAACGGATACGTGCCTTCCTGCTCAATCGGATTCTGCGTCGCCATAACCATAAATAGTTCGGGCAACGGGTACGTCACTGAGCCAACCGTAATTTGGCGCTCGCCCATCGCCTCCAGAAGAGCCGATTGAACCTTTGCAGGTGCCCGGTTTACTTCGTCTGCCAAGACAAGGTTATGGAATAATGGGCCTTCACGAAAAACGAACGAACCATCCTGCGGACGATAGATTTCGGTACCTGTCAGGTCCGCTGGAAGCAGGTCGGGTGTAAATTGCAAACGATGAAAGTCTCCCTCAACACTGTGACTAAGAACTTTAATCGCACGAGTTTTTGCCAGCCCGGGAGCCCCTTCGACAAGCAAATGCCCGTCACAAAGGAGCGCAACGAGAATCCGATTGATAAGAAGCTCTTGTCCTATCACGAGCCCCTTGAGATGGGCCTCAAGCTTGAGAAAGTTTTTCTGTAAAGACATAGGCTAAGCAACCATTAAACAACGACGATTTTACCGGCTGAAGATTTAAAAAAAAATGCTAGCGACCACTTTCGCAGGCTAAGACCAAACAATGCCCAAATGTAATGCACAGTCGTATCTTCGCGACCGGCGACAACACACCTCAAGTCCCATTAGGATACAGAAAGAAATATCTTAGGCGCTATGAAAGACGGCTACATATACATAAGATCGGCTATTTTCTATTAAATGCGGCTATCTCCATCTAAATTGCGCTATCTACAGCTTTATCGGGTTCAGGGACTCTCGAATAAGCCCTTGGTCCCGAGCTGCCGTGACAGTTCCGCTAGCTTCTCCTCCAAACCAGGATGAATCGGGATACCGTTCTGCTCACGATCAACACGGATCATGTGACTACGTTCGCCTGGAACCCGAACATTGTCTACGCCAGGCAAAGTTGGTGAAGCGTGCATCGAACGAATAACGGCGTCGACCTTTCGCTTGAACTCCTCAACATCCATAAACGCTTCGATCGACACCGCGGCAACCATTTGCCCTGTATTTGTCGGCGATCTCGAATCAGCATTAAAATCGACAACCTCCCGACCGAAAGCCGCACCATTTAACGTCCCGGCTAGCAACCCGAACATCAACGCTAGACCATAACCTTTGGCGCCACCGATAGGCAAAAGAAATCCCTCCGCCGCGCGCGTCGGATCGGTTAGCGCGTTACCGAACTTATCCATCATCCAGCCCACGGGCATTTGCTCACCACGCTGGGCCGCCGTCTTAACCTTACCGTAGGCTGCAACCGTAGTCGCCATATCTAGAACAATCGGTGGCTCTTCGGCGGCCGGCACCGCAACCGCAATGGGGTTAGTGCTGAGTAGCAACTCAGTGCCGCCCCAAGGTGGAAGATGATTGGCACTGCCCACAGCAATATAGATTCCAATCATGTCGTGGCGCATAGGCATTTTGGCGTAAAGCGCCGCGGGCCCAGCATGGTTTCCATGTCTGATACCAACCCAACCAACACCGTGCTCCGCAGCTTTCCCGATCGCGATTTCTGTCCCGCGGTGCATAACGAGGTGACCCATACCATCATCACCGTCGACGAGCGCCATTGCGCCTTTGTCTTTTACTACCCGGATATTTGGCTTGATGTTGATACCGCTGGTCTTAACTCGCTTGATATACTGAGGCAGACGAAAAACGCCATGCCCGTCGGAACCATTGAGATCAGCCTCCGTCATCAACTCCGCGACTATCTGAGCATCCTGCTCAGGGAGATCGACGGCGACCAGACAACGTCTAATAAAGCGCGTGAGGCTGTCAGCGGTTACCGTTTGCATCGTCGTAACATCTCTATTGTGCTCCTAATCACCAACCAATGAACGGCCTGGATAAGTCGTATCCTGCGCGGATAGATGCGCGACAGTCTGTCCGGTCTCCGTGAAGGTGCGAGTCACCTCATCGGTATCGTAGACCCAGAGTATCAGCATCGGTCCGTCGCCTACATTGATGAATCGGTGTGGCTTACCGGCGGGGATATAAGTTGTGTCATAACACTTTAAACGGGTACATTTCCCGTCAATTTCGACGTCAGCATCGCCCTCCAACAGCGTCACTTGCTCAGCGCAGTTGTGATGGTGAACAGGTACTTTCTTAGCCGCTGGAAAGCGTGTTAGCCCAGACGTAAACGAAACAGGACCGCAGCGATCCTTGCCGACCAATAGCGTCGTCTCGACCCCATCCCCACGAGCGATACTCTTTAGCTCATCTAGTTTTAACAGCGTTGCATCCATCATAGTAATCTTTAAAGCCCACAGATTAGATAGATCATTGTAAATCAGTACCCGTTCCGGTTGGGAACATCAGCCCTCAGTCCGTCGACTAGTCCATTTGCAAGAATGGAGCTCTAGACAAAGACGGCCGCACTCTCCCTCGCTATAATTCGTAAACCTCGACGCGAGATGTTGAGCTGGTTCCCCTAGCGAATTTTGTCTTGGGGATCTGAACTCTCCCAACGGATGAATATGTTCCCGCAAATCGGATTTCTTGGTCTCGGCAAGATGGGCTCCGGCATGGCCGCCCGGCTTGTTGAAGCGGGTCATAACGTTATCGTTTGGAACCGTACCCGTGCCAAGTGCGACCCGCTACATGAACTTGGCGCAACGGTAGCAACCGTACCTAGAGAAATACCTGCCCGAACCGAGATCATCATATCAATGCTGTACGACGATTATTCCGTAGAGGAAGTCTTCAATGGCCCGGATGGGCTCCTGTCGGTACCTGTCGAAGGCAGACTTTTTATTGAGATGAGCACGCTACGACCGGAAAAGGCAAAAGCGATCGCGCGGTCCTGCGGTGAGCAGGGTGCAGAATTCATTGACGTACCAGTCTCGGGTACGGTCGGCCCTGCAAGATCAGGGAAACTCATGGCACTTGTTGGCGGCAGCGAATCTAATCTCGAGCGCGCGCGGCCTATCCTAGAGGATATGACTCGAAGAATCGTACACGCAGGACCCGTGGGGAGCGGATCACTGTTGAAGCTTGTTTTGAATCTGCCGCTTGCCGTCTATTGGCAGTCACTGGCCGAAGCCATCGCTATGGGTCACGCAGGCGGTCTTGAGATTGAGACCATGCTTAACGTTATTAACGACAGCGGTGGCGGATTATCCGCACTGTCCCACAAAATTTCTATGATCGTAGAAAATTCAGAAAACGTAGCGTTCGACATGAAAACAATGATAAAGGATTCACAGAATATACTTGCCAAGGGTGCAGAGTATGACATTCCAATGCCGGCCATGTCGGTAGCGCTCGATTCTTATAACGCGGCCCATTCGGCAGGCCTAGGTGATGCCGATGCTGTCGCTATCGTGCGGTTTCTTCTTGAATCCGTAGGTTCGTCATTACTAGAAGATTAGACGTGATTCCTGATATCCCAGCGCACGCACCTTTCTGCGCTGCTCCCGATCCTTCTCCAAAAGCTCCCCGGCAAATATTACCGGACCTGGCTTGTGACTCTCATGTACATATCTGCGGCCCACTTTCTCGGTACGACTACGCCGCTGAACGCATTTATACGCCGCCCGATTCTCTGCTAGTAGACTACATGCACCTATCCAAGGTTTTAGGCTTACAACGCGTTATCTTCATACAGCCGAGTATTTACGGCACGGATAACTCTGCGATGTTGGACGCGATGCACGAATGCCCGATCGAGAATCGTGGTGTTGCTGTCGTCGATGAATCGGTTTCGGATGCGGAACTAAAGAAATTGGATCACATCGGTATTCGTGGTATTCGCTTCAATCTTATCGACATCAAAAACAAAACAAGTCAGCTACCGATAGAATATATCCGTCGACTCGCCGAAAAAATTCACAGCCTTGGTTGGCATGTTGAGCTCCTTATACACGTGGACGATTACCCGGATCTCGAACGGCAATTAAACACGATACCGACCGACGTGGTGGTAAGCCACTTAGGTTATTTTCGTCCTCATCGCAATACCAATGACAAAGGATTTCAAGGATTATTACGTCTAATGCAGCGTGGCCGCGTCTGGACAAAATTGACAGGGCCTTATCGGGTTTCTACCGATCCCCTACCTTATCCGAGCGTGGATATATTTGCCAAGCATTTAGTTCAAGAAGCGCCGGAACGTATAGTCTGGGGTTCCGACTGGCCGCACGTCATGGTGAAGGGCAATATGCCAAACGATGGTGACCTCCTAGACCTTCTATTCGACTGGGTTCCAGACGCGACAAAACGGGAAAAGATC
>Ga0310344_10001666_pt1 | contig 16875 bp, 15 predicted proteins | sample HC15DNA20200_MG_FD_203801 | JGI IMG/M metagenome (GOLD analysis project Ga0310344, IMG submission 203801) | Marine microbial communities from station ALOHA, North Pacific Subtropical Gyre - HC15-DNA-20-200_MG | ecosystem: Environmental > Aquatic > Marine > Oceanic | place: Pacific Ocean: North... | reverse complement strand
GCAGATCTAGTTCCAAACACATTACTCAGTGAGTCTTTAAAGAGATCCTTAATTACAGCCAAAGCATTCTCGTCATAAATATCTTTTGCCAGTAATTGGTTCTCACCTGAGCTTGCTAGAGGATTAATAAGACCCAAAGAGATTGCTTCGTTTTTTAGTGAACTGACATTGGTAATGTCATTCTTTAATTTCAGTAACCCAGATATCATAAAGGTCTGAGCTCTTTGAGAAAGACCCATTCCACTAAAGATGGAATGCAAAACGCCGACATCACCTAGCACTATACGCATATTACGAGAGTATAATCCTACGTTTGACAAACAACTCGATGCTAGTAAAACAGATTCCGCGTCTAGGATCGGATCACTTCCACCTAGGATCTCGGCTCCTATCTGATTAAATTGACCATATATTTTCTTCTCATCATATCGGAACACTGGACCACTGTACTGAATCTTTACCGGTAAATTAAGATCGGATAAATGTTCTATATAATAGCGAATCACAGATGCTGTAAATTCTGGTCTGAGACTTACTTTATTGCCGCCAGGGTCGTCGAATGTATACATTCGACTTGCTAATTCACCACCAGATTTCCTCAAGAAGAGTTCAGCGGGTTGAACTATCGGAGTATCTATACTCAAATATCCCTGATCAGTTAACTGGGCCACGATTGAATCTTGTAATTCAACCCTAACCCGTAGCTGCTCAGGTGATTCATCTTTCATTCCTGGTAACTGTGGTATGGTAGACATTTTATAATCAAGCTTTCATTCTAATTCGGGTATTCTACAATAACGAGTATAGTAATTCAAAACTCAAATAACTCGTATCCTTCAATGACCTGATTTATCTCTAACTCTTTTTATCAAATCTGGATAAAAAGGAGTCTAATATATACCAGATCACCAACAAGCGCAATATAGTAGATTAATTATCAACCACTGAGTATTCTGCCAACGGTGCTAAGAACTATTATAGCGACCATAGGACTTAGATCTATCATACCTATTCTGGCATATTTCCTAATAGGATACAAAATTGGCTCAGTTACCACTAACAGTGATTGATGTATTGTAACTATAACATTCTCATATTTAACTATCCCAGCCACCAATAGCCAATCTACTATTACTCTAGCGAATATTGCGAGCGTCAAGAAGAATATCAATGAATCTAACAGGGCTATGAATATTTCAATCACAATTTTTAGAACCTTTATAAAACGTCATTGCTTTCCCAACAGCACGGCTTTGTTATATGCAGCTATAACAGCATTAAGTATAGCACTTCTGAAACCCTCTTCTTCCAATACCAAAACAGCCTCGGCAGTAGTACCTCCAGGCGAAGTTACCATAGCCCTCAAATCAGAGGGTTGTTTGTTGGTTTGGTCCACAAGTTCTATGCTACCTAGCACAGTCTGGATAGCCAATTTACTAGATATATCTCTAGATAGGCCGATATAGACTCCTGCATCTATCATCGCTTCCAAGAACATAAACACATATGCTGGTCCGCTACCGCTCAAAGCAGTTGCCATATCTATGTATTTTTCATCGTCTACCAAAATTTCCAACCCCAAAGCTTGCAACATTTCACGGGCAAAATCTATATATACGTCTGATACTGATTCAGTAACAGCCCAAACTGACATACCTTTACCAATTTGCGCCGGAGTGTTAGGCATAACCCGTATAACAGCGTCATGTTCTAACGACTGTGTCAATGTATCTATACTAACACCAGCCACTATCGAGAGTATTACATGCTCCTTTGAAACAATACTGTTTAACTCTCTGGTCACTTGGTGTAACTGTTGCGGCTTCACAGCTAATACAATAACATTCAGCATTTTGGATTCATTTATGTCAAGTAATAATTTCTTGGTATCAGAGTATGAAGATATGTTATACACCGCAGACAGGTGTTCCCTGCGGCTTTCCACTGGTTCACTTACTAGTAGATTGTTGGGGTCGATTAATCCATTTGAAATTATACTTGATATTATAGCTTCCGCCATATTACCGCCTCCTATAAAGGAGACTTTTACATTATCTTGCATATTCTGATCCTTTTCCTACAATGCTTCACGCAATATCACTCAGCGGGAAGATTACCAGTATTCGCAATTAAAGCAGTAGCCTCTAGGGTTTTGATCATACCAGTAGCATCTGCAATACCTTTTCCAGCAATATCAAATGCAGTGCCATGATCCACGGATGTTCTAGTAAATGGAAAACCCAGATTTATACTGATGCTACCTTCAAAATCTTTAACTTTTATAGGTATGTGACCTTGATCATGATACAGTACAACCACCACGTCATAATTGTCATTTATGGCCTGCGGAAATACTGAGTCCGCTGGTATAGGCCCGGTCACATTTATGCCCAGTGCTAATGCATCATTAACGGCTGGTACAATTTCCTCTATTTCTTCCCTACCTATTAAACCACCATCACCACCATGTGGATTGAGTGCAGCCACTGCAATACGGGGATCTGAAAAACCCCATTCCTTGAAACTATTATATGTGAGAACTATTTTGGCTAAAACATTTTCCCTTTTTACAAATTCAACTGCTTTTGCAAGGGATCTGTGAGTTGTAAGATGTACAACTCTTAAGTTACCAGCTGTCAACATTGTTGCAACTTCTTTAGCCCCACTAAGTTTTTGCAGCAGCTCCATATGACCTATGTCGTTGTATCCTGCCAATTGTGCAGCTTCTTTATGTATTGGAGCGGTAGCGATAGCATCTATTTCTCTATCTAGAGCCATTCGCCCTGCCTCCAAAATCCATTCGACACTTGCCCGACCACAATCAGCCGAAATTTTTCCATGTTCAACATTTTCTGGATTCAGGTTACCCATATCAAAAACGGATATGCGGTTACTCCTTGAGTCTTGTGCGGAAGAAACTTCCGTGAACTCTAGATCACATCCTAAATCTTTAGCTGTCTTGGATAACAAATGGAGGTTTCCAATTATTAATGGGTGGAAAGAATCAGTTAGCCAACGTTCATTTAATGCCTTTACTATAACCTCTGGCCCTATTCCTGCCGGATCTCCCATTGTTATGCCTATTACAGGTAAATTATCCATTTAACGACTCCATCTAGCCATTATAATAAAAAAATGTGTTACAATGCTAGGCGGCCCCAAAAAAGAGGCCGCCAGATTTGCACGCTCCCTCTAGCAAGAGCGCGGATTAGGTTTATCCATAGACGCCAGGCGTCTATCCCGTATCACACCGATCTCACACGTATCAACGAGATCGGTGTGTTCATCACAAATTGATCCCCGTATCAATAGCTCGCTGTGACTTATCCACAACGAGAATACCCACAAGATGGACACATTTCACAGCCTTCTTGATAAACCAAGAAACCGTCACAGTCAGGACATGCTGACTTGCCAATTACTCCATTGCCATTAGTGTCGGATTTAAGTGGTAAACCTGGTTGTAAGGCATATGTAACAAAGTTGTTCTCCTCATTATTGCTACCAGTATGTTTTTCCAAAACTAATGCCACGGCGTCTGGTCCTGAACGAACCAATTTTCCGTCATCCCACTGAGGGCAACACGTTATACCTCGAAGTTGTTCAACCAACTCACTTGGTTCTATACCAGAACGTAAAGCCAAAGAAACCAGCCGTGATATGGCTTCATGTTGAGCAGAATCACAACCTCCGGCTTTCCCTAAATTGGAAAAGATTTCAAAAGGTTGACCTTCCCTAGAGTTTATAGTGATGTACATATTGCCGTGACCAGTCCTGACTTTTTCTGTAATCCCACTCACTTGAGAAGGTCTTGGAGCTGGTTTGTTTAATTGACTATCATGAATAGCATTATGCAAGTCATTGGCATCAATGGACACAGAATCTGCAGATTCTGTTTTTGCCGAACCAGATGTTAAAACTTCAAGATTTCTACTCCCAGATCTATAAACAGTTATACCTTTGCATCCTAATTCCCAAGCCAACATATAGGCAGTTCTTACATCTTTTCTAGTAGCTGAATTGGGGAAATTTATAGTCTTAGATATAGCAGCATCAACGCTCTCTTGGAAAACAGCTTGCATCCTAACATGATATTCGGGTGATATATCTCCAGCTGTAACAAAAATATCTTTAACAGAGCTTGGAACATCATCCCTATCTTGTATGGATCCACCATCAGCAAGGTATTCCATCAATTCGTCACTATAAAACCCCTGTTCTCTCGCCATACGCTCAAAATTAGAGTCTATGTAGAGTAAACTTTCCCCTTCCAATATGTTGTGCTTGTGATAGCAGAGAGAAAAAAGTGGTTCTATGCCACTTGAGCAGCCAGCTATCATGGATATAGTACCCGTTGGTGCTACTGTAAGCCTACATGCATTACGCATAGGCCGTCCTTGTTTTTCATATATGCTACCTTCGTATCCAGGGAACACACCCCGCTCTTCAGCTAAATCCTCAGATGTCGCATCTGCATGTTCCTTTACAAACCTCATGATTTCGCGGCCTAAGTCCAATCCTTCTTGAGAGTTATAGGCCACGTCCATCATCACCAACATATCAGCGAATCCCATTACACCAAGTCCGGTTTTGCGCGTAGTTTTCGTCATTTCTTCTATAGCCGGCACTGAGTATCTGTTTGCATCTATAACGTTGTCTAAGAACCTGGTTGTGATACTGGTCACCTCTGCCAAACGATCCCAATCTACCTTGGATTCGCCTTCATCGAATAGAACAAATTTTGCGAGGTTGATTGAACCTAAATTACAAGACTCATAGGCAAGCAGAGGCTGTTCACCACACGGATTAGTAGCTATCATTTCCCCTATATGTGGCGTCGGATTATCCTGGTTAACACGGTCCAGGAAAATTGTTCCTGGTTCTCCATTAAGCCAAGCCCCTTCTATAATATTATCGAATATTTTTCCTGCATTCAGAGTCCCCAAAACTTCCCCGTTATGAGGATCCTTAAGTTCGTAATCCTCACCCTTGCTTACAGCTTGCATAAATAATTCACTGGCACCCACTGATACATTAAAATTGTGTATCTGCCCTTCTTGTGTTTTGCAAGTAATAAATTCCTCTATATCAGGGTGATGAACGTCCATAACAGCCATATTCGCACCATCCCGTTTACCACCTTGAGTAACCAAAGTAGACACTGAAGACAAGTGTTTTAACACAGCTATCGGACCACATGCTTTACCATGTGTTGTAGCTATAGGAGAGCCTTTTGGTCTTATTTTCGACAATGCAAACCCGGTTCCTCCACCGAATTTTTGAACCAGAGCGGCCTCTTTAGCGGTTTCCATTATACCTTCCATGCTGTCTTCTAATCCCATCACAAAACAGGCGGAAAGTGTTCCTGCACCTGTGCCCGCGTTCATAAGAGTAGGGGAATTTGGTACGTACTCCAAACTAACCATGACGCTATAATATTTATCTTCCCAATAACTCACATCTGCTTCAGGGTTGTATAGTAGTTCTGTTTCAGCAATAGCTCTGGCTACTCTTCTGGATATATCACTCCAAGAATTCTCCACTGCATTGCCTTTACTATCTTTCATAAAATATCGTTTTTTCAATACGACCATCGCATTATCCGATATCCCAGTATCTACTATGTTGTCACCCGTCGATTCAGCAGTAGATCTAGATGCATCGAGTGATGCCGCTATTTTTTTTGCCACATTTGGGTCAGTTATACCTGCTGCATTCAATGCAGTTAGCACATCGTTTAAATTTTTATCGCCCCTTTGAGAATCTCTGCCGTCTGTTTTTCCCCTAGTGATTGTCATTTATGCCTCCAGGTAATCAAGTTTCACCAAACGTTTGAACTGTAGATGGCGTAATCCGCCAACTATTTTTTTTCATCTCCAATACTTATGTTTACACCCAAACCAGCCCTAGGTTTTCTCAACCGTTTTTTGGTTGAGAAAACAGTCTCATCTATAAGAGGTAGTTGAGACGATGCTTTATATTCATCTGAAGAATGATAGGCTTTCTCCAATGCTTCTACCGCTTCCTTGAAACTCTCTACGTCTGCAAAATCTCTGTACACACTAGCAAACCTAATATATGCAACAGGATCCATAGTGCGTAGATATTCAATAACCATTTCACCAATAGATACACTGGCGATTTCAGCTTTACCCGTGTCCTGCAATTGAATTTCTATGTCATGAACCAGTTTATCAATGGCTCCTGTAGGCAAAGGCCGTTTCACACAAGCCTTTTGAATGCTAGACATAAGTTTTTCTCTGTTGTATTCTTCTCGCCTGTTATCGCGTTTGGCCACCATAAGCGCACTAGTTTGCACTCTTTCGTATGTCGTGAATCTAAGACCACATCTTATACATTCTCTTCTTCGTCTAACACCATCTGTGGCATCTCTTGAGTCAATAACCTTAGACTCACTATTATTACAATAAGGACAATGCATTGAATCACAAACCTAGAAAAATTCCAGTAAAGCCTTCCTTAAGAAAATATATTGACAATACTATCATTGCAACATAACTACAGTCAAGCTTTAGAATACCGCATTTTGTGTGAATTATATTACAATACACAACATGTTGATGTTAAACGCAATGTATTCTATTAATATTAATACTGATTAAATCCAGTCACAGACGCGCGAAAAGCGTCCTCGCAAATAAAATAGCTTCTTCTCTGGTAGATATTTCCCCCAATTTATGACTCTCCTCCAATTGCTCCAACAAAACCCCTATAGTTTTCCCCGGTCCTATACCAAGAATTTTCATTAAACCATGTCCATCTATCAAACGATCCTGCTTAACTTGGTTGTTAATGGCAAGAATATCTAATCCTCTTTTCATAATAAAACCTATGAGATCACAATGAACGCGCCAATCAGCCATCTCAAGCATATATTCCTTGGCAGCTAAATAATCCGCCAAATTCAAAAACAAAATATCGAATGCTACATAGTTCAGGTCTCTGTAATATCGGTACATTGCTTTGTCTGTTGGATAATTACCATCAGAGCTCATTTGTGTTGGTCTTAAATGGTGTTTGACCATTGTTGCTATATGATCCTTGCCGCTGTTACTAAACCTGAGTCTGTCTAAAATGGATTCTGCAACCTCCGATCCTTTAAGATCGTGGCCAATAAATCGTATTCTTCCTGTATCATCAACCGTTTTAGTTGCCGGTTTTGATATGTCATGAAGCAGTCCCGCCACCTTAGCCATAGTTAATCTATTATGACCGTCACTTATTACCTCCGAAAAATATTCATACATATCAAATGACTGAGGTAATAAAGAGAACATTTGACCGTCTGGACAATCAACAATTTTTTCCAATTTAGCTGGTGTTTGCAAACAATGGTTAAATACATCCCAATAATGTTCTTTAGGTTGAATTGAACCTTTAGTAGTATTTAATTCCGGTATTATCCTGCATAGTAATCCCGTATCATCCATCAAATTTAAACTATTTGAGATATTCTTCTGCTCAAATATTTTTAGAAATTCTTCTCGCACTCGCTCCATAGATACAGAAACTATTAGATGAGAGTTTTTAGATATACTATGTTTGGTACGCTCATCCAACGAAAATCCAAGTTGAGCAACCAGACGAACTGCCCTAACCAATCGAACTGGATCTTCTGTAAATGATTGATCCGATACCACTCTAAGTATTTGGGAAGACATATCAGACAAACCACTATAAATGTCTATCAAATCGCCGTTTGATGGATTGCTTATAGCCGACAATGGCAAAGCCATGGCATCTATAGTGAAATCTCTGTGGGAAAGATCGTCTCGTATACCATTAGACACAAATGACAAATCTATATGTTTGGGCAAGAGCGATAATTTTGTTTCATGTATTGGCAAAACAACCCTAGAGATCTTCCTGTCATAGTCTAAAACAATGCACTTGCCACCAATCAAATCAGTTAGTTTATTGCCAATCTCAATTGGGTCATGGTCTATAGCAATATCTATGTCAAAACTGTATCTACTCATCAAAGAATCTCTGAGAAAACCACCCACTATATAGGCGTTCACATTCTCTGATGAAAAAAAATCTCTAATAGGTGACAGAAACTGTATTGTCTGGTTGTCAAAATTTAGTTCAGGGGGTTTTGGTATTGAAGTGCCTGACATCAAATCGCCTCTGTTGTAGTTTCCACTTCGTCTCTTTCTAATTTCCAAAGATGTTCATGACTTGAAAGATGGTCGATATATAAAACACCATTTATATGGTCAATCTCATGTTCTAGTGCTTGAGCTAACAGCCCTTCCGCTCTTATCCTCAATGCCTTGCCTTTTCTGTCCAAAGCCTTAACCCTAACTTTTACTGATCTAGTTAGCTCTCCTCTGTATCCAGGTATACTTAAACAACCTTCATCGACTGTTCTTTCACCCTCGACTTTTATAATTTCAGGATTGATAAGTACCCTTACTTCCTCTTCATCTGGTATCTCTATAACCACTACTCTAAGCAACACACCAACTTGATTACCTGCCAAACCGACACCATTAGCATATCTCATGGTGTCGATCATATCTTCTATAAGATTTTGTAATGATTCATTAAATAGAGTAACTTTTTTTGCTTTTTCTCTTAATACAGAATCTGGTAATGTTCGAATGTTTAAAACTGACACTGTCTACCCCCCAAACCTTGTGACCTTGCTGTGACTATTATATTATTCGTCAACAATTGTGTAAATCTAAATCACGTTACAGAAGTAGGGTCAATTTCAACCATCCAGCCCACAGGCAAGTTAGTTTCGTCCATCAATCTTCTAGGCTCAATACCCTTCAAAATAATGTGCCAACGATATCTCCCCCTGACTTTTGAAGGAAAAGCGGGTGCAGGGCCTAATACAGAAACATCTGTAATACCCATGACTTCCAGTTGCTGTCTAAACCGTTTACCCAAATATATAGCTTGTTGAGCACAAGCATCTTCACTCTTGTGGGAATACATTAATCTTATCAATTTACCAAATGGAGGAAGACCAAGCTCATACCTGTAAACAATTTCTTGTGAGTAAAACATGTCATAATCTTGTACAGCAGCGGAATGAACTGCGTAATTTGTTGGGGAGTAGGTTTGTATGATCACTTTACCGCCCAAATCACTTCTACCCGTACGTCCTGAAACCTGACATAATAATTCAAAAACCCGTTCACCAGCTCTAAAATCCGGCAAAAACAGTCCTATATCCGCACACAAAACACCAACTAACGTGACCCTGGGGAAGTGTAGGCCTTTAGCAATCATTTGCGTACCAACCAATATTTGGGCGTGTCCTGTTGAGAATGTATTCATTATTTCTGCGTGAGCATCTTTGTAAGAAGCAGCATCTCTATCCCATCGTAAAGTTTTTACTCCTGGAAATAATTCCTCTAACTCCTGCACTACCCTTTGTGTGCCTAATCCTAAATACCTTATCCTATGACTATTACACTCTTTACATATGGCAGGGTGTTTGATCGTATAATTACATATGTGGCAAACAGCCGCATTAGATTCAGCATGATAATTCATTGACATATGACATCTGTTACATCTCAACACATTGCCACAATCTCGACATTGTATCTGACCACCACTACCTCTTCTGTTTATATAAAGTATTATTTGCTCGCCTGAAGCGATTTTGTTGCCTATATTAGATTGAAGGACAGAACTGAAAATGCTTCTATTACCTTGTTTCAATTCATCTCTAAGATCTACTATTTCCACTTGAGGAAGAGTCAATTCTAACGTTTGATTTCCTACAACTCCCCTAGACACACGGTTTTGTAGTGTCAATAATTTGTATTGGCCGGAGATTGCCCTGCTTTTGGAAACCACATCAGGAGTAGCGCTGCCAAGTACTACGACACTTCCTGTCAGATCCCCAATCTTTATAGCTACCTCTCTTGCATCATATCTAGGGGCAGTGTCTTTCTGTTTATAAGTCCACTCATGTTCCTCATCTATTATTATTAAACCTAAATTTGGTTGTGGTGAAAATATTGAACCACGAGATCCGATTACAATTTTATACTTACCTTCCTTTATTCCCCACCATTGATCAAAACGTTCCCCCAAAGACAAACCACTATGCAATATGGCCACATCGTCAGGAAATCTACTAGCAAATCGTTCTATAGTCTGAGGTGTCAATGCTAATTCTGGAACCATCACTATAGCATGCTGACCCAAAGCAATAGCCCGATCTAACGCACGTAAATACACCTCCGTTTTCCCACTACCTGTAATACCTTGTAGCAAAAATACTTCAGGAGAGTTTGATGCAATCGCCTGACATATATTGTCTACTGCGATCTCTTGATCATGATTGAGAATAGGTGGAATATCAGAGTCAAAGATTTTCGACTCGAGTGGATCTCTCTCCTCTCGAATCTGAATGATATTGAGCAACCCTTTATTCCTTAAACCACTCACTGCAGATTGCCCAAAACCATGCCTACACTCGCTTAAACTTACAGGACCCCCTGCAAGGATAAGATGCCGTAACAATGATTCCTGTTTTGGGGATTTCTTATGAAAAACATTTGATATATTGGCATTCTCCGGAACTAAATTCGTGAGTTCTATAAAGGAAATGTACTTTGGACCTACAGAAGGCTTTAACCATTCCCATGTTTCATATATTAGGCCGTCTTGCGTCATTTGTGACAGAACTTTCTCTGACCACATTCCCAAAGATTTCACCAATGTGTCCCGAGGAATTTTCCCTCGTTTATTCAGAGTCTTGGTGATTCTTTGACGCTGTGTGTCACCTATTGTATCAATCCGCAGGGTTGGATCCGCAAGACGAACATACCTCTTACTTCTTATCATTGAACCTGGCGGCATCATCATAGCAGCTGAATCGAACAGGCCAGCCATATAGTAATGACTTAGCCAACGTGCTAGTTCCAGACCATCTGTAGATAATAATGGATCAGGGTATACCAACCTCGTCAAAGGCCTAACGGTGTCCAGTTCTACAAAATCCGACGTGTCGAAAATTATTCCTATCAACGAACGAGGGCCGAAAGGTACTTCAACTATATGACCTTGCCTCGCGGGGACGTCGTCAGGAATCGAATAGGTGAAAGTTCTGGTGTTGGATGCGGGAGAATCTACTGCTACCTCGGCATATCTACACATCTTTGGTCTTTAATAACAACCCAAAGATATGTGAGTATGAATCATTTTTATCTTCTAGATCGCCTTCTATCTTCCTTAATTCTAGCCGATTTGCCATATCTATCCCTGAGGTAATAAAGTCTTGCTCTGCGAACTCTACCATGCCGTACCAAATCAACCGATTCTACTGTTGGAGAGTAATATGCGAAAGTTCTCTCAACTCCTACACCATACGAAACTCGTCTAACAGTGAAAGTAGAACCAACACCGTTCCCTCTCGTACGAATAACATCACCTTGAAAAGCCTGAAGTCGCTCTCTCTCCCCTTCTTTTATCTTTATAGTGACCTTCACTGTGTCCCCAGGAGAGAAATCCTGTATTTTTTCGTTCTTTTCAACTACAGCTATAGAGTTTAAGTCCATCAGTTTATCCTTGTGTCATTTTGTCGTTCACCGGTACGTATTTTACGTCCAGTATTCTACAACTCATCCCAGTCAATAACAAGAGCCAAAATAAGTTCTCATTTGCGAGAAGGGTAAGCAGGCCATCAACTCCACGCAGTAGTTATAAACGTAGAATCAAAGGCTCCCGAAAACAAACCGTTTTATAACATACTGGGCGATTAGTTCTGCAAACTACGTAAGTAGTGAACCAACTGCCATTGTTCTTCATCGGTAAGAAGTTTGTCAAACATAGGCATTGCCGAAGGGGATTCGTATTTATTGCCACCTGAATAGTAGGCTATACGACCTCCCAGCCCTATAAAACCCTTCAATTCCTTATCTGACGCCATTGCGGTAGCCGGTCCAGTAATATCAGCTGGTGGCAAACCACCATGCTTTATCAAGTAATCTTTAGCCGCCCCATCACCCTTGCCAGTCATACCATGACAAAAAGAGCAATTAACTTGATATAGACCTGAGCCTGCAGAAACAGTCTCTTCCGTTTGAGTTAACGAAGAATCACTAGAGACATTAAATACCCCGTCCGTTCCACCCTCATGCAACATGAAAGGAACCGATCCTTCAGCCGGATAAAGACGTGGGGGTTCCTGGCTCTTATATGATTGGGCATAATGCATTTCACTGAATATTTCAATCTGATAGGTGCCTCTACCCCAAGGCATACAAGCGGACGAGATAAGTCCGACCAAAACCAACATCAATGCAAGTTTCATTTTTTGTCTTTTGAATAACAATGTTTTCATAGTTTATATAACTCTTCAGTTATCCTCTTAAAGCCCGCCCTCTTTCATGAACTACTTCAAGAGCACTTCCCCTTATCAATGCTCTCTCCATATCGTCCAATTTTTCTTCCTCTGTAGTAACAAGTAATCCGATATATCCTTCGTTTATGCGGGCGTCGTATGGGTCTAATCTCAATCTAGGTAATCTGGATTCGAAAATTATACCTATTATTGTAAAAAGCACAGCCCCCAAAAGGGTTCCTTCGTAACAGATGATCGTCATCGCAGGGAACGCTAAAATTGGTTTCCCTCCCGTTACCATCGGGTAAGCCACCTGTGTTCCTGCAGTCAATACTAAAGCCATCGTAAGGCCCATCAATGCACCGATAATCGGAAACACGTATATGTGGTGAACAGGATCCTTTTCACCAAATGCTCCTTCGGGATAAGGGCTGCCTGTCAGAACGTCAAAATCGTCCTGAGTGGCCCCTGCCTCCAGCAACACGTCGGTTGCATCAGCCGCAGAATCTGCGTTATCAAACAATCCCAATATACTTTTTCTGGCCAATTTCAACCTCCTCAGGTTACTCTTCCCGCATCACGGCAGGAACCATAACTTTTCCAATTTTAATTTCGTCGTGTAATATCATACCCTCTTTTGCATCGCCTATCGGTATTAAAGGCACCACTTTGGCGAACAGTAACACCAACATCGAGACCATCGCGAATGTAGCGGTTATAATTGTTACCTCCACAATACTTGGAGTGTATCCACCCCACGTGAAAACAAATGCCTGTTTTCTCATCAAGCCAGGAACTATAATGATAAATCTTTCAAACCACATACCTACATTGACCAAAATAGTCGTAAATGCCATCAGCCACAGGTTTCGTCTCACACTCGGAATCAACCACATAGGAACCGGTATCAAGTAAGAAGTTATTAGGAAAGTTAAGAAGTACCATTTCCAAGGAGCTTCAAACACCTGCAATTCCCTCAAAGCGACCTCGGGTCCCTCCAAGGCATAGAGGCCGAAGAAAAATTCCAAAGCAAAGAAGAACAACCAAGCCGTTGCAACTACGATAAGGAGCTTAGCCAGTGAATCCATGTGCTCTCTTCTGATGTAGTTTTCCCAATGAAACATCCATCTCAGTATTATCATGACGGTAACAACTGCCGAAACACCTGAGTGGACTGCTCCGATCACAAAATAGGGAGCGAACACAGTACTGTGCCAAGCTTCCACTGACATTGCAGTTCCAAAGTCCCAAGAAACTATACTATGAACGGAAACGAATATAGGCAAGATTATGGCGGATAGCAATATACCCGCTATGATCTGCAATTTCCACTGCCTAACACTTCCTCTCCAACCCAAAGATAAGATGGAGTATATGATATGGGGTACACCGGTTGTTCTATCTCGTAACACAGCGAAATCCGGTATTAAGGCTATGTATACAAATAAAATACTACTAGTAAGATAGGTAAATACAGCAGACGGATCCCACACTAATGCCGATCTAACATTCGGATATATGCCCCTAGCCCAGTCGTACGGAAAGACCCAATATGCAACTCGCCACGGCCTTCCAGCATGAATAAGTGGCATTGTCATAGCTGTCATAAGAGAGAAAACCGTCAGTACCTCCGCTGCCCTAGTAGCTGGTCTTCTCCACTCCGCCTGCACCAACCTAAGTATAGCTGACAACATAACTCCTGCGTGACTTATACCGATCCAAAACACGAAGTTAGTTATAAAGAAACCCCACATAACAGGCCTATTAAGGCCAGTTACTCCAAGGCCTCTATTAAACATGTAACCTGCAGCAGTAAAACCACACAGTACAACAAGTGCCAAGAACCCAACCAAAATCCAATACAATTTGGACGATTCAAATATAGAACTAGTTAAATCTGTGTTTACCTGACTATCAGAAATTCGGACTCGTTCCTGCATTATTTAACACTCCTGGCACATAGCATCCCATATTTTTCATACATTTTAATCATAATTATTCCGGTTTCGCCAATACTCGGATGTCCCGTTTCATGAATTTCCTGACCCTCTGCAACATCAATCCTTCTTTGATCTCCCATATGGAAATAATTGGGAATAGTCTTGTGCCTAGCATATAGGTTAACACAGCTCCAGATATGCCGCCTACTATAACCATAAAGTCAATCGGACCAGGCGATGTGAAATCTGGCAAATTTTCTAAGACATGCAAGGTATGATCTTCCACAGAAAACCCAGCCACGTAATATCTCACTTGATTGAAGAAGGTGCCAATCAGGATTACTGTTGCCGCCAATGTCGGACCCCAAATCGTCTTTCTAACAACATTAACTACAAGAATAAGGAACGGTATCACAAAGCACATGGTAAAGGCCAAGAGAAACACCGTACTATAGGTTTCAAACATAATGTACTTCAATACCCCAATTTCCGCTGGCATTCTCCCATACCAATACGTGAAAAACGATGACCACCAGAAGTAAAACCAGAGCAAACAGGTGGCCAATAATATCTTACTCAAAGCCCAAAATTGTTCCAATTCTAGATATTTGCCAAGACTACTAGTAGACCTCAAAATAAACATTGTCACAATTATCAAAGCAATCGAAGCCTGTATGCCATTTATAGCGTGGAAGGCAGGAAATATTGCGTCTTTCCAACCCGGAATCAAGGCCATGGCAAAATCTACACTTATAAGCATGTGAACAATTATTAGCATGAGGAAATAAAATCCACCCAGAAGACCTAATACTATTTTCTGCAACTGCCAATGTTTTGGAGTTCCAAACCAATGTGGTATAAGGGGATGATAAGAAACATCTTCGTCAGATTTGCCGGAAACTTCCTTATCAGTAACTAAGTCTGGGAGAGAAGCGAAATATAGTATTGCCAACCCACAGATAACTAGACTTCCTAGCGCCATTGTGTCCCAGATATGGGGGGTGTTACCAGGCCATTCAAACCATAAACTTCTTCGACCTTCGATTGAAGGCAATACCCAAAGTAGAGGGACTAACATGGCGAAACTATAAACACCCACAATCGCGAACATCTCTGAAATTCTTGCTAACGGGCGTCGCCAGTGGGATTTAGCCATTCGCAAAGCCACAGACACCAAAACCGCTGTCTGAGACAAACTAAACACATAGGCAAATGTAGCAGCATAATAACCCCAGTTTGACTTGTTATCGAAACCATCCGAAACAAGCATAAACAGTCCAACTAATCCTACAACAAACAGTCCTCCGAGTATCATGGCAACTGTCCAAAATTGATTACCCGGAGAGTGATGTCTCTCTAGGACGTCATTAGTTATCTCCTGGGCGGTCATATCAAGATATGACGGTGCTACTACGTGGTGGGATTCATGCATGAGCATCCACCTTATGTTCTGCATTAATATCTACTTTCTTTAAGTAAATCACGTTTGGCTGCGTTCCTAAGTCATCCAATAACTTATATCCTCTACCACCGTCCACAAAATGTTTTTCTTTCAAACTAGATATTTTACTAGATGGATCATTCCAGTCACCGAAAATTAATGTATCAGTAGGACACGCTTGAACACATGCTGGTAAAAAGTTACCTTCTTTCAGGTTTTCGTCGGTAATTCTTTCGCCGCGCTGTCCTTCTATTACCCTTTCAGCTTTGCGCAATCTCTGGATATTGAAGGTACACTTTTCCATTATGCCCCTGCTCCTAACCGTAACGTCCGGGTTTAACTGATTCTTCAGAGATTCAGGCCATACCGGCTCCCAGAAATTGAAAAATCTCACTTGATAGGAACAGTTGTTGGCGCAATATCGGGTACCAACACACCTGTTATACACCTGTACATTCATGCCCTGATTATTGTGATAAGTGGCATACACAGGACAAACTGGTTCACAAGGAGCATTTTCACAATGTTGACACAGAATAGGTATAAATCTCGCTTTTATATTTGGAAACTCACCTTCCCAGTATCTCTCTACTCTTATCCACTCAATAGCCCTGCGTTGCCTGAACCTATCTTCTGTATTGAGTGGGATATTATTTTCCGCCTGGCAGGCGACAACACAGGCTTGACAACCTGTACAGCGATCTATATCTATTACCATTCCCCACTTATGATTTATTGTCTCTGTAGCCATTAAAAACTCCTACTTAATGATGCGCTTCATGGTCGTGCGATTCAGGAGGAGCGATCTTTATAATCCTCTGTTCATCCACTTCAAACGCAGGAACATTTCCTTCGAATTTAGATATATCAATATGTCTACCAGTTTTTGATATTGATACTTTATTAGCTGCCCAAGCCAGACTACCACTCCCTTTGTCTTCAACTTCAGACAACAAGGAGATAGTATTCACTCCTACATTTTCAGCATATCTGCCAAATGAAACATGTCCTTGACCTATAGGCATTGATATAACCCATGGCGGCACACCCGGATGGATGTAAGCCGGGGCCTCTAAACTTCCAGCAGGTGATTCCACTGTAAGTATATCTCCTTGTTTTATGTCAAGTTCCTCTGCTTTTTTGCTGTTTATTTCTAC
>Ga0310344_10001665_pt1 | contig 16875 bp, 14 predicted proteins | sample HC15DNA20200_MG_FD_203801 | JGI IMG/M metagenome (GOLD analysis project Ga0310344, IMG submission 203801) | Marine microbial communities from station ALOHA, North Pacific Subtropical Gyre - HC15-DNA-20-200_MG | ecosystem: Environmental > Aquatic > Marine > Oceanic | place: Pacific Ocean: North... | reverse complement strand
CGTGATCAGCGTGCTCGTCATGATCGGCATGCTTGCCGTGATCAGCGTGCTCGTCATGATCGGCATGCTTGCCGTGATCAGAGTCACCGAAGAATATTATCTCTGGTTCGAAGTCATCATATATGCAGTGTTCTGCGTTATTAAGGGTAATACGAATAGAGTCTTTATCAAGATCCTCAACACCCTCTAAATTTAAGCTGATTTCACCTGAAGAATACATACCCATCAACACTTTATCTACATACAAATGCCAATGGTCACCAGTGGGGGATAAATCTATATTATCGGTGTGAACCTTTATATCTGTATTGTATCCAGATCTAACTGAATGCTCGAACTCAACCGTCATACCCAGTGCAGGTTTAATATCTCCAGCACTCACCTTACAGTCTTCATGGTCGTGCACTGCAGCATGATTGTGTCCTTGGTCCGCATTATGGAAGGCTATGTTAAATTTCCCAGTGGCATAGGCCTCCATCTCAAAGGAACTCCCAATGCCCGGTTCAACTGGATGCTCTAAATTATAACCATGAATATGAATCGATCCAGGTCTATCACTTGTTATATTCATAACCAATAAGTCACTATGACTTACTACTACATCTCTAGGGTTCATGTTTTCCCCATCTATAAATACGTCTATAGATACCGATTCTGTTGTTCCAGAACTAGAACATGCAAGAAGACTAAGTACTATCAATGCATACAAAAAAAGGTGAGTCAAATTAATACGGCTATATTGCAATTGAATGCCCTGTCTAAATATCTTATATTCCATAATATCTCCTTCTAAGGTACCAGCTTATGGTAGCTATTATAGGAACAACAGAGATTATAAAAAATATTACAGACATGTCAACTGTAATAGCCTTAAATTCTAATATGAAGTCTATTGTTTCTGCTTTATCAGCTTTTGTGATAGATACCTGAAAGCTCCACATTCCTTCTTCAGGAATATTTAATGTAGATTCATATGCATTGGGATCAAGCAAAGTTGCATAGGCTGGTACAGGGCCAACAACAGCAATCAAGCTAGAGGGTTCCATTGGATAAGCCATTACTTTTACTGTTAAATCCGACATAGGATCAGAGCTTAAGATATCAGTCACAATTAGATTAAGATGGAAATTACCGACACGAGGAGTAGCAGGAAATATTCTTACTTCTACTGAATATGGATCTTCATCCAATTCTAGTATAGGAACTGTGCGACCATTTGCTTCTGCAACTAGAATAAAGTTGCTCGAATATATTGTGAGAGACACTAACATAAAAGTGCAAATTACAATTTTGAGATAAAGATTCAATTCATACACCTTCACTAACCTTACCGTATATGCTTAAGCCTTAGGGAATTTGTTACCACACTTATAGAACTAGCTGCCATAGCCATTGCTGCCAATAATGGATTTAAGAATCCATAGTCACCAATAAGTGGCTGCAAGACACTAGGCACTCCAGTATTGATAAATATTGGGTACATAATCCCAGCTGCAAGTGGTATTAAAGATATATTGTAGAAAAATGCCCAAAACAAATTCTGCTTTATAGTCTTCAACGTTTGTCTACTGATCTGAATGGAGTCTAGAACAGGCGCCAAACTGCCTCCGGTTAATGTAATATCCGAAGATTCAATAGCAACATCCGTGCCAGTCCCGATAGCAATACCAACGTCTGCCTGAGTCAGGGCTGGTGAGTCATTAATGCCATCTCCTACCATAGCAACTATGCTTCCTTGTTCTTGTAATTCTTTGATTTTTCGCAGCTTATCTTCAGGCAACAATCCATGTTCAAAACTATGGATTCCCAATCGTTGGCTTACATATGAAGCAACATTGGCATTATCTCCAGTAAACATCACAACGGAACAGCCTATATTTCTCAAGGATTTTATTACCGCCTCAGCATCAATCTTTATGCTATCAGATATCCCTATTATTCCTATGATCTCTTTATCTACGCATACGAAACTTGTGGTCTTACCCGCAGATGAAAGATCAAAAGCTAGATCTCGTGCAATACTATCTATACTATGTTGGGCCACAAAAGATTCATTACCAACCATTACATTCAGACTATCCACCACGCCCTGAACACCTCCTCCGGGTATAGCTTGGAAACCTACTGGAGTCCCTATTTCTATACCAGACTGAATACTCGCCTCTATAATTGCTTTGGCCAGCGGATGTTCGGAATATATTTCGACACTAGCAGCTAGCTGTAGCACTTTAGATTCATATGCCGGATTGAGACATACAACGTCTGTTACTATAGGAGCTCCATTAGTTAATGTTCCGGTCTTATCGAAAACTACTACATCCAATGACTGCATCCTCTGCATTACGTCAGCATTGCGAATCAATACTCCTTTGGCAGCTGCCTTACCAATCCCAACTATTATTGCAGTCGGTGTTGCTAAACCCAAAGCACATGGACAGGCTATTACTAATACAGCAACCATGTTCAAAATCGCATAATTGTACTTAGGTGAGGGGCCCCATGTCATCCATATTATTAGAGTTCCCATAGCAACAATAATAACTATAGGAACGAAATAACTAGAAATCTTGTCCACAGTTTGTTGAATTGGAACCTTAGAACCCTGTGCCTCCTGTACAAGTTTTATTATCTGCGAAAGCACAGTATCCCTACCAACTTTCTTAGCCTCAAACCGCAAAATGCCAGTACCATTGAGTGTAGCCGCAAAAACATTACTGCCAATTTGTTTATCAACTGGCATGCTCTCTCCTGTTAACATACTCTCATCAACATCTGAACTACCCTCTAATACAATCCCGTCGACTGGTATCTTCTCCCCAGGCCTAACCAATATAATATCGCCTTCAACCACATCGATAACCGGTATCTCCATATCGACTTGACCCCGACTAACCCTAGCTGTCTTTGGCTCCAATCCCATTAGCTCTCTTATAGACTGAGATGTATTAACTCTGGCTCGCAATTCCATATACCTACCAAGCAATACAAGCAGTATGATTATTGCGGAAGTGTGAAAATATAACTTAGTCTCAATACCAGGTGCAATCAGATAGTCCGGAGCAAATGTTACAAAAAGGCTATACATATAAGCTATAGTTGTACCTAATGCTATTAGTGTATTCATATTAGTCGTCCCGTGGATAGCAGCAATTAATGCACCTGAGTAGAATTGGCGACCACACCAAAACTGCACTGGAGTAGCCAAGGAACAAAGAACATACCAATTGCCCAAAATGTCTGGCACAAAATTAAGTAGATCCTTCATACTTCCAAGTAGTATGAAAATTGATAGCAGCGCAGTAATTTGTAATCGCCTTTTTAGTGAAGCCAACTCTCTGCCTTTACCTATACGCTCCCCGTATTCGTCTCCTAATGGAATGACATTGGACACAACATATCCAAGGTTTTCTATATCCTTCCTAATTTCCACATGCCCAATTAGATTGGAAAGGAATTTTATAAGAAATGTGCTAGGATTTTCTTCTGCTTCTACTGAAATTACCCCATCTAATGCAGATAACCCATGCTCCAATTTAGAAATATCTACCTGTTCATCCTGTGCATATATTGAAATCCTTACAGTATCAAGCGGAACCTTATAACCAGAATTTCTGACAGCCGATATGATCACGGGATAATTTGTATAGTCATTGTCAACCTCTACCTTTGCTGTCTCATTCGCAAGGTTTACAGATACGCTATGGATATTATCAAGAGATCGTATTGCTCCTTCAACATGTACGACACACGCTGCACAATACATTCCATCTACATCCAGTATCACATTCTTAGTGCTCAATTATTATTTCCATCGTGAATTTGCTACACAACCTAATTATAAGCTACTTCTATGACCTCTATAGCTTCTAGGGCTGCTTCAACTATATCGTCAACAGATAGTTTGCTCTCGAGATAAACCATCTCCTCTGGTGTACTACGGGTTGCGGGATGCTTGGGAACAAAAAGGCTGCAACAGTCTTCATCTGGGATTATGGAAATATCAAATGTATTGATACGCCTAGACTCTTCAATTATCTCTTGCTTATCCATACCAATAAGGGGGCTCAGCACTGGGATATCTATAGCTTCTCTTACAGTTACCATGTTTTCCAAGGTTTGAGAGCCAACTTGCCCAAGACTCTCTCCGGTCACAAGAGCTCTTGCGTTTAATTTAATTGCTAGTCCTTCAGCTATTCGTGCCATAAACCGCCTATACATTACAACCCTATACACAGGTGGTACCGCCAACAATATCGCTTTCTGTGCTTCTCCAAAAGGAACCAAATAAAGGGTGGATCCATACTGATACAAATTGAGTATGGAAGCTAATTCACGGGCTTTTTCCCTAGAAGTCCCCTCAACCAAAGGGAAACTATGAAAATGTATGAAAGAAACTCTGCATCCTCGTTTCATCATACGCCATGCAGCGACTGGGGAATCTATTCCACCAGACAACAGAGCCAATACATTTCCCCCAGTACCAACAGGCAACCCTCCGAGACCACTCTCTTCCTGGTAATATACAAGTGCTTCCCCGTGTTGTAATTCAACATGTATATTAAGATCAGGGTTTGCCAAACTAACTTCTGCTCCAGATAATTCTTCTACAAATTTACCAAGTTCATTGTTGATCTGAACAGAAGTTAGTGGAAAGTTCTTATTGCCTCTACGAGCACTAATCCGAAAAGTCTTGAACTCCAACCTTGGAATCTCATTGGCCAGAAAACCCCTAATCAAGTCCATATCAGGTCGTATCTTATAACAGCGATAGAATTTAACTATTCCAAATATATCTTTTAGCTTATCCTTTATCTCATACCAATCAGATTCATCCTCAAAAGCAACTTCAACACCCATGTGAAGCTTTCTTATTCTTTCAACATTTAGCCCTTTCAGAGAGGTTCTGATATTGGAAATCAGTCTATTAAAGAAAAATGATCTATTGCCGCCCTTAAGAGCTATTTCATGCACACGCACGATCACGGATTTCTGAGCATAGTTCATAACTATATTTTATATCCAATCATATGCTGTAGAACTAACGTGAATACAATCTTATAAGTATGGATATCATTTTGGATTTTCTTGAGAAGACCTATTATTCTACTGGGAAATCTATCTTATACGATCTAAGCAACTCCGTAATCTGTTTAGCAGTTTCCGGATCAGGGTCTGTGAGTGGAAGCCTAGGGGATCCAATATCAAAGCCTATGTGTTGCAATCCATACCTAACCGGCATAGGATTTGATATCGTAAACAAGCCCTTAAACATCTCAAGCAACCGTATGTGTTCGGAGGCAGCATCTGTTGTTTTGCCATCAAGAATCAACTTGATCATATCTTTAATCTGGACACCAATCAAATGAGATGCTACGCTTATAACTCCGTATCCGCCCAGACACATAATGCCAAAAGTGTCGTTGTCATTGCCACTCCATACGTTAAAACCATTAGACGCTCCAGAGATTATCCTGGTTATCTGATCAAAATCTCCACTAGCTTCTTTCACACCAATGATATTATCTATCGCAGATAGTGAGACAACTGTCTCATGGGAGAGGTTCGTGACCGTCCTGCTGGGAACGTTATAGAGAATGCATGGCAAACTGGTACTTTCAGCTATAGCCCTAAAATGTTTATACAAACCATCCTGCGTGGGTTTATTGTAATATGGGACAACTAGTAAAGCAGCGTCCACTCCTTGCTTTTCAGCTTCCTGAGTTAGCTCTATACTCTCTGCAGTACTATAGTTACCAGTACCAGCTACAATAGAACCGTCGTTACCAAGCTCATCTTTTAACTCACTGAACAATCTTAGTTTTTCATCAGTTGAAAGGTTTGGAGATTCTCCAGTTGTGCCTGACACTACTAATCCATCACTACCAGAATCCAGAAGGGATCTGGCCAAGCGGCGGGCCTGAGAATAGCTTACCTCTCCGTCATCATCAAACGGAGTCACCATTGCAGTAATCAACCTGCCCACTGCTACCATATCCGACCTCCTATCTAATGCTACTTTATTATTCAGCCAGCAATAACTTCAGCTATTTGAATAGTATTCAGCGCTGCACCTTTTCTCAAGTTATCTGCGACTACCCATAATACAAGACCATTCGGATGGCTTATATCTTCTCTTATTCTACCAACGAAAACGTCATCTGTTCCAGAGCTGTTTATAGGTAGAGGGTACAAATCAATCTCAGGATCATCCTGTACAACAATACCTGGAGATGACGAAAGTATATCCCGTGCTCTAATGGGATTCATTGGTTCTGTAAGTTCCACGTTAACAGATTCGCCATGTGAATTATAAACAGGTACTCTTACACATGTAGCAGACACGGGTAGGTTCGGTTCATGAAGTATCTTTCTAGTCTCATAAACCATCTTCCACTCCTCAGTGGTATACTGACCTTCGGCAAAACTCTCAACAAATGGTAAAGCATTAAATGCGATCTGATGAGGATATATTTTAGTTTTTATCTCATCCGCCTTGCCATTTACTGTTTGCTCAATCTGTCGATCTAGTTCTGATATGGCTTCAGCACCAGTCCCTGAGACTGCCTGATAAGTTGAGACAATAATCCTTTTTATTGGATTAACCAGATGTATGGGATTAAGGGCCACAACCATCTGGATAGTCGAACAGTTTGGGTTCGCTATTATACCTTTGTGTTGCTGAATATCTTCGGGATTAACTTCTGGCACCACTAGTGGCACATTAGGATCCATACGAAAGGCAGAACTGTTATCTATTACAACTGCTCCGGCCTTAGCAGCAAGTGGGGAGTAATACTTAGATATATCACCACCAGCTGAGAATAATGCTATATCTATCCCTGCAAAAGAACTTTCCGTAGTCTCACGAACCTCTAATGAATCCCCTCTGAAAGTCAATTTTTTACCGGCAGACCTATCAGAGGCAAGCAAACTGAGTTCATCTACAGGAAAGTTTCTTTCCTCGAGTATATTCAAGAACTGTGCACCAACCAAACCGGTAGCACCCACTATAGCTACTTTGTAACCCATCCAAATCCCCCAATCAATATTGTATATTCAGAAAATTAATAGACTAGATTATCACAAAACGATCATTATATCTCTATAAACCCATTACCTTTTCAAGACCTACGAGTACACCTTTTATTTTAGATACTTCTCTAATAGCCAAAATAACACCAGGCATAAAGGAGTCTCTACCTACAGTGTCATGTTTAAGGCTCAAAGTCTGACCTTGAGCTCCCAGTATTATCTCGTGATGTGCAATTCGACCTGGCATACGTACACTGTGTATGGAAATCCCTGAGATATCGCCACCTCTCGTGCCATCAACCGTCTCTTTAGAAGGAATAGGTTTCGTGAATGAAGATGTCCTAGCTTCTTTCAAGCTATTAGCCAAGGCTATAGCAGTCCCTGAGGGGGAGTCTATCTTAGCTTCATGATGCATTTCTATTATATCGGCATAATCAAAGTACTTACCAAGGCCTTTCGATATATGCATAAGTAATACTGCGCCCAGGGCAAAATTTGGAGCTACAAGAATGCCGGTTCCATTAGCTATACTCTGAGTGTTAAGCTTGTCTAGATAGCTGTCTGTCAAACCTGTTGTACCTATCACCAAATGTACCCCCATTGACGTGACCTTAACACAAGCGGGTATAGACGCATCCGCATTAGTAAAATCAACCACCACATCTGGAGTTGTTTCGGATATAATTTTCTCAATATCGGCAGACACTGGTATCTCACCCTGCCCATCAGGAAGAGATATAACACCGTTCGATGTGTTAATATCAACACCACCGACAACCTGCATACCAGATTCTCTAGACACTGCCTCTAGCACCGTGGATCCCATCTTGCCGACGATTCCGTGGATAACTACTCTCAAATCCGCCATATTGACCACCTCATTGTTTTATAAACAATCTGCGATAAGTATATTACTTATACAGAACTCAAGAGTGTTAACCCCTGCCTCGCCCAGGAAATCTGCCCCGTCTGTTGGAACCACTTGAGCCGCCTGATCTTCTATCGAACCTAGATCTATTCCCACTATCACCACTAGGGGGGCTAGGGCTTTCATTAGAACCTGCTTCCCCATCAGTACGCAAAAGTGCCTTCCTAGAAGCATTCAATCTGCCCATAGGGTCTTTTTCGGTTACCAGTACGGTGACTTCTTCGCCGACTTCTAGAACGTCTTCTACAGATTGAACACGTTCCTCTGACAACTCGCTTATATGCACCAATGCATCTTTACCTGGCAAGACTTCAACGAAGGCTCCAAAAGTCATTATCCTAGTGACTTTACCGGTGTATATGCCACCTATTTCCACTTCTCTAGTAAGATCTTCAATCCTAGCTATAGCCTTATTAGCGGCGTCCGCATCAGTAGATCCCACAATAACTGTTCCATCATTCTCTACATCTATGGAAGCTTTCGTATCTTCAATGATGGACCTTATTGTCTTACCTCCAGGACCAATAACGGTCCCAATCTTGTCAACAGGAATCGTCAATCTTATCATTCGTGGAGCATGAGGGCTTAAGTCAGCTCTAGGCCCATCAAGAGTATTTTGAATCTTTTCTAGCACCACGAAACGAGCTTGCTTAGCTTGATTTAATGCCTCTTCCATAACTTTCGGTGTTATACCTTTAATCTTGATATCCATTTGCAAAGCGTTTACCCCGTTAGCAGTTCCTGCTACCTTGAAATCCATATCTCCCAAGAAATCTTCAACTCCTTGTATATCAGTCAAAATAGCATATTTACCATCTTCATCCATTACTAAGCCCATTGCTACACCTGCAACAGGAGCCTTTATAGGAACGCCGGCGTCCATCAGTGCAAGGGTACTTCCGCATACACTGCCCATGGAAGTACTTCCATTGGATCCAAATGCCTCAGAAACTAGTCGTATCGTATACGGGAATTCTTCAGCGTCTGGTATCACTGGAGCAATTGCTCTTTCTGCCAAAGCTCCATGTCCTATTTCTCTCCTTCCTGGGTTACCAACTCTCCTTACTTCTCCTACTGAATAGGGAGGAAAATTGTAGTGATGCATGAATCTCTTGCTCTCAGCTGGGCTAATTGTGTCAAGTTTTTGCTGATCTGCCATTGATCCAAGAGTTAGGACAGTCATTATCTGTGTTTGCCCCCTATTAAAGAGGCCACTACCATGTACTCTAGGAATAAGCGATGTATCGCAAGTTATGGATCTAATTTCCGTGAGCCCTCTGCCATCAGTTCGCTCACCTTTATCCAATATCCGACTGCGGACTTCCTTTTTCACCAGAGATTCAAAAATACTAGATATTTCCTCAGAGTCATATTCTTCAGCAAAGTTGACCCTGACCTCATCCTTCAAGTTATCCAGATCACCATCTCTTTCACCTTTTTCAGTTCCGGTGAAAACGGTGTCTGATATTCTACCCCCCAGATATGCTTTCATACTATCCATTAAGTCTGTGTTTATAGCTCCCTGTCCAGCAATATCCATTTTTTCTTTAGCGGCTATTTGAATGATTTCTTTTTGCAGGCTAATAATTTCTCGATTATTTTCTTGTCCAACACGTACAGCATCTAAGATTATTTCTTCACTGATCTCATCTGAACCAGATTCAACCATTACAACAGACTCCTCTGTACCAGCAACTACTAAATCTAATTTGCTTTCTTTAAGATCTTCAAATGTTGGGTTAACAACAATGCTATCCCCTATGTAGCCAATACGGGTTGCTGACACCGGCCCATCAAATGGAATATTTGAAAGTCCTAATGCACAGGAAGAACCTATTATGGATAGCAAATCAGGGTCGTTCTCCTGATCAGCAGACAAGACCGTTACTATAACTTGAATTTCGTTGTGGAAATTCTTCGGAAATAGCGGCCTCAAACATCTATCTGTTAGCCTAGCCGTAAGTGTAGCTTCTTGAGATGGCCTACCCTCTCTTCTAAAGAAGCTCCCTGGTATTTTGCCTGCGGCGTAGGATCTTTCTTCATAGTCTACTGTAAGTGGAAGGAAATCAACGCCCTCCCTAGGTGTACCTGCTGCAGTAGCAGCAACTAATATGGTAGTTTCTCCGTACGTAAGTAGTACTGATCCGCCAGCCTGATTGGCTAGTCTTCCAGTTTCTATACTAAGCTTTCTACCAGCTATCTCCTTAATCACGCTATGTGCCATTGGGTTAAAAGTATCCTCTCATGTGGAATTAAGAATATAGGTAGACGAACAATTTAGGCAGACACAATGAAAGAGCACCCAGATATGGGTGCTACCTTCGAATCAGAAGCTTTGTAGTTATCTCTAGGTATCTGGCTGGATCTTCTCGCCTCAGGTATCTAAGAAGCCTACGCCTTTGCCCAACGATTTTCATAAGTCCTCGAAGGCAGTGGTAGTCTTTTCTGTGTACTCTGAGATGATCCCTAAGGTGATTGAGTCGCTCAGTTAACAGAGCTATCTGGACTCCTGTCGAGCCAGTATCACCTTCGTTAAGCTTGTATTCCTCTATTAGGGCTTGCTTCCTATCAGTCCCCGGCATTTAGTCTTGACCTTTCTTTCTCTCTATTGCTGAATTATATCATAGGCAGAATATGGCGTAAATAACGCATAGACCACACGAAGTGAGCTAAGTTTTATAAGGTGATTGACCACCAAACTCTGCCTGGATATTAATTATGGTTAATTAAAGAGCGCTTCTCTGAGCTGAAAAACACTCGCTGCAGTAAACTGGCTTTCCAAGTCTAGGTTGAAATGGAACCTCTGCATCGTTGCCGCAAGAGTCACAAGTAACTGTGAACATCTGGCGAGGCTCGCCATCATTACCACCCCTTGATCTGCGACGTGCTGCTCTGCAATCAGGGCAACGTCCTGGTTCATTTAATAAACCACGCTTCTGGTAGAATTCCTGTTCGCCTTCTGTGAACAGAAACTCATTACTACACTCTCTACATACTAAAGTCTTATCACTCACTCGGATTACCTCCTCAGGTATTTACAGGGCCCCTACAACCAGACACTAACCCCCAGAATAACCCCACCTTAGGGAAGTTCCGAGTAATACGCCTACTTTCCAGACCCAAAACTGTTTGTGCGGCAGAGTTTAACATCGACATTTTGTAGTGTCAATACAACGGCTACAAATGTATGTCTGAGCTTGACCAGATGTCATTAGGAATTAATGCTGATATCCGAACCTCAGGATGCAAATACTTTCTGTGCAGCTGAAAGACTCGATCCAACATCGAATTTATAATTCTCCCGAGCCAGCAAAGACTCCAGAGCCTGTAATAAATTTAAAACATGGCTACTCTTAGATGATTCCCCCATTAATCCAATCCTCCATACCTTCCCAGCCAAAGACCCAAGTCCTCCACCAATCTCTATACCATATTCATTCAGAAGTGCTCTCCTAACTTTAGCTTCATCCAACCCTTCGGGAATCAAAGCAGCAGTTAATTGAGGTGCCTGAAATTCTTCCTCAGCCAATACTCCCATTCCTAATTCTCTCAGTCCAGCCTTGAGAGCTTGTGCGTTTAAAGAATGCCGTGCAAATCGATCCTCTAGACCTTCTTCAACAAGCATTAATAAAGCCTCTCTCAATCCATATATCATAGACATAGAGGCAGTGTGATGATACACATGATCAGTAAGCCAATATTTCTCTAGAAGCTGTAAGTCCAAATAGAAACTCTGAACCTTATTCTGACGACTTCGCATTGCTTCTACGGCATTAGGGCTTAATGTTATTGGTGACATGCCAGGAGGTGAACCCACACATTTCTGGGTTGCACTATAGCATATGTCTATACCCCAATCATCTATCCTAACATCTACACCGCCAAGTGAAGTGACTGCATCGGCCAAGAAAAGTGCGCCCTTAGCATGTGCTAATTCAGCTAAAGGCTGCATAGGCTGAACTACTCCCGTAGATGTTTCAACGTGAACAGCAGCAACCAGCTTTACTTTGTCTAAATTCTCCAAAGCCTGTTTTACCAGACCAATATCTATTGGAGACCCCCAGTCTGCATCAACAGTTACAACGTTAGCTCCACACCTACCAGCTATATCAGCTATCCTTAGACCAAATACACCGTTTATTGCTACAACTACTGTATCTCCTGGCTCTAGTATATTGATTAATGAAGCCTCCATACCAGACGTGCCTGTGCCAGATAGGGCCAAAGTGAAGTCATTCTTCGTCCTAAAAGCTGTCCTAAGTAACTCAACTACGTCACCCATAACCCCCAAAAATGTTGGATCCAAATATCCCATCAAAGGCATTGTCATAGCCCTGATCACTCGAGGATTTACATTGCTAGGACCGGGTCCTAAAAGTAAACGATCCTTTGGTTCAGTTATTTCTTGCATCTTAATCTCCACTAATATTATTAAAACCAGATGTAAACATATCTAACCGAGTCAAACACAAACGCAGGAATCACACTAATACTACATCGATATTTTATATATATTCAATCACTAATTTAAATCTAGTACATAGAAAACTCAGGTTTATCGCTATCAAGTGCAATTTTCCTGAGATCAATTATCTCATCCCTGATCAATGCCGCTTTCTCAAATTCAAGGTTCCTGGATGCTACTTTCATTTGCGATTCCAAATCCTTTATTATCCTAACTATCTCGTCTTTGGGAATGCCACTTTTCCCATCATTATTCACGACATGCACGTCTTTAGATGCCTTTAATCTATCGTTTATATCCCTTATAGCCTTGCGAATACCTTGAGGTGTAACGCCGTGATCTTGATTATGCCTCTCTTGTATAACCCTTCTTCTAGACGTTTCTTCTATAGCCTTATTCATAGATCTAGTAACCTTATCAGCATACATTATTACATGACCATCTATGTGCCTAGCTGCCCTACCCATAGTTTGTACTAATGCAGATTCAGATCTGAGATATCCTTCTTTATCGGCATCCAAGATTGCAACTAAACTAACCTCAGGTAAATCTAAACCCTCTCTAAGCAAATTGATCCCAACTACAACATCGTATATTCCTAAGCGTAGATCCCTAAGTATTTCAATTCTCTCAAGAGTATCTATTTCAGAATGCAAATAATGTGTCTTTACACCTACCTCTTTAAGATAATCGGCTAGCTCCTCAGACATTTTTTTGGTTAATGTTGTAACCAAACAACGTTCCCCTTTTGATATTCTTATACGAATTTGATGAAGCAAGTCATCTACTTGACCGTCTGTAGGTTTAATCTCAACGGTAGGATCAAGCAAACCAGTAGGTCGAATAATTTGCTCTACAAATTTCTGACTATTCTCATATTCATATTTTCCGGGAGTAGCTGATACGTAAACTACTTGCTTAACATGTTCTTCAAATTCTTGGAAATGCAATGGCCTATTATCTATAGCGGAAGGTAGCCTAAATCCATGTTCTACAAGTGTCTTTTTCCTAGATAGATCTCCGTGATACATGCCATTTAACTGAGGAACCGTCATATGACTCTCATCTATGAAGAAAATAGAATCTTCAGGAAAATAATCTAAGAGGCACCACGGAGTACTGCCAGCCGACCGCCTACCTAAATGCCTAGAGTAATTCTCCACTCCACTGCAATATCCAGCTTCCCTAAGCATTTCAATATCATAAAGCGTTCTACTTTCAAGTCTCTGAGCTTCCAGCAATTTCCCTTCTCTTTTGAACCAATCAAGTCGTTCCTCTAGTTCTAACTGTATGTCATTTATAGCCAATTGCAGCTTCTCTTTAGATGTTACGAAATGTTTGGCAGGATATATTTCGGTATCAATTCTTTCCTTCAGTATCTCTCCGGTGATCGGATCTACTTCAACAATTCTCTCAACATTATCCCCCCAGAACTCGAACCTTAGGGCGATTTCTTCATATGCAGGAAGTATCTCCAGTGAGTCACCCCTTACTCTGAATTTACCTCTGGCAAGATCCATATTAGTACGTTCATATTGTTGCCCAACTAAATCTCTAATAAGCTTAGATCGTTTATATTCCTTGGATCTCTCAATACTGACAACGAAGTTTTGATATTCCTCAGGCGAACCCAAACCGTAGATACACGAAACAGATGCAACTATCAAAACGTCTCTTCTAGTCCTCAGTGACCTAGTAGCCGAATGTCTCAATTTGTCAATTTCATCATTGATCTCGGCATCTTTCTCTATATATGTATCAGTCCTAGGAATATACGCCTCAGGTTGATAATAGTCGTAATAAGAAACGAAATATTCTACGGCATTATCTGGAAAGAATTCCTTAAATTCGCTCGTCAGTTGAGCGGCAAGTGTCTTATTGTGAGCGATTACTAAAGTCGGCCGTTGTAAGTTCGCAATCACATTTGCCATTGTGAATGTCTTTCCACTACCAGTAACCCCAACCAATGTCTGCTTCTGGTATCCAGATTCTAAACCTTCAACTATTTGGTTGATAGCTGAAGGCTGATCTCCAGTAAGTTTGTAATCTGACGAAATATTAAAACTGCTCATGTTAATAGATACAACCGATATATTGTAATTAAAATTCTATCGTTCAAGTATGCCTGCTATATGATTCCAAAGGCTCTACTATCCAAATCATCTCTTCACTTGTCTCATCAAAATATGTCCAGTCGAAGTCACCGTATAAATCACATATCTTAAACCCAGTCAACTCCAACAAGTATTGAATCTCAAATCTATGCGAATATCTAACCTGAAAATCCATATACCTACGCCAATTCACAAACCCAGATGCATCGACGTTTTCTATAACGCTTCGCTCATTGTTTATCTGGTTAAAATTATCAAACCTATTTTGGTGCCAGATTACTAATTTACTATTTCCTTCACTATCATATATGTCTCCATAATGGAATAATGTGTCCTCACTATCATTAAGCAAATCTACATCAGGAAAAAATATATCAAATATCAATTTACCGCCTGGGAGCAAGTGCTCCCTTATCCTAGCTAGACAATTCCTCTGATCGGCTATAGTCAAAAGAGACATAAACCCTCTAAATGGAATTATTACGAGGGCGAACTTGACGTCTATCGCAAAATCAGTCATATCTGACCGAATCCAATGAAAGTTATTCAACGTTCTGCCGAGTCTGGCTGTTTTCGATCTGGCCATCTCAATCATGGCCTCAGAGCTATCTATGCCATATATATCTAGACCACTATCTCCGATTGGTATACTAATCCTACCAGTACCACAGCCTAATTCCAGCACTGGCCCACCAGAATTCTTAGCTTCTTGTAAGTAGAATGCTATATCATCTGTCTTCCATAAATATACGGCGTCATATATATCAGCCCAGTCATCGAAAGTATTCAATTCATACTCCTATTAGTTAAGTGAACAAAGCATACAATAAACTTTTAGGAGAGCTCCCCTCGGAAATCACCACTCAGTGATGATTGACTTTATCTCGATTCGTACTCTAGGAATACTTCCGATGGAAAATCAGCATTTGTATAGACTTTCTGAACATCGTCCAAGTCCTCTAGTTGATCCAATAATCTAAGGGTCTGGTGCGCAGTTTTAGAATCCAGTGTCACGGTATTCTTAGGTACCATTGACATCTCAGCCGAAGTAACCTTTACTCCTATACCTTCGAGCGCACCTCTGAGACTATCGAAATTTTCGGGACTAGCATATATCTCTAAATAAGAACTCTCCAAACTGAAATCATCTGCGCCCGCATCGATCGCCAACATGGCTATATCCTCACCTTGGTCTGGGCTAATCTCCGCCGTTACAACACCCCTTGACTCAAAATTCCAAGAAACACAACCCATCTCTCCTAAACTTCCTCCTAGTTTGGAGAAGGCTGAACGAATCTCAGGGCCTGTGCGATTTCTATTATCCGTAAGAGCATGCAACATTATTGCTACTCCTCCTGGGCCATAACCTTCATATGTAGTTTCTTCTAATATATCACCGGCTCCATCTCCTCCTCCGGTTCCACGTTTTACAGCCCTATCCACATTATCATTAGGCATATTATTTTCTCGTGCCTTCTGGACTGCCAACCTCAAACGCACGTTCATATCCTGATCACCACCACCTTGTCTCGCAGCCACAGTGATCTCACGAGCTAATTTAGTGAATAGTTGGCCTCTCTTTGCATCAGATGCTCCTTTTGCACGCTTGATTGTTGACCAATGTGAATGTCCAGACATATTAACCACTCCAGAATGTATTCTTATGTATTGGCTCTACATTCTACCACTGCCATTCGACTGTAGCAAAACTAATGACTCCACCATTATTAACTCTATTCATTCACCACTTAATTCAACCCTAAAGAAACTCCTGTAAATTAACGACCATCTTTCGAACATCAACGTCCACATCTAACACTACCTCAGACAAAGCAGGGATAAGTATATCTCTACCTTCTCCTGACACTACATATACGTCATTACTACCAGTCGAAATAATTTCGGAAATTTTCCCCAGATACTCACCGTCTCTAGTCCAAACATCCATGTCAAGTATGTGGTAATAATAATAAACATCCGTCGATGTAGAACTTAAATATTCTGAATGTATCTCCAGAATATCACCTTGAAGATCCCGGGCTTGTTCTAAGGTATCTATATTATTGATTTTTACGATATAGTTACCTCTTTCAAACCTAGAATGTTCAATTTCAACGAGTTCGTCTAGGAGTAAAAGTTTGCTGCCGGGGAGGAATCTATCTAAATTGTCGGTATGGGGTTGAATCTTGAGCTCGCCGTAGACACCTTTAGTACCTAGAATAATACCTACAAGGACTTTAGGGTTCGCTTGATGTTTTTCATCGGCACCGTGTGACATTTATTTAACGAGGGGACCCCAAAAGGGACCATCAAACTAGAATGTAACCGACAGGGGA